>Ga0209717_1000742_pt1 | contig 38381 bp, 30 predicted proteins | sample AD_UKC048_MetaG_FD_184418 | JGI IMG/M metagenome (GOLD analysis project Ga0209717, IMG submission 184418) | Active sludge microbial communities of municipal wastewater-treating anaerobic digesters from USA - AD_UKC048_MetaG (SPAdes) (version 2) | ecosystem: Engineered > Bioreactor > Anaerobic >...
CTGAATCATGAAAAAGATTATTAACATAAACCTCAGTGGCCGGGTCATCCCGATCGAAGATGCTGCTTACGAGCAACTGCAGGCCTATATTGAGAGTCTGCGCCGCTACTTTGCCCACGAAGAGAGCCGTGATGAAATCATCAATGATATTGAAAGCCGTATTGCGGAACTGATGAGTGAGAAAGTACGCAAGGGCGCTTCCTGTATTACGGATGCGGATGTGGAAGAAATCGCCACTTCAATGGGAAGACCGGAAGATTTTGAAGCGGAGGAAGTAAGTCCTGGTGGTGAGATACCCCTGAAAGGAAATTCTACTTCCCAAAGCAATCAGCAACAATACCAGCAGCAAAGCAGCAGCCATACCGCTGGTGCCCCGCATGCCGAAAGGGAAAAAGCCCCGAAGGGCCGTTTGTACCGCGATACCAGTGACAAGTTTATCGGGGGTGTATGTAGTGGCATAGCGGCCTATATGAATGTTGACCCTGCAATCGTGCGTATACTTTTTGCTATCATCACTTTTGGTGGTTTTGGTTTTGGATTCCTGGCCTATATCATCATGTGGATCATTTTACCCGCCAAAGACCTGGAAGAATATACCGGTAAACGCCTGTTCCGTAATCCGGAAGAGAAAGTGATTGGGGGTGTGGCCAGTGGTTTAGCGGCTTATTTTGGCAGGAGCATTTCAACTGTGCGCCTGGTTTTTGCCGCCCCGCTGATCCTGAATATTCTTTTCGGTTCGCTCAACGGATTCCGCTGGAATGATTTTGATCTTTTCTGGAATATCGGCTTCAGTTCCCTTTCCGGTACTTTTATCCTGATATATATCGTGCTCTGGATTGTTTTACCTGAAGCAAGAACCACCTACCAGAAAATGGAAATGCGGGGTGAGAAAGTGGACGTGAACGCGATCCGTCAGAATGTAAAAGAAGGAGTGGGCAATATGAAGGAGCGGATGAAGGGTTGGGGAGATGAAGTGAAAGAAACCGCTCAACAATTTTCAAATAAAGCCAAAGAGTTTTCAAATACCCGGGGCCGCGAGTTTGCATCCGAAGTTAATCAGTCGGTAAGCAAGTCCGGAGGAATTGGCCATGCTATCGGGGTATTATTCAAAGTGTTTTTCCTGTTTATATTCGGCACGATTGCCTTTGCCTTATTTATTGCCCTCATTGCCGTGCTGTTCAGCATTCCACAGTGGTGGGGATTAAATGAGTTCCTCTGGTCCAGCAGCTGGCAGCAGGTATATGCCTGGGGCACCCTGATCTTCTTTATGCTGGTCCCCCTGATTGCTTTTATTGTGTGGGTGGTTCGACGTATCATGAATGCCCGGGCCGGCAGCACTTACCTGGGCTGGACCTTTGGCGCGATGTGGACCCTGGGATGGATTTCACTGGTCCTGCTGATCACCAGTATCAGCCGCGATTTTGCCCGGAGTGATTTTAAAGACAACGAACAGTCAGTTTTCAGCACCCCGAAGGGTAAGCTGGTGGTGACGGTTTCGCAACCCGAACTGGAATATACCGGCAACTATGGATGGATTGACGGGGATATTAATGGCTGGGATTTCACCGGCGACAGTATGCGGCTGGCCAATGTATGGTTTGATGTCAGTGCCTCTACCGATTCCCTGTATCATGTAACCGTTCGTCGTACCGCCAATGGCCGTACCGAAGAGGAAGCAAAAATCCGTGCTACTGAATTTACCTATAACACGATGCAGCAGGACAGTCTGCTTGACCTGGCCAGCAGTTATGGCATTGGGAAGAACAGCAAATACAGAATACAGCAGGTGGGTATACTGATCCAGGTACCGAAAGGAAAGAAAATCCGTTTTGATGCATCGGTGACCGATAAGCTGAATATTGGCCGGGTAACCGTAAACCGCCGCAACCGCCGCAATATGGGCATCTCTGTAGATAATGACTATGATTTTTCTTTCATGACCGGCGTCGATTATACCATGGGTATTGATGGTAAACTGCAGCAGGACGGCCTGAAGCAATCCGATGCAACACCGCGTCGTAACAACACCGGTAACTATCGCTATAACAGTGCCGATACCATTGCCCCGGTGACCACACCTGAGGAAGAAGCCCAACAACAACTGGAAGAAGAGAAAAGAAAGATCCGTGAAGAAAGCGAACGGAGAATTAAGGAACTGGAAGATAAAGCCAAAGCGGTTAAACCCCTTTCGCTAATGAGGAAGAAAAAAGATGCGCGTATAGAAGGCGATATCGTGGGCATACCTTCTCCCGTAGGCTCATTGGTCTTATAAAAAACTTAACCGAGGTTGAAGTCCCGTTTTTCGGGATGGTTGGCAGACCGTTGAAGTCCGGTCTGCCGGAAGACTCCCCCCAGGGGAGTCTTTCTCTGTATACACCTAACAGTTATTCGCTTAACTTTGCTCACCTTTTAAGAATAAACTATGTCTGTAAAAAACACCCCCTTTACCCAGAAACATATTGCTCTTGGTGCTAAAATGGCCCCCTTCGCCGGATATAACATGCCGATTTCTTATACCGGCATCAATGATGAACATGCTGCGGTGCGTAAGAATGCCGGGGTATTTGATGTAAGCCATATGGGCGAGTTTATTTTAAAAGGGGAGAAAGCACTGGACCTGATTCAGCGGGTGACCAGCAACGACGCCTCCAAACTGAAAAACGGACAGGCTCAATACAGCTGTCTGCCGAATGCCGAAGGTGGTATTGTGGATGATCTGCTGGTCTATTGTGTAGAAGAAAACAACGTGTACATGCTGGTGGTGAATGCATCGAATATTGAGAAAGACTGGAACTGGATTTCGAAGCATAATACCGAAAAGGTGGAAATGCATAATGTGTCAGAAAAAACATGCCTGCTTGCTATCCAGGGTCCCAATGCCACCAAAATGCTGCAGACGCTCACTGAACTGGATATTATCAACCTGAAGTACTACACATTTGTCAAAGGAGTATTTGCCGGCGTGGAGAATGTACTGATCAGTGCCACCGGGTATACCGGTGCAGGTGGTGTAGAGATATATTTTGAAGATAAGGATGGTGCAGCCGATAAGATCTGGGAGGCTATTTTTGCTGCCGGCGGTCCACAAGGATTAAAACCCATCGGACTGGGTGCAAGGGATACCCTCCGCCTTGAAATGGGCTTTTGTCTCTATGGCAATGATATTGATGATACCACTTCCCCGATTGAAGCCGGATTGAGCTGGATTACCAAATTCACCAAGGAGTTTACCTCAAAAGAAATATTCGCGAAACAAAAAGCGGATGGGGTCAGCCGCAAACTGGTGGGTTTTGAAATGATTGATAAAGGGATTCCCCGTCATGGCTATGAAATTAAGGATGCGGAGGGAAATTCACTGGGAGTGGTAACCTCCGGAACTCAATCCCCCAGCCTGGCAAAAGCCATTGGAATGGGATATGTACGAACTGATTTTGCGGGAATTGATGCGACAATCTACATCCAGGTGCGGGATAAACTCCTGAAAGCCCGGGTGTCGAAAATTCCTTTCACCGCATAAACCGTGGTCCTGTTTTTGCATAAGGGAGGTAACCTGTGTACCAGGCAGGTACTGTGAAAAAACCTTTTTGTCATGCCAACGATCCATCTCACCACTTTTATTTCGGCCCCCTATAATGTAGTCTTTGACCTGAGCCGGCATATCGGCCTGCACAAAGAATCTATGTCAAAGTACAAGGAAGAAGCGGTGGCTGGTACCCGGTTCGGACTGATCGAAAAAGACGAAACCGTGACCTGGAAAGCCCGGCATTTATTCAAAGAGCGGCTGATGCGGGTTAAGATCAGTGAACTGAGGCGGGGCGACATGTTCATCGACGAACAGATGCAGGGTGATTTCAAAATGATGAAACATGAACATTATTTCAAGGCCTGTGAAAACGGAACGATCATGATCGACCTTTTTCATTTCGAAACCCCCTATGGCATGCTGGGCAGATGGTTCAATGCCCTTTATCTTACCAATTACATGAGAAGGCTGCTGGAACAGCGAAACAAAACGATACGGGAGTTTGCAGAGAGTGATAAGTGGAGGAAGCTGCTGATTAGATGACCAGCGTCCCCGCTTTAAGCATCAATATTGCAGAGAAAAAAAGAAGTCGCGGGAGACACTGGTCTCTAAATACAGTATTTTTGCATTTATCTATGAGCTTGAAACCCACCCTTCACACATCCATCTCTCCGGCTTTATTGCACCTCTACGATCTGAGCAACAGCGTGGTCGTGATCATTGACGTATTCCGCGCCACTTCCACGATTGCTTCTGCTTTATATAATGGTGCTAAATGTGTGATACCCGTGGATTCGGTACCCAAAGCCATTGAGATCAGTCGTAATATCGATGGCATAGCTGCCGGTGAGCGGGATGGAATGATCGCGGAGGGTTTGCAACATGGCAATTCCCCGCTGGAGTATACCCGGGAATTTATAGAAAATAAAACCCTGGTACTCACAACCACCAATGGTACCCGTTTATTGCAAATGGCACTGGACCGCAACGCTGATACCATTATCTCCGGATCCTTTCCCAATCTTTCGGCCGTATGTGATTTCCTGGTACAGGAGAAAAAGAATGTGGTGCTTGGTTGTGCTGGCTGGAAAGACCGGTTTAACCTGGAAGACACTTTATTTGCCGGCGCGGTAATTAACCGGCTCGCCAAACAGTTTACGATTCATTGCGACAGTTCACTGATGGCCGAAACGATGTACGTGAAATATAAAAACAAAATGACGGATTTTGCACCGAAGCTTACGCATTATCACCGCCTGGTGGAACGCTTCGGTTTGATAGAAGATATCAACTTTTGCCTTACGCCCGATCTGGCGAATGTACTGCCGGTTTACACCGAAGGGAAGCTGATTGTTAAATAAAAAAAGGGGTCAAAGGTACTTCATTTTTCGCTCATAAATCCGGAAAAAAATTAATTTATTATTTAAGCCATTTCACGAGGAATTCCGCTTTTTAATCATTTAGATTTGCCGATTGCCCAATAATCAGTCGGCAGCCGGCAGGCAGCAGTCAGCATCAAAATCGATGCAACTGCCAACTGCAGACTGCCCGCTGCAAACTGAAATACTGAATGGCGTTACCGCACCTTATTAAGTATATCTACACCCATGGAACGGATGAAGTGATCCGCCGGGGAAAGAAAATACACGCAATTGGTTTTGTAGAACTGGTCGAGTACGATGACCTTTTTGGTTCAGCAGTTTTCCGTGTGAAGGATGACAGCTACTCTACTTATTATAAAGTATATATCCAGAAATTCAAGGACCCCAAGGGTACCTCCATGCGTTGTGCCTGTCCGTATAATCTCGGCGATATCTGCCGGCACGAAGCCGCCGCTCTTTTCCAGTTACAGGAACTGATAGATCGCGGTCATTTACAGGCAGAGAATATCAAGTATGATCAACGGCACACGGTGGCTAAGATGAAAGCCATCGAATTGAAGACCCTGCGCCTGGTCTGTTCGCCCGAAACCTTTATTGATGCAGAAACCTTTTTGCGCACCAACAAAGCCAAGATCGAATCGGCGGAAAACGAAACTGTAAAAGCCTCGGTTACCTTGAACGGGCAAACATATAAAGTAATTATCCGTAAAAACGAAGAACGGAATTTTGATACCAGCTGCGATTACGAAGATGAAACTCACCTGCTTTGCCTGCCCAAGCTGATTGTATTCCTACAGTTGCTCAACGCACATGGGGCCAATTATTTTGACAGCATCCGGAACTGGGATAAGGAAAAAAATAAATTACTGGAAGCATACGGTTATTCCCTGGAAGATGATTTAAAGGGAAAGTTTGAATTTGCCTATAAGGATGGTAAACCCTTTCTGCGGGTGCTGGATGCTTCTATCAAACGGGTGGCACCGGTTGCCGCTCCTAACCGCCCCGTATTATTGCCACAGAAAGAAAAGGAATCAGTGGAAGTCAGGATGGTTCTTTCTGATGAACCGGCCCCGGCTCCTTCTCAAAGACTGGGGGTGGTTTTCAATTTCAGTAAAAAAAGTTATCCGCGATTTACCGTGGACGTGGTGATCGGTGAACCGAATGAGAACCAGGACGCCTTTACCGGTAAAGTGGAAAAAACCGATATCAGCCGCTACGTGAATACTGATCAGTTGCCCGAAGGCGACCGCGAGCTGCTAACCATGTTGCGCAAACTCCAGGATGCGGAGATCAATAAATACATTAGCCGGAACTCCCCATTCTCCGGCATCTGGGAAAATATCATTCACCAGGAAGACGATGACCTGCCCGACGAGACCAAGGAACTGATGGCCGAATACTTGCTGCCCAAGCTGAAGAAACTTTTTATAGACTGCACCGGTAATCCCTTTGTGTTTCTGTTGCCTGGTGGAAAAGCCTTTAAGACCAGCAACCTGGAACAGTTGCAGCTGCAGTCAGAAAATGCAAGACCTCATTTTATTATCCGTAAAAACTCCAGTTACAGTATTCAATGCCGGGTAAAAGCGGGCCCCCTTGAATTTGACCTGGGAGATAATGAAGCCGAAACGCCATTATTCTTTTTGTATAATAACCAGGCGCATTTATGGGAGAACAATGATGTGATCCACCTGGTGGAGAAATTCCTGCCCTCTGGTAAGATGAGTGTACCGGTGGCGCAATGGCAGGATACGCTGATGAAATTTATCATGCCCCTGGCCCGTGAGCACAAAGTGGATTTTGATAAAGCCCTGATCCAGGAAGTGAAGGATGGTAATCCGGATGTGAAGTTATACCTGATGGAAAAAGGGGAGTACCTCGTGTTCCAGCCCTCCTTCTCCTACAAAGGATACGAAACAAAAGCCAAGGACCGGGATGAAGTGATTGTACCGCAGACGGATAAAGTGCTGGTGGTGCATCGTAACCGCGAGAAAGAACAGGAGTTCATTCAGTCACTGCAGAACCTGCATTCCAATTTTGTCTATAACGAAGATTCCGCCACCCTGGCGCTGAAAGGCTCCGATGTGCTGAAGAATAACTGGTTTTTCCTTTTCGTGGATGCGATGAAGGAAAACAAAACACCGGTATTTGGTTTTGAAGCGCTGAAAAATTTCCGTTTCAATACAGCTAAACCGCAGACCAAAATTTTTATCAGCAGTAATACGGACTGGTTTGATGCCAAAGTGGATATTCTCTTCGGCGATCAGAAAGTAACGGTGGCAGAAGTGAAGCGGGCCCTGGCCAACAAACAGCAATTTGTACACCTGAGTGATGGTACCCTGGGTATCCTGCCGGAAGAATGGCTGAAAAAATATTCATTGTTATTCCGCGTGGGTGAAGGCAAAACCGATTCACTGAAACTCTCCCGTTATCACCTCAGTGTGGTGGATGAACTCTATGAATCCAGGGATGAGGAAGAACTGGTGGTGCAACTGGAAGAGAAATATGAAAAATTAAGAGAGTTCAATAAAATAAGGGAAATCGATCCTTCAAGCCAGCTGAAACCGATCCTGCGTCCTTACCAGGTGGCAGGCTATCAATGGCTGAACTATCTGAAGGATATTAAGTGGGGTGGGATACTTGCCGATGATATGGGTCTTGGTAAAACCGTACAGGCCCTTTCTTTCATGGAGTATTTTAAACAGGAGCAGGGCAAACTGAAAGCCCTGGTGGTTTGTCCCACCACGCTGATCTATAACTGGGAAAATGAGATCCGCAAGTTCACCCCCAGCCTTACCTACCGCATACACCACGGGGCACTGCGTACGAGGGTGAAGGAGGAGTTGACGGATCATGATGTAACGATCACCACCTATGGTACGTTAAGAAGTGATATCAAACTGCTGGTCAGTGTGGATTTTGATTATGTGATCCTGGATGAATCCCAGGCCATCAAGAATCCGTCGAGTAAAGTCACCAAGGCGGCCTGCCTGCTGAACGCGAAAAATCGTTTATGCATGAGCGGTACACCGTTACAGAACAATACATTTGACATCTTTGCGCAGATGAACTTCCTGAATCCTGGCATGCTGGGGACGATGGAGTTTTTCCGCCAGGAATTTGCCATTCCGATTGATAAATTCGGGGAGCAGGACCGCAAGGACCACCTGCGCAAGATTTTATATCCGTTTATTCTCCGCCGTACCAAGGAGCAGGTGGCCAAGGATCTTCCGGAAAAACAGGAGATGATCCTGTTCTGCGAAATGGAAGACGAGCAGCGGAGTATATATGATGCTTACCGGAATGATTTCCGCAACCAGATTCTGGGTACGATTGAAACACAGGGTATTCAGAAATCCCAGTTAACGATCCTGCAGGGATTGATGAAACTCCGGCAGATCTGCGACTCACCGGCGATATTGAATGAACAGGAAAAATTTGAGAATCACTCCATCAAGCTGGATGAGCTGGCCCGTGAGCTGAGTGAGGACATGAGTAACCATAAAGCATTGATTTTCTCTCAGTTCCTGGGAATGTTGGCCCTGATCCGGGCCAAACTGACCGAGCTGGGCATCAAATACGAATATTTTGACGGCAGCACATCGGCGCCAGATCGGGAAAAAGCCATTCAGAGTTTTCAGAAAAATGAGGAAGTGCGTGTATTCCTGATTTCCCTGAAAGCCGGGGGTGTCGGTTTGAACCTCACCGCGGCGGATTATGTCTATATCGTGGATCCCTGGTGGAACCCGGCTGTGGAGCAACAGGCCATTGACCGGACGCACCGGATCGGGCAGACCAAGAACATCTTTGCCTACCGGATGATCTGTAAGGATACGATTGAAGACAAGATCCTCCAGTTGCAGGAGAAGAAGCGGGCGCTGGCCAAGGATATCATCTCGGATGACGCGTCCTTCGTGAAGACCCTGACCCGCGAGGATGTTGAATACCTCTTCAGTTAAGCCGTTCATCGGTCCAAACGTCCATTTCACCCTCATTTTTGTAAAAATGGGTGTCCGGAGCGAAGGTTCGCCCCCGGCATTACGTCTTTATTCGTACAACATACATAGCTGATTATGAAGAAGATTTTAACCTTATTCCTTATTTTTTTCACCCTCATTACCGGAGTAAAGGCGCAGAAAGCGGATGGTGGAATCAAAGGTAAGCTGGTAGATACCACTGCTAAACAACCTATTGCAGACGCAACCGTGTCTGTTTTGAATGCAAAAGACTCCTCCCTCGCCACGTTTACCCTGTCCAATAAACAAGGTGTTTTTGAAGTAAAAGGCCTCGTGGCGGGCGAATACCGCCTGGTAATCACCAGTAAGGGGTATGAGGAAATCAAGAAAAAAGTAAGCATAACAGAAACAGAAAAGCAGCTCGATCTGGGCAATCTTTCCGTTCAGAAAGACTATAAAATGATGGAAGGGGTGACGATTACCAGCGAATCGCCCATCCAGGTAAAGAACGATACCATACAGTTCAACACCAGTGGTTTTAAAACCCAGCCCAATGCCACCCTGGAGGATCTGCTGAAAAAGATCCCGGGTATGGAAGTGGATAAGGAAGGAACGGTGAAATCACAGGGCGAGCAGGTACAGAAAGTATTGGTGGATGGGAAAGAGTTTTTTGGTAACGATCCCAAACTGGCTACTAAGAACCTGACAGCGGATATGATTGAGAGTGTACAGGTGTTTGATGATATGAGTGACCAGGCCAAATTCACCAAAGTGGATGATGGCAGCCGGAGCAAGACGATCAATATCAAATTGAAAAAAGACCGGAATAAAGGATATTTCGGCCGGTCCACCTTTGGTTACGGATCAGATGATCGTTACGAAGCAAATTTCAGCGTCAACAAATTCAAAGGCAATCAGCGGATCTCTTTATTATTCAATTCGAATAATATTAATAAACAAGGGTTCTCTTTTTCTGATATCATCAGTTCCATGGGTGGTATGAGTGCCATGAGCGGCGGCGGTGGCCGTGGCGGCGGTGGCGGGATGAGCTTTGGCGGACTTAATTTCGGTGGCAACAGTACCGGTATCACCCGGTCAACCGCCGCTGGTCTGAACTATACCGATGAGTGGGGCAGTAAGATAAAAGTGACGGGTAGTTATTTTTATTCCACGACCCGGCCTTTGCAGGAGCAAAGCACTTTCCGTCAGACTTTCTTCCCCAATGACTCTACGGCTGCCAGATCAAATATTTCCCAATCCAATAACCTGAATCAGAATCATCGTTTCAATTTACGGTTTGAATATTCGATTGATTCCATGAATTCGATTCTGTATACGCCTTCAATGACCTTGCAGCATTCGGAGAGCTTCAGCCTGGATAGTTCAGTCACACAATCCATTACTCCATTTCAACAATACCTGGCAGTACGCGGTCTTACACGGAACACCAATGGCCGGGATGGTTTTAACCTGGGAAATAACCTGTTATTCCGTCATAAGTTCAAAAAAACCGGAAGGACCCTGACGTTGGGAGTTAATAATACAACCGGAAACAGTGAGAGTGACGGTCTGACATACTCCAGTAACCTGTTCTATCTTTCCGATGGCTCGCTCGATTCAGCCTTTATCCAGAATCAGAATTACCTGCAGAAGACGACCACCAATAATAACGTGATCAGTACTTCGTATACAGAGCCCATGGGATTAAACAAACTGATAGAGCTTAATTATGCTTATACCAGGAATGAAAGCGAATCCAACCGGAAGACGTTTAATTTCAACGATAACTCAGGTAAGTATGATAATGTGAATCTGCGCCAGACCAATGATTTCAGGAATGTATTTGAAGCCCACCGTGCCGGCATCAATTTCCGGGTGCAGAATACAAAATATAATTACCAGATTGGCTTAGGTGTACAGCAATCCTCACTGGATAATTCCAGCTACCGGGCCGACAGCAATAAAACCTTCCTGACCAGCCAGACCTATACCAATCTCTTCCCGACGGCGAATTTCAACTTTACGCCTTCCCGGAGCAAGAACCTGCGTTTCCGGTATAACGGACGCACCAACCAGCCTTCGATTACGCAGTTACAGAATGTACCTGATGTAACCGATACGCTGAATATCCGGATTGGTAACCCGAACCTGAACCAGGAATTCAGTCATAGTTTCAACCTCGGGTTTAATACGTTCAATATGCTGACGATGAAATTTATCGCGGCCAATATCAACTTCACTACCACGGATAATAAGATCATCAATAATATCAGCTATACCGGCCGCCGGCAGGTAACCACCTATGAAAATATGGATGGTTACTTCAATGGATCTACGTTTATAACCCTTGGTTTGCCCTTCCGTAATCCCAAACTGAAAGGATCCAGTATCAACGTAACCAATAATATGAGTTATACCCAGGATATCAGCCTGCTCAACAGTGTGAAGAATATCACCCAGGTATTTACGGTTAACCAGGGTCTGGGTCTGAATTTCAATAAAGAAAAGCTTGATTTCGGGGTAAAAGCCAACCTGGCCTACAATACGGTGAAGTATTCAATCAATACCAGCCAGAATGAAGATTATTATACCCATAACTATTCAGGTGATGTCGCGTATACCTTCCCCAAAAACTTCATCCTGTCCACTGACTTTAATATCCTGATGAATACCGGCCGTGCTCCCGGGTACAACCAGACCATCCCGGTTTGGAATGCCAGTTTCAGCAAGCAGTTATTCAAGAATAAGAACGGGGAACTGAAGCTTTCTGTTCGTGACCTGCTAAACCAGAACCAGAGTATTGCCCGTACTACCACATTGAACTATGTGGAAGATACCCGCAGTATGGTGCTGAAGCGTTATTTTATGGTCAGTTTCCTGTTTAACCTCAACAGAATGGGCGGTGCAAATCAACAGCAAGCTGTGCCGGGAATGCCTCGCGGTATGAACCGGATGATGGAAAGAAATACAAGAGATGTGAGGATGTTCTAATAGAACGTAATTTTCCGGGTCCGCTGGCGCGAGACCCGGAAAAGAATCATAGTATGCTGGGTCCGCTATCGCGAGACCCAGGAAAAGAATCATAGTATGCTGGGTCCGCTATCGCGAGACCCAGGAAAAGAATCATAGTATGCTGGGTCCGCTATCGCGAGACCCAGCATAAAAAGGGGCTCACGAAAGTGAGCCCCTTTTACTATAGTAAGGGTTAGTAGAGAAATGATCAGGGTCTCCTGAAATTACCGGATGCAACAGGGTTGGCGCCGGAGATAAAAACGGCCAGCACAGACTTCAGCAAGCGGAGCATATTAAAGGAAGGTTTGTAATAATTCCGGTAAATCCGGGCAGATTCGTGGTAATGTACGAGGTCTTTGTTTTTCATAATAGGATGTGTTTACTAAGGGTTAACGATCAGGTTCACTTTAAAAGTATGTAATAAAAGTAAAATTTAATAATATTGGGTCCTGTTATCAACCCGTTAAATCCCGTACAGATGAAAAAAACAGTAAAAACACTTGTATTAATTACGATTCTTTCCGCTTTTTCTTTTACTCTGACCGCTCAGCTGAAACTCCCTGTGGCCACCGGTTTCACGGCCGATATGAAAAAAGTGATAGAGGACTATCCCAGTCGGTTTATCCACCTGATGGGCGAAGTGAAGGTGCAGCATGAGCAATCCACCGTATATGAATGTAACCTGAAGATCAATGGTGCCGAAGAAGCGACTATCATCCGCTATTCATCCAAGCGGGATGGTGTGGTGAGCTGGGAGGCGGTGATGATTACCACGGATGATTTTGAAGACGCGAAGAAAAAGTATAAAAACTACTTCAATCAGCTCAACAACCTGGGGGTGACCCTGGGCAAAGATCATTTCAAACTTCGCGGGGTCTATGAAGCCCCTTCAGAAGAGAACAAATTCAACTCCGTTCTTTTTGCCATTGAACCCAGCGCACCGGATATGAAGAAAGTAAAAGTGGAACTTACCCTCCAGTACAAAGCCCCGATGGACTGGCAGGTGAAAGTGCTGGTGTATGATAAGGAGAGAGAGGATGGGGAGCAGGGGAGAGTTGAGGACTAGTTAGTAGTCGGGAGTCGGTAGTTAGTAGTCAACAGCCCGTACTAAGAAGCAATAGCTCAAGGTTCGTCAGCGTACTTCGTACTTCTAACTTCGTACTTTATAAGAAGTTGTCAGTTGCCCGTTGCCAGTAACAGCCCCCCTTAGAACTATACATTAACCATAATTAACCTTAAACCCACTCCATTTAACCCGTTTCTACAATCGGTACGACTATTTTCGTGGCAGAAACCAGAGCCATGAGAAGATTTTTTACATTTTTATTTATTATCAGTCTTGCCAGTCCGCTTGCTGCTCAGAAGAATGGGACCGTAAAAGGAATTGCCTTTGATACCCTCAGTAAGCAAAATGTGGGAGCGGCTACCATTACTGTGCTGGAACGGAAAGATTCCTCACTGGTCACTTTTTCCATGACCGGAGCCGATGGCCGTTTTGAAATTAAAGGACTGGCCAATGGGGATTATCGCCTCCTGATCAGCCATGTCAACTACCACAACAGCAATAAATACTTCTCGATTAATGATTCCATCAAAAATGCCGACCTGGGCACCCTGGTGATGAATGATAAGACCAAGGTACTGGCCGAAGTGGTGCTGGAAAACGAAGCCCCACCGATCACCCTGATCAATGACACGATCCAATACAATGCTGGTTCTTTTAAAACTGCACCGAATGCAAGTGTGGAGCAATTGCTGAAGAAACTGCCGGGAGTGAAAGTGGAAAAGGACGGCACTGTGAAAGCACAGGGCGAGACAGTAACCAAGGTACTCGTGGATGGAAAGGAGTTTTTCGGCAATGATCCGAAAGTAGCCACTAAGAACCTGCCGGCCGATGCGGTGGACAAAGTACAGGTGTATGACAAGCAGAGTGACCAGGCTCAGCTGACAGGTTTTGAGGATGGGAATTATGAAAAGACCATCAACCTTAAACTGAAGAAGGATAAAAAGAAAGGCCTGTTTGGAAAAGTAAATGCAGGGGCCGGGAATAAGGAGCGATACGAAGGCCGGTTCAATGTAAACTCTTTTAAAGGGGCCCGCCAGTTTTCGGCAATCGGCATGGGCAATAATACCAATGCAGAAGGATTTTCCTTTATGGATATCCTGAGTTTCACCGGTGAACTGTCCCGGATGCAGCGGGGTGGTGGTGGAAATATAAATATCAACCTGTCTACATCGGATGCCTCAGCGATGGGTTACAACGGGAGCAACCCCAACAGCGGCATCAATACAGCATGGGGCGGCGGATTCAATTACAATAATATCGTCGGGAAAAAGCTTGACCTGCAAAGCAATTACTTTTACAACCGCTTTAATCCAAATACCGAAACTCATATTCAGCGACAGTATCTTTTACCAGATACTTCTTATTATAATTCCAATTCCTATGCCGACAACCTGAACAATACACACCGGCTCAACCTGAACCTGCTGTATCAGCTGGATTCACTGAATTCGATCCGGGTAATCCCTTCCTTCAGTTACCAGCAAACCCGGAACCGGTCCAATACGGATTACCAGACGATGTCCAAACAGCAGTCCATGATCAATGACGGGTACAGTAACAGTATCAGCAACAGCGAGGGCTATAATTTCCGGAATGAGATAGCCTGGCGCCGCAAATTCCTTCGTAAGGGCAGAACTTTTTCCCTGACCCTGCAAACCACGCTGAATGAAACAGATGGTGATGGCAGTCTTTCGTCGATCAATAGTTTTTATCAACCCAATGGCGGTCTGAGCCGGAAGGACACCCTCAATCAGCAAAGTACCACTACAGGCAGCCTGAAAGGATATACGGCCAGGGCGGTTTATACGGAACCAATAGGCAAGCGGACATTGATGGAATTTAGCATTGGAAAAAGTAATACCCGGAATCTCTCGGAGAAACTGACTTATGATTATAATAAGAACAATGGGAAGTATGATGTACAAAATGCTTTTCTGAGTAATGATTTTGAAAACAGCTACGGGTTTACCAATGCCGGTTTCCGGATCCGGAACCAGCAAAAGAAATACAATTTCGCCCTGGGGGTCAACTGGCAGCAAGCGGATCTGGATGGAAAGATTATCAGTGGCACCAAGGATTCGCTGATCAGCAAGCGGTTTCAGAACCTGTTGCCCAATGCCCGTTTCCAGTACAATTTTACCCGCTTTAAGAATCTGTCGCTGACGTATAACACCAATACCAATCAGCCATCGATGACCCAGCTGCAGCCGGTACCGGATGTAAGCAATCCGCTGAATATCCGGGATGGCAACCCCGACCTGAAGCAGGAGTATAACCATAACCTGCAGGCCAACCTGGCGCTGATCAGTCCTTTCAGCAGCAAGAACCTGTTTTTCTTCCTGCGGGCCCAGACAGCACAGAATAAGATAGTCAACTATGATTCGCTGAATCAGCTGACCGGGGTACGTAAGACAAAACCGGTGAATGTAAACGGGGTGTATAATCTCAGCGCCAATTTCAGTTACAGCCGTCCGGTCCGATTCCTGAAGGGCACTGTTGAACTCAGCAGCAATGTCGGGTACAACCGGGGTAAGCAACTGATTAACACGCTCAGCAGCCCGATGGAAGAGAATGCGATTGGTGTATTCAGTGTGGGCCCCGAACTGCGCCTGGATATGAGTCCAACTGAAAAATTCAACCTGGTGCTCGGAACATCCGTGAATCATAACAACACCACGTATTCGCTGCAGCCCGGCCTCAGTAATAATTATCTGTCACAGGAGTACTCTGCTTCTGTTGACTGGGAATTGCCCAAAGGATTTTTCTTCAGTACGGATTTTACCTATACGGTCAACAGTCAGCGGGCCGCCGGCTTTAACCTGAAAGTGCCTTTATGGAATGCAAGTATCAGCAAGCAGATGCTGCGCTTTAATCGCGGGGAACTGAAGTTTAGTGCCCGCGACCTGCTCAACCGGAATGTGGGCATCAGCCGCAATACCAGTAACAACTTTATTGAAGATTCGAGGGTACTCACGCTGCGGCAGTTCTTTTTGCTGAGTTTTACGTATAGTCTGAGTAAGACTGGATTGAATAATGCGGGCCGTGGTGGGGGTATGCGGGTGATAGCGCGGTAAGAAAGCGCATTACTTATTGCCGGGCCACCTGTTTCAAATAGCCAGTACCCAGTTTTTCTGCCCGTGTCTGTAATTGCACTTTATCATCAAATAGTTTCCGGCGTAGATTTTTATAAATACTGATAGTATTGTCAAGGGCTTTCAGGATGGATTCCCGGTTGTATTGGGCAATGGTGATTTTCAAATTTTCGAGATCGGAAGCATTGAGTTCTGTTTCCACTTTTCGAAGTCCCCGGGCATGGCGGTTGTTTTTTACCTGTAATAAAGGAGAGAGCACGGTCATCCGCAGGAAGGAAAGAAAATCAAAGGCTTCCATTAATTCTCCGCGACCGATTTTCTGGGCGGCATAATGAATCCAGGTCCAGAACCGGTCTTCGATCCACTGGTAATCCGGTTGTGGCCAGGTTGCCGTGGTAGCATGAATAATTTTGCTGAGTTGTCCTTCCCGTTCAAACAGGATTACCGGGTTTTCGATACGGTCTTTAAATTCGTCCGGGATCAGGAATTTAATATCGACATGTAAGAGCGGATTGTCATACAGACAAATTAGCACCCTGGGTTCGCCCACATGTTCGCCGGTGAAGCCGGATACGAGATCACCAAAACGGCGGGCCGTTTCCATCATCTTCTCTTTATTCCCTGCAATTTTATATTTGGTCACCAGGATCAGGTCCAGGTCCGAGTATTCGTCTATTTCATCAGTGATCCAGGAGCCCGCTACAGCCAGACCGGTTACAGAAGGATCTTCCTGTACCAGTTTTTTTACCCGCTCCGCGAAATCCGCCTGGATGGTCATAGTTTGATGTTAATGTTTCAGCGGCCTTTTTTTGATCATACCGCCCTTGGTGTCTTTTACCGAGCTCATCACGACAAATGTGTCAGGTTCTATTTTTTCAATTTCGGTATTGAGTTTATTTATTTCGAGGCGGGTAATTACGGTATAGATGATATCCACATCTTTGGTTTCCCCTTTTTTGCCATATCCTTTTTTGCCGGTGTAAACGGTACAACCCCGTCCCATTTTGTCAATAATCATTTGCCGGATCTCATCACTATGCGAGGATACAATAGTGACTCCGATATATTCTTCAATACCTTCTATGATAAAGTCGAGCGTTTTGGAAGCTGCGAGATAGGTGATCATGGAATAAAGGGCAATCTCTATGGAGAGGAAATAGGCGGCAGAAGAAAATATCAGGACATTTATCAGGATTATTATATCCCCGATCGTAGTACCCAGCTTCCGGCTCAGGTAAATCGCGAGTATTTCAGTGCCATCGATTACCGCTCCGCCCCGCACGCTTAATCCAATACCAGCTCCGAGGAAGAATCCACCGAAAATGGCCACCAGGAGATTGTCATTGGTCACATTCGGAAAATTCACCGTGGCCAGTACGAGGGCCAGGCCACTGATGGCAATCATGGTCTTGATAGCGAAAGCCTTTCCCATGATTTTATAGCCCAGGATGATAAACGGGATATTAACGGTGATGATCAGCAGGTAAAGCGGAATCTTTGTGAGAAAGGAGATCAGCAGGGAGATACCCGTGGCACCCCCATCAATAAACTCATTGGTAAGCAGGAAACCCTTGAAACCAAAGGCCGCGGAGAATATACCCGCGGTCATCAAAAACAGGTCCCTGAATAGGCGCCTGACCGTAATGGTCAGTTCCCGGTAGGATTTTGCATACCGGTAAGGCGAAATCTTATTTCCACCTTCTGCCGCTGCCGCTTGGGGAACACGGGTACTTACATCTATAAGTTTCCTTAAGAATTGCTTCATTCGTTAGAGATCGTTGATACCTTCAAATTTACCGAAATCCGGCCGGGAAGCGTATAAAATCAGGAATAATTCAGGCCGGGGTTAATCTTTAAATAATATTATTTAATTATTTTCATAACTCTTCAGCTTTTAACTGTTATGAAACCTTTTCCTGTTCTGCTCCTCTTGTTTGTTTTTACACAAACAGCCCTTTGTCAATACCATCCTGTACAGCAAAAAGCGATGGTAGTAAAAAGGATGATTGAACTGAATCATCTTTCGCCCCGGCCGGTGGATGATAGTTTTTCGTACCGGTTTTTTACTTCCATTATTAACCGGGCCGATGAACGTCGTTTATTTTTTACCGATGCTGAGTTTAAATCCCTGCAGGCCTTCCGCCTGAAACTGGATGATGAACTCAATAACCGGGAATGGATTTTTTATAATCAGTTTTCAGCCTTGTACCAGCAAGCAATAAAAAGGGCAGATTCCATTTTATTAAAACTGACTACAAAACCGTTTGATTTTACATTAAATGAAACAGTCAGTACCGGTAAGAAAGACGATTTTGTTTTTGCCGCAGACCTGCCGGCCCTATTCTCGCGCTGGAACCGCTATCTCAAGTTCAGGGCACTTGATGCTTTATATGATATCAGCTCCCTGGATACCGCCGGAAAAACCGGGATTAAAACAGTAATGGCCGGAAATGAATTGCGGGTACGGGAACAACTGAAAAAAAATGAAGGCCGGCAACTGAAAAGAATACTTGAGTACAGTACTGGCCTGGAAGGCTATATCATGGAAATCTACCTGGATGCACTGGCAGGTTGTTTTGATCCGCATACCAGCTATTTTTCGCCACAAGGCAAACAGGAATTCCAGGAACAGCTGAGTTCGGAGGCGTTATCGCTGGGACTGGACCTGGATGAAAATGAAAAAGGGCAGGTAATCGTGGATAAACTGGCACCCGGAGGCCCGGCCTGGAAATCCGGGGACCTGAATAAAGGCGATGTACTGCTGAGTATGCATTGGGAAGGGAAAGAGAATAAAGACCTGACCGGTGCTGGTTTGCAGGAAGCCTATGAAGAAATGGAAAAAGTTACCGAAGGGAAAGTGATACTAAAAGTGCAGAAAGCGGATGGTACCATTAAGACGACGATGTTGCGTAAGGAAAAAATTCAGAATGAGGAAAATGTGGTGAAGGGCTTTATCCTTGAGGGAGAGAAAAAGATCGGGTATATTTTGTTACCCGGTTTTTATACCGAATGGGAAAACGAGACCGGTTCCAGTTGTGCCAATGATGTGGCAAAGGAAATTGTAAAACTTAAGAAGGAAAATATAGACGGGCTGATCCTTGATGTGCGCTATAATGGAGGCGGATCGGTCGGGGAGGCTATGGAAATGATTGGCATATTTGTAGATGAAGGACCGGAAGCAGGGATTAAAACAAAGGAGCCAAAAATAGTGTACCTGAAAGACCCCAACAGGGGAACCATCTATTCCGGGCCCATGCTGTTACTGGTGAACGGACAAAGCGCTTCTGCTTCTGAAATGCTGGCGGCTTCGTTACAGGATTATAATCGCGCGGTTATCGTAGGCAGCCCAACCTTTGGTAAAGCAACGATGCAGCAAATGTTTCCGTTGGATACCACGATCAAAAAACCAACACAACACGATCTGAGCCGGGATATGATCAAGATAACCACGGGGAAACTATACAGACTGAACGGGGAGTCCGCCCAGAAGACCGGTGTGCTGCCGGATGTGGTACTGCCTGATGCTTTTGACGGGATCGAATACCGGGAGAAATTCAAACCCAATGTACTTAACAGTGAACCGGTGGCAAAGAACAGTTATTATAAACCGTTGCCGGTATTGCCGGTGGCCGATCTGGCAGCTAAAAGTGCAGCCAGGATTAATGCGGATGATAATTTTAAAGATATCCAGCGGATCATTGCCCTGATGATTGCACGGCGTGACAAACAGGAAACTATTTCACTGAAGACAGAAGAATATGAGCAATGGGCCCGGCAGAATGATAAAGAGCTGGCCTCCTTAAAAGGAACCGGCCTGGCCTCCGGAAAACTGTTCAGGACCGGGAATCATGCCGCCGATAAAAGCTCTTTTGTAAATAATGAATATGCCCGGGAGATCAACCAGCAATGGCTGGATGAAATCGCGGAAGACATTTATATTCAGGAAGCTTTCCTGGTAATTTGTGATTTAATCAAACTGCGCACTCCTTAACTAAACCATATAATATGAACATTTATTTCAGATCCATTCCCGTTTTATTACTTTTTTGTTTCCTGATCCGGCCCGCACTGGGTATGGCCCAGTCTTTTGAAACACCTGTGGAATACCTGGATTATATCGGCAAGGCCAATGAGCAACTGACCCTGAAATATATGGTCTATCTCAGCAGTATTTCACACGGAAAAAGTGCGCGGAAAGTGGAGAAACGCCGGCTGGAAGTCCTGGATGCCATTCATAATACCCGCATGAATATTATGGGAATGCCTCCGTATAAAGGCGATAAATCCTTCCGGGATACCACAGTAGCCTATCTGAAAATCCTGAACAGTGTGTTCAATGAGGACTTCAGCAAGATTGTTAATATGGAAGAAATCGCGGAGCAGAGCTATGATGGAATGGAAGCCTATATGCTGGCACAGGAAAAAGCCAATGAAAAACTCCAGGAAGCCAGTAAGCGGCAAAGTGAGACCCAGAAACTTTTTGCCAAAAAAAATAATATCAATCTGCTGGAGAATACGTCTGAACTGGAAGCCAAAATGAAAATTGCTTCGGATGTGATGCACCATTACAATGAAGTATACCTGGTTTTTTTCAAAAGTTATAAACAGGAAGCGTACCTGATGGAGGCAGTGGCTAAAAAGAATGTCAACGGCATTGAACAGAATATCAACTCCCTGCAGACTTTTGCGGAGCAGGGGCTGGAAAAGTTAAAAACCCTGAATCCGTATACCAACGACGCATCGCTGGTGACGGCCTGCCGGAATATGCTCAATTTTTATAAGGAAGAAGCAAAGAAAAGCGCCGCTATCAGCGATTTTGTATTGAAGGAAGAAAATTTCAATAAAATTAAAAAGAAGTTTGATTCCAAGCCATCCTCCAGCCGCACCCAGCAGGATGTGGATGAGTTTAATAAAGCGGTAAATGACATGAATGCAGGTATTAACAGCTACAACAATACCAATAACGAACTGAATAAAAAAAGGGCACAGGCCCTCGATGCATGGAACAGTACCGTTAAAAGATATATGGATACCTACGTACCGCAACAGCGGAAATAGAATGGGTTTATGTAAAAAGCCTGTCTCCTTCATAATGCGGCTTTCCGCAGGTTCAGGAGACAGGCTTTTGACTTATCGCTTAATCAACATCAGTTCATCCGTATCACCCTTCGGTTGCCACCGCCGTTATTCCGGTTCATTTCTTCCAGCATTTTATCCCGCTCGATTTTAAATTCTTCCTGCGTGTATTTTTTCTTGCCGGTGGGTTCTTTGATTACGGCGAGGTCGGTTGTTTCGGTAATACTGGTGGCCAGGTACACCTGGTCGCCATTGCGCACATCCAGTTCAAGGATCAGACCCGGCAGTTGTCCCTGGAATTCAGAGGGACCAGCGGATACGGGAATGTCCATCGCAAACCAGGCAATGATTTTTGCAGTATCATCTATTTCCTTCCTTTCCATTTTGCCATTGTCCATATTCATGGTCATGCGTTTGCTGATCCGCACGGCTTCCGCTTTCATGCAATTATGGTTCAGGATGATTTTTGATTCACTGGTCATTTTCCATTTCAGTTTGGTGAGGGTATCATCCACAATAAAGGTCTTGTCAAACATTTCCCTTTTTTCCACGCGGCGGCTTTTGTCAAAATTGCAATACAGTACATCGTTGCTTCCGGCTACCACCATCCGGATCTGCATGCCTTCGCTTCCGAAGGACTGCTCTTCTTCAGGTTCCTGTTCGCCTTGTTTCCAGAGCGACTGATTATTTCCAAAAACCAGTTCATATTTATCGATCCGGCTGCTGGGCAATTGCTGTTCCAGTCCACCCGGCATACCGGCAAAACTCATTTGGAGCTTAACGGTCCGGTTATAGTTTACCTTTCCCTGAGTTTGCTGGGCGGTAAGGGTAGAGATGGTCAGTGTCAGCGCCATTCCGCATAAAAGCAATTTTTTCATTTGTTTACTATTTGCCCCAAAGCTAAATAACGGGAGGTTAAACCACCTTTTAATAAGGTTAATAAAGGTTAACGGGGTTAAACCACCCCGTGATAAAGACTATTTTTGTGTCGTAATGAAACGCCGCCTGCATATACCAGCTCCCTTCCTGATGCTGATTTCCATTCTGGGGATTGCCGCTTTCCAGGTATACTGGTTACAGCAGAATTATGACCGGGAAAAAAAGGCATTAGATGTAAAAGCAGAAATGCAGTTTCGCGAGACGGTCATGCGGTTACAGGTGGCAAAGCTGAAATTGGATGGAGTAAGTTTCGACAGTGCCGGAAAAGACGGAGTGCGGATTTTAGTCAAGAATGATGGGGAAAACAGAATACGGGTAAGACCTAGGGAAGGGATGGTTTCCACTATCAATGTCATCCGGGAAAAACTGAATGACTCTTTACGCCAGGGCAAAACGAAACCCAACAGAGGTGTGATGATTTCCATGGAGACCAATTCAACTTTTTCGGAAGAGAGCGATTCCCTGAAACTGGATATGGCATTCCCGGCCCGTCCCCCCCGCCCGGGCAACCACATGTTTAACTTTCTTTATGGTGTCGATTCACTACAGGATACCTTACGGCTTGCAGAAATAGATTCAGCCTATACACTGGCATTAAAAAAACAAAAACTGGATATTCCATTTTCCATTATCCGGAAGGAAAAAACGGAAGAAACGGAGCATCCGAAATACAGTACGGTCACGATCGGACTGGCACACCCGGTTTCTTATACGTTACAACTTGGCAACACCTTCCCTTACCTGATCCGCCGCATTGCGCAACCGATTCTTTTTTCCATACTCTTATTGGGGATTACCATTGTTGCCTTTCTGGTGTTGTACCGGAATCTCCGCAAACAACGCAAACTGGCCGAACTCAAGAATGAGTTTATCAGCAATATAACCCACGAATTAAAAACCCCGATCGCCACTGTAGGGGTAGCCATTGAAGCGCTGAAAAATTTCAATGCCATTGATAATCCGGAGCGTACGCGGGAGTACCTGGATATTTCGCAGAACGAACTGCACCGGCTCAGTCTGCTGGTGGATAAAGTGCTCAAACTGTCGATGTTTGAGAACCAGGGCATCGAACTGAAATATGAAACACTGAATCTGCGTGGTATCGTAACCGAGGTGGTGGAATCATTGAAACTGCAATTGGAGAAATTCAAGGCAACCGTTGATGTACAATATGAAGGAGATACGGAATTGCGGGGTGACCGGCTTCACCTGCTGAGTGTGGTGTTTAACCTGCTGGACAATGCCCTGAAGTACCGCAGTGACAATAAACAGGTAAAGATTGACGTGCAGATCAACGGAACGGCCGATACGGTACAACTGATCATCCGTGATAACGGAATTGGAATTTCACCTGAATACCAGGGGAAAATATTTGAAAAATTCTTCCGGGTGCCGCATGGCGACACCCATAATGCCAAGGGCTACGGACTGGGCTTAAGCTATGTCGCCCAGGTGATCAAAAAACATGAAGGGACGATAACCGTTCAGTCGGTACCCGGTGAAAGCACATCGTTTACCATCACTTTACCAAAGAGTCAGTCATGAACAAGACCAAAGTACTATATGTGGAGGACGAACTGTTTCTGGGGAAGATCGTCAGAGAGAGTCTCGAAAGCCGTGGCTTTGACGTGTTGATGGAAGAAGATGGCGCCAAAGTACTGGAGCGGTTTAAAAAAGAGAAACCGGATATCTGTGTACTGGATGTGATGTTGCCCAATAAGGACGGCTTTACCATTGCCGATGAGATCCGCGAACTGGATGAAGAAGTGCCGATCATATTTCTCACGGCCAAAACCCAGACCGAAGATGTGGTAAAAGGATTTACCCTTGGCGGGAATGATTATATCCGCAAGCCCTTCAGTATGGAAGAACTGATTGTACGGATGCAGCACCTGCTGCGGCAGAAATCAGAAGGGCCGCAGAAGATCCAGGGCAATACGGTGACGATGGGAAAATTCAGTTTCCAGCTCAACCGGCAGGTGCTCGTAATCGGTACCGAAGAAAAGAAACTCTCTTTCCGCGAAAGTGAATTACTGAAATTATTATACGAAAACCGCGATAAGATCATTGACCGCCGGGATATCCTCAACCTCCTCTGGGGCAATGATTCCTTCTTCAACAGCCGCAACCTGGATGTGTATATCACTAAACTGCGGGGCTTTCTGAAAGCGGACCCTTCTTTAGAAATTATTACGATAAAAGGGGTGGGGTATCGGTTTGTTGCGGGATAGAAAGAAAGAACCAAGATGCCGAGAGGACAAAGAAACCAAGAACCAAGATACCAAGACGCCAAAGAAATATCAAATGACAAATTTCAAAAAAGCATCAAAAGGAAATAATCAATGCCTTCTGTGAAAGTTCTCAGGATGATTGGAGCTTTTTTGGAGTTTCTCTTTTGGTCCTTCTTTGATCCTTGAATTTTGGTTCTTCTTTGGATCTTGGTGTCTTGGTTCTTGGTTCTTTCTCTTTCCATTATCTTCGGGCTGAATGGCTTTACAAAAAATCATATTGGCCGGTCGGGTTTTCACGGGGGAGAACTGGCTGGAGAATTATGCGGTCCTTATTGGGGGCGGGGTGATTCAGGATCTGCTGCCGGTGGCTGACCTGCCGGCCGGGGTGGAAGTTGAATCCTATCCCGATGCATGGCTGGTGCCTGCCTTTATTGATCTGCAGATTTACGGGGCTTATGGTAAGTTGCTAGCGGTTTATCCTGAGCCGGATGCCCTGGTTAAATTGAATGAATACTGCCGGTCCGGGGGTGCCCCTCTTTGTATGCCCACGGTGGCGACCAATACGTATGAGGTGTTCTATGCGGCCATTGATGCGGTGCGTGATTACTGGAACCAGGGAGGGGAAGGAGTGCTGGGTTTGCATATTGAAGGTCCGTGGATTAACCCGGTAAAACGCGGGGCGCATATTGAAGAACTCATTCATGTTCCTTCTGTTGAACAGGTGCGGGATCTGCTGGACTATGGAAAGGGGGTGATACGGATCATTACCCTAGCCCCGGAAGTGGTTACTCCTGAAATCATACAACTGATTCGTTCCTACGGTATTGTTATTTCCGCAGGCCATAGCAATGCAACCTATACCCAGGCCAAGACCGGATTTGCAAGCGGCATCCGGGCGGTTACCCATTTATATAATGCCATGAGTCCTTTATTGCACCGGGAACCCGGACTGGCAGGGGCCAGTATGGATGATGACCAGGTGATGGCCAGTATTATTCCCGATGGACATCATGTCGATTATGCGGCTATACGAATTGCCAAAGCGGTGATGAAAGAACGCTTATTTGTAATTACGGATGCAGTGACAGATACCGATGAAGGAGAGTATCCACATCAACGTAAAGGGGATAAATATGAATCCGGCGGTATTCTCAGCGGCTCGGCCCTCACTATGCATGCATCCATGCTGAACCTGGTTCGTCATGTACAAGTGGATCCGGGGGAAGCGATCCGCATGTGCAGTCTATACCCGGCCCGGGTAATGGGGATGGATGATCAATACGGAAAAATTCAAAAAGGATATAAAGCGTCTATGCTGTTGCTGGACGAATCACTGGAGCTAATCAAACTGCTATGATCTTACTGCATTCACTCAGAAAAAACGGGTTTGTTATTTTATGCCTGCTGGCGACCGTTCAGTTATCTGCCCAGGGATTTCGTGGCCAGTATTCCCCGGCCATGAAGAATACTTTTTTCGGAGTGAATATCGGATCCATCAATTATCCATTTTCCTCGAGACAATTGCAGCCCGGCAATACCGTGGGCTCCGTCAAAGTGCCGCATACGGCAGTTAGGTTGGTACTGGTCGGACATGAATTCAACAAAAACATTTCTGCGCAAATCACATACATGCGACCGGTAAAATGGGTGGAATACCGGAATGTCAATAATACCAACCAAACATTGACCGTATGGATGAATGTGGCGGGACTGACTGTGGCCGGCAAAGTTCCTTTGTCAAGGAAGATTACTTTATATGGTGAAGCGGGGCTTGGTCTGATCATGCGTCGGGGTTTTAATATGAATAACCAACCGGTGGTGAAGAGTGCTTCGTATGCAACCGGATTGTTTGGTGCCAATTTGCAATATAAACTGAATCATAAGTGGGATCTGCAGATCGGCACCACATACTCGCCGGCCAATGACAGAGAGCTGCAACCGGCAACGGTTTTTCATTCTGCCGGCTTCCATTATACATTAAGGGAACTGAGCAAGGAGCGGGTGGATCTCGTGAAAAAAGCGGGCTATCACTTTCCCAAGCAGATACTGTCGGTGGCATTTGCCAGTAATGTACTGGGTTATGGGGCCAATAATTTCGTATCCAAAGGCGTGGTTCCTATTTTCTGGGGAGGGGAGGTAAAAGCCCGGCATGGGTTACTGCTCAATTACCAGCACAATCTTTTTCATAGCCGCAAAGTATTTTCATTGGACTGGGGTATACAGGCCGGATTCTGGAAAACAGACCGGGATGGCACCCACTTTTTTACCCTGAGTGCTTACCCGATGATGCGGTTCCATACCATCCGCTCAAAGAAAACGGATTTCTATCTTGAATACTCGGTGGCCGGGCCTTCCTTTATCTCAAAAACTAAAATGGACGGACTCGATACGGGTGAAAAATTCACCTTTTATGATCAGATGGGCATGGGTGTGTTTACCGGGAAGGATAAAAACCTGAATCTCGGCCTCCGGATCGCCCATTTCTCCAATGGAAACCTGTTCCCCAATAATGACGGAGTGATGGTGCCGCTGACTTTTAGTCTCGGATACAGTTTCTGACAATAATTTTTCAGAAGTTGTTTTTATCTGTACCTTTTTGGTGCAAAAACCATTACCTCTTCATCTCAACCAACTACATTATGAAAAAGCTGCTTGCTTTTGCAACGGTATGCACTTGCATATTCGCTGCGGTTTACATTACCTCCTGTAATAACAACGCCGAATCTCCAAAAGAAACCGACAAAGTAAAAGACTCGCTCGCCAAAGCGGTGGAAAACGGACGGTATCTCGCCAATAATGTGGCGGCCTGTATCCATTGCCACAGTAAAAGGGATTTCAGTAAATTCTCCGGACCGGTTGTTCCCGGAACCGAGGGTGGCGGCGGCGGATTGTTTGATCATACTGTACTGGAAGCTATTCCTGGTACCATTTACAGCGCGAATATCACTCCCGATAATGAAACGGGAATAGGTAGCTGGACGGATGACGAAATCCTGAGGGCGATCACACAAGGTATTAATAAAAAAGGAGATACTTTATTTCCCATCATGCCTTATGCCAATTATAACCGGATGGCCAAGGAAGACCTCCTGAATATTATTGCTTATTTAAGAACATTAAAACCGATCAATAACAAAGTGACACCCCGTCAACTGATGATCCCGATCAGTATGGCTTATCCCGCCCCTGCTCTTCAACCTTCAGTTGATAAAAATGTACGCGCTGACCGTTCAGACCAGATAAAATGGGGGGAATACCTGATCACCATTGCCGATTGTGCTACCTGTCATACACCCTTTGTAAAAGGCCAGCCTGATTTTGCCCATATGTATGGAGGTGGTAATGTATTTCATATAGACAAGTTCAGTGTGGCTTCAGCGAATATCACACCGGATTCCTCTGGTATAGGTAATTGGGATGAAGATCAGTTTATGAACAAGTTCACGCTGTATCGTGAAGAAAAAAATTACAATTACAATCCAGGCCTTAAGAATACAACAATGCCCCTGGTGGATTATTCAGGTATGAAAGATAGTGACCTGAAAGCACTGTATGCTTATTTACGAACAGTAAAACCGGTGAATAATTATGTAGTAAAATATCCCGGTATAAAAGTGAATACGGTGAAGATGGGGGAGATTAAGGTTAAAAATTAGTCAATTAGCCAATGTGCCAATGAGGGAAGAAGCAAATAGTTTGATAGTCGTTTATGATAGGGAGGTCAATTCCCTGAAATTTAAAAGTGGTAGTTTTAATGTAAATAAATTCCAGGGAAATAGCTTAACTCCCTTAGCAGGCCAATTGGCACATTGGCATATTGGCTAATTGGCACATTATTTAAGGCGTTAATTTAAAGCTTTCTCTTTTATACGTGCCGGGTTGTGCATGATCGCCTTCTTTGAAATCGATATTGATGTATTTTATACCAGGTAGTTCTGTGCAGTTATAGACTACTTCGGCAATATAGACTTCCGGACCGGAGGAGCCCATTTGCTGGGTCAGAAATGTGGCATCGGGAATTTTGAGGAAAAGGGTATCGCCGGACAGTTTATTATACACCAGTTTTATATTGGGATTATTATTATTCATGTAATTGATGATTACATCCGGTGAAAGGGTATCTACATCCGGGGCCAGAATCTGTGCTTTTGTCAGGTTTCCGATAGAATCCTGATCAATATTCCACATTGTGATTTCAGGAGCCGGTAATGCCTCTGCTTCGCTGTCGGATGAACCGCATGAATAAAGAAAGAAAAGTCCTGCCAGAAGAAATGTGGTGTTTTTCATATCCAGGTTTTTGTCTATTAAAGATACAACGAAGGCCGGCTAATTGGCCTAATAGAAAGTTAAAGGGGGGTATAAACACTCATTACAGGCATTTTCCCGAGGACACAGGCGGGGGAAATACTTTGTGAAACCCTTTTTTGTACGAAGTGCGATTTCATTTTATCTTTTTGAAATTTAATGGACCGCCGTCACACTAACTTTTTCAATGCCCTTGAGGTGCAGCTCAATATGCCGGTCATGGGCTTTACTGGAATATTCACTGATGATTTCAAGGATATCGTAGTCAATATAGGTGCAATCAGTCCCATCAATATAAAGCACACTGTATTCAGGGATCTTATCCAGGCTATCACGGAGTTTAACTTTATTCAGGAAGGTGACATTGCTGTTCAGTTTAATCACATAGGTTTCCAGGTCGAGATGTTTTGACCTCGTGATCCTGAATTCATCCCGGAAATTGCTCTGTACAATAAAGTAGATGGAGATCAGCAAACCGATACTCACCCCAATCAGCAGATCGGTGGAGAGAATCACCACAATGGTAATGATAAAGGGCAGGAACTGTTTTAGTCCCAGGCTCCAGAGATTACGGAAGAGCTTGGGTTTAGCCAGATTATAACCCGTCATGATCAGAATGGCTGCGAGCGAAGCCAGCGGAATCATATTGAGCAGAAAGGGAATAAGCATTACGGCCAGTAAAAGAAAAGCGCCGTGTGTAAATGAAGAAAGTTTGGTGCGGGCTCCTGCATCGGCATTGGCGGCACCGCGTACCACCACCGCTGTCATCGGGATGGCTCCAAGTAATCCGCAGGCAATATTACCCACCCCCTGAGCCATCAGTTCGCGGTTTACCGGGGTGATCCGGTTGTGCCGGTCCAGTTTATCTACCGCCTCCACGCATAAAAGAGTTTCGAGGCTGGCGAGTCCACCGATCAGTAAGCCCGCTTTCCATATCTCCACATTGGAGAATAACTGGCTGAAGTCCGGAAATCGTATTTCGGCAAATACGTTGGAGGGGACAAGCACTGATTGGGTGGGACGCAGGAAAAAGCCCGGCATCCCATGTGTAAACAATAAATGCAGCAAAATACCGGTTATGACCACGGCCAGTGGTGCAGGAATTACCCGTAATTTTTTGGCAAAAGGTTGTTGCCAGATAATAAGGATGGCCAATGACACAACCGTAATGATAAGGGCTCCGCGGGTGATATGCTGATTCAGATTTTTAAAATTACTGCTGAATTCAGTGGAAGTGAAAAGTTGGGAGAACCCGCTGTTCCAGAAATCAGGTTTATCAAGTCCCAACGCCATTGGAATCTGCTTTGAGATCAGCATAATACCTATGGCAGCCAGCATGCCTTTGATTACAGAAGAGGGGAAGTAATTGGAAATTTTACCTGCTTTCAGTACACTTAATAATAACTGGAATACACCCGCAACTACCACAGCCAGCAGGAAAACGGAGTAACCACCGAGCGAGATGATGGAGCCAGCAACAATAGTGGTCAGACCCGCTGCCGGACCCGAAACACTGAGATGGGAGCCACTGAGAAAGGAAACAATAAGTCCACCGATTATTCCAGAGAGTAAGCCCGCATATACCGGAGCGCCGGAGGCATTCGCGATACCAAGACAAAGCGGGAGGGCTACTAAAAATACAGTAAGACCGGCGGGCAGGTCATGTCTTGTCCACATCAGCCGGTAGAACCTGATTGTGCGCTTCACAGTAAATAAAGAGTTGAGTGTAGGGACAAAGATAAAAAATAAACACCGGATATCCATTAGGGGCCCGGTAATGGCATGGGTGATTGTTATTTATTCATCCTCACTCCTGTTTTCTTAAGCAAAAACATCAGTACAGCAGCTGATTTAAAACCCGGTTACCCGTGACCTTAGTTACTGTTGTAAAGGGATAAATTCATCTTCTTTACATTTCCCGGGTCTGTCTTCTCGTATGTATGGGATGAAATACCTTTAACCGGGTTTCGGCAAAATATCTGCCTGATGCAGGAAACGGAACTGATACAATCCATTCTAAACGGCCAAACCGCTGACTTTTCCCAACTGGTAAAAACGTATGAAACCGCTGTGTTTCGCATTGTTATGGGTTTTGTGCATCAGAAAGAAGATGCAGAAGATATCACCCAGGAAGTTTTTGTAAAAGCCTTTCAGTCGCTTGACCGCTTTGCCGGCCGCTCCTCTTTTTCCACCTGGCTTTTTCGTATTGCTATACATACCAGTTTAAATGAACTGAAAAGAAGAAAGCGCCGGACCTTATGGTCCATGGCGGCCGATTTGCTGCAACTGCCTTCCTCCAATAAGGATCCCGAACAGGCTTTTGCCCAAAAGACGGAGCAGGAGCTGGTCCGTAAAGCCATCGACACGCTGCCCAAAAAACAACGTATGGCCTTCATTCTCAGCCGTTATGAAGAACTTCCACAAAGGGATGTGGCACAAATAATGGAGATTTCGGAAGGTGCGGTCGAGCAGTTATTGCTCCGGGCGCGGGATAATCTCAAAAATTTTTTACAGCGCCCATAGGAAACCCATTTCAACCATTGTCTAATTAACCAGGAGCGATTATGAAAAAAGAAACGGATATAGAAAACAGGATAGAGCAGCTGATCCGCGAAGAACGGAATACGGAGCCGAATCCCTATTTGTCTACCCGGGTAATGGCAGCAATAGCGAAACAGCAGGATAAAAAGGCCGGGTTGTTGCCAATGTTTCTGAAACCAATACTGGTGATGGCGAGCCTTACAATAGTAGTATGGCTGGGTATTATCGCAGGCAGCGCTTATACATCCGGAAGCACAGAACAGGCAACAGTTCTTACCAATGACGCCACCTCAGAAAATTTTGCTTTTTACCTGCAAACAGAAAAGGAGGAATAGGATGCTGCGCAAAACACAAATATTAACCTGGCTGGTGGTTTTATTACTCGTGCTGAATGCCGTTACCATCGGAACCATCATCTATCATCAGCGCCAGGAGAAAAAAGCGATATCGGATATCAGCATAGGCGGGTATGCCGGCACTAATCCGCTCAACGGACGTTTTTTCCGGCAGGAAATGGGATTCAATACACAGCAGATGGATGTTTTCCGTGAACTGAACCAGGCATTCAGACCGGCCTCCATGGAAATCACCTTCCTGATTGACTCATTAAAAGAAGTGATGTATAACCAGCTGACCCAGGCAAAATCCGATAGCCTGCAGTTGCAACAATTATCCGAAGAGATCGGGGCTTTGCACAGTCAGCTCAAAAAAGAAACCGTACTTTTTTATATACGCCTCAAAGAAATATGCACTCCTGATCAGCAAAAACAACTGGCGGAAGTTTTTAAGCCGCTTTTTATAACAGAACACCTGACGGATCATGGAAATTACAGGAACGGTCCCGGGTGGAAAAGAAAACAAACAGACTAACCCTGAATTTATAATCATAAAACAGTTCATCATGAAAAAAGGATTCCCCTTCCTGTTATTCACCCTGCTTTTTTTGCAGGCAACCGCTCAGCAAAACAATGAAATCACAAAGAATGAAAGTAACGGGCTCACGTATATGCGTGAGGAAGAAAAGCTGGCCCGGGATGTATATGATTCCATGTATGCAAAATGGGACGTGAACCCCTTTGGAAATATCCGTCAAAGTGAACGAGTGCACATGGATCGCATGAAAACACTGATGACCCGGTACGAAGTGAAAGATCCGGTGGAAGCCACAGGAGATAAACCCGGTGTATTCAAAACAGCCGTTTTACAAAAAGTGTATAATGAACTGGTAAAATCAGGAACGACATCGCTAACCGATGCACTGAAAGCAGGAGCAAAAATTGAAGAACTGGATATTGCCGACCTGGATGAGCGGATTGCACAAACCAAGAAAGAAGACATCCTGACCGCCTATAAATTCCTTCGTATGGGTTCAGAGAATCACTTGCGGGCTTTTGTACGCCGGTTGAAATCACAGGGTGTGGATTATCAGCCTGAATTTTTAAAAAAGGAAATGTTCGATACGATTATCAGCGGAGAGAATCAGGATGCAGGTTGTGGTAACGGGCCTGGTAAAGGACAGGGATTGGGACAAGGTCAGGGAAAAGGGAATGGACCTGGTAAAGGGAACGGAGCAGGTAATGGACCATGTAAGGAAAAATGTTGTGATAAGAAAGCCGCACCCGGTTGTCAATCAAACAAAGATTAATTAGTAACCAATAAACAGTATAGCCATGAAAAAAATGCTCATCACCCTCCTGCTCATTGCAGGGTTGGGAACCGGCCTGATGGCCCAGAAAAATAACAATGCGGGAAATGGCCCGGGCAAACGCCAGGCAAACAGTGCCTATGTGGATGCCAACAAAAACAAGGTATGTGATAACTATGAAAACAAAACTGCCGTAACGGGTCGGGGCTCCGGATATGGCCGGAAGGCTGGTTATGGACAAGGACAGGGAAGAGGCCAGGGCAGATGCGGCGGCAACGGGCCGGCCAACTGCCGGAGAAGGTCCTGAGTAAAACGGGATGCGGAAAGTGAACGAACAGGTTAAACCAGTGTATGCCATTTTACCAGCTGGTGTTTAAGTTTAACAAACAAGAACGGAAATGATCATTACTATCAGACCCTGGAAACAGGACGACCTCGATGACCTGGTATTGTATGCCAACAACAGGAATGTCTGGAATAACCTGCGCAATTATTTTCCGCATCCTTATACTACTGAAAGCGGACTGGCCTGGCTGGAAAAAGTAGTCGATGCTCCATTGCCGGCCATCAATTTCGCGATTGAGGCGGATGGAACCGTGGCCGGTGGTATCGGATTAATCCTGAACGGGGATGTTTATATCAAATCAGCGGAAGTCGGCTACTGGATCGGGGAGCCCTTCTGGGGGAAAGGTGTGGCTACAGAAGCGTTGCGGCAGATTACGGAATATGCATTTACCACGTTTGACCTGGTTCGGTTGTATGCGGAAGTGTTTGAGAGTAATAAAGCGTCCATGCGTGTACTGGAAAAAAACGGGTATTACCTGGAAGGCGTGCGGAGAAAATCCGTTTTCAAGAATGACCTGCTGATGGATGATTATATCTGGGTAAAACTCCGGGGCTGGTAGAAAGCTATAGCACCTGTTTAATACCCGTATTGTTATTTTAATCTGTATTGCACTTATATATTTTCATCTGACAAATTTTGTTATGTACCTGCGTAAAAATATTGCGACCAGTGAGTCCGGTTTTATTTTCAATCCTGCCACCGGTGATTCATTTTCTGCCAATCCAGTGGCTGCTGAAATCCTTCTACAATTGAAACAGGGTACCGGGGCCACACAGATCAAAGAATGGTTGCTCGAATCTTATGAAGTGGAACCGCTCCGTCTTGAAAGAGACTGGGATGAATTTATTAACCAGCTGAAGGAAGCGAATCTTCTCGAAAGCTGAAACTTGCTATATGAAAACGCCCGACAATTGGCTCACCATTGCGGTGACAGGACTGAATGCCATTGACAGCCCCGGTCCGGGGATCGCTGTGATCCGTGCTCTCAGAGAGGGACTGAACCGACCGGTACGGATCATCGGATTATCCTATGAGACCCTTGAACCCGGCATCTATATGCATGACGTGGTGGATAAAACTTACCAGATTCCCTATCCGGCTGCAGGCACCACGGCCCTGATGAACCGCCTGCAGTATATCCATGAAAAGGAAAACCTGCAGCTCATCATCCCCAATTTTGATGCGGAACTGCCGCAGTTTATCAAACTGGCTCAAACGCTCCGCTCAATGGGCATTGCTACTTTCTTACCTGCTGCCGAACAGTTTGAGGCCCGGGACAAAGTGAATCTCTACCAGTTTGGTCAAAATAACCAGTTACTGGTTCCCCGTGATAAAATCATACATACTGTAGCTGAATTACAATCCTGTGAGGACGCTTTTGGATATCCCCTGGTGGTGAAAGGAAAATTTTATGATGCGGTGGTAGCTTATACGCTGGAACAGGCACAAAAAGCATTTTATAAAATTTCTGCCAAATGGGGCTTACCCATCATTGTACAGGAGTTTATTACCGGTACCGAAATCAATATTGCGGTATTGGGTGATGGAACAGGTCGCATGATCAGCGCCATCCCGATGCGAAAATTATATATCACGGATAAAGGAAAGGCTTGGTCCGGTATAACGCTGGAGGATGAATCATTACTTCAGCTGGCACAGGCATTCACCGATGCCACGAAGTGGAAGGGTGGCTGTGAACTGGAAATCATGCGTACGGCAAAAAATGAATTATATATAATGGAGATCAATCCCCGCTTCCCCGCGTGGATCTATCTCACGGCAGCAGCCGGACAAAATCAGCCGGCGGCACTCGCCCGGATGGCGCTCGGGGAAGAGCAACCTGTTTACGAAGGCTATGAAGCCGGAAAAATATTTGTCCGCTATTCCTGGGATCATATTACTGACATCAAGGAGTTTCACCAGATCAGCGGGAAGGGAGAATTATAATAAATGAATGTATTTACTATGAAAAAAATATATGAAAGTCCGGTTATCCAGAAGATGAATGGCGGTCTGATGAATAAATTCGGTACCCGGACAGAATACGAGCCCGTAAAACAAATCGATGGCGTATCCGTGCAATCGCTGATGGCAGAATATGGCTCTCCTCTATTTGTATTGAGTGAGCGGACTTTACGCCGCAATTATCAGGATGCTTACCGGGCTTTCAGTACGAGGTATCCTAGTATCCAGTTTGCCTGGAGTTATAAAACGAATTACCTGAATGCAGTTTGTCGTGTCTTTCACCAGGAAGGCAGCTGGGCTGAAGTGGTGAGTGGATTTGAATACCAGAAAGCATTGGGAAATGGCGTACCCGGAAATAAAATCATTTTCAATGGTCCGGAAAAAACAAATGAAGAGTTGAAACTGGCGGCGGAGAATGGTTCACTGATCCATATTGATCATTTTGATGAGCTCTTCCAGTTACTGGAGATCAGTGATCAGCTGAGCCGAAAGCCAAGGGTGGCCATCCGCGTGAACATGGATACAGGCGTGTACCCGGTCTGGGATCGTTTTGGATTTAATTATGAAAACGGGCAGGCTTTTGATGCGATGAAAAAAATTGTCGCTTCCGGAAAGATGGATCTGACCGGTCTCCATTGCCATATCGGTACGTATATGCTTTCCACCAATGCGTATCGTACGGCGGTAAAAAAGCTGGGCGACCTGGCCTGGAAATGTAAAACTGAACTGAATAATCCCTTACAATATATCGATATCGGCGGTGGCTTTCCTTCCACCAATACACTAAGAGGTTCTTTCTTGCCCGGTACCGATACAGTACCATCGGTCGATGAGTTTGCAGAAGCCATCAGTACCCAATTACAGGAACTGGGCTATGGAGCTGCAGAAATGCCCTTGCTCATACTGGAAAGCGGACGCGTGATGGTGGATGATGCCGGCTATTTATTATCAACCGTGGTGGCGAATAAGCGACTGAGTGACGGGCGACGGGCCACCATCCTGGATGCCGGGGTAAATGTATTATTTACTTCATTCTGGTATGATCACCAGATCAGTCCGGCCCAGGACTTCACCCACCATACCGAAGACCAGGTATTATATGGTCCCCTTTGTATGAATATCGATGTGCTGCGGCAGAGTGCAAACCTGCCTTTACTGAACAGGGGCGATAAAGTAGTGGTGCATAAAGTTGGCGCCTATAATATGACCCAATGGATGCAGTTTATCCATATGCGGCCCAATGTGGTGATGATCGATGAACAGGGAAAAGTACACCTGGTAAGGGAAGCCGAAACACTGGCTTATATCGAACAGCAGGAGCGGGTGCCTGAACACCTGAAAAAGATCAGTCTCTAAAACCCGTATTTTGAACAAGCTAAATCTTCCGGTTTTTTTTCGTTTTATCGCTCACACGGTACTGAACAGCTATGCGATGCTTTTTTTCAGTAACCGTAAGATACTGGCGGCATTGATCCTGTTCGTAACTTTTTTTAATCCGTACACCGGGGCTGCCGGATTTGCTGCCACCATCATTGCTGCTGCCACGGCCTGGTTTATCGGCTTCAGCCGCGAACAGGTAAAGAGCGGATTATATACATATAGCGGATTGCTGATGGGACTGGGCATGGGTACTTTTTATGAGTTCAGTACCGGTTTCTGGATCTTATTATTTATTGCTTCGGTTTTATCGGTGCTGCTTTCCGCTGCCCTGATTGCGAAACTGGGGAAGAACAACCTGCCGGCTCTGTCGCTGGCTTTCATTCTTACACTATGGGTGGTGATTCTTTCTTCGAGAGAGTTTGCCGCCATCGGACTTACCCAGCGGAATATTTACTGGCTCAATGAAATGTATGCCACCGGGGGCAATGACCTGATCCGGCTGGTGCAATGGATGGAAAACCTGCCGATACCCGCTGCCATTGCCGGGTTCTTCCGATCTCTCAGTGCGATCATTTTTCAAAGCAATATTGCGGCAGGCATTGTGCTGACCATCGGCCTGTTTTTGTTTTCCCGTATTGCCTTAACCCTGATGGTGGCCGGCTATACGATTGCGATTTTATTTATTCAATTGATGGATGGCTATGCCGGAAGTGTGAATTATTATAATCTCGGCACCAACTTTATGCTGGTCTCCGTGGCACTCGGCGGATTTTATATTATCCCTTCTGTCCGTTCTTATCTCTGGTCACTGATCACGGTCCCGGTTTCGTATATCCTGGTGATTGCGTTATGGAAAATTACCTATACCTGGGGACTGCCGGTTTTTTCCCTGCCGTTTTGTATTACGGTGATTCTTTTTATCTATGTATTGCAGTTAAGAAAGTCGGGCGGTAAAATGGTACTCACGCCGGTACAGTATTACAGTCCGGAAGAAAATCTCTACCGCTATCTCAACAGCAGGGACCGGATCTACTCCCGTTATTATTTTCCATTGGTCTTACCGTTTAACGGGGAATGGACCGTGAGCCAGGGATATGATGGGAAACATACCCATAAAGGGGACTGGTCGAAAGCCCTTGATTTTGTGATCCGGGATAAGGAAGGAAAAACATGGCAGGGCGCAGGCGCTGTCTTGGAAGATTTTTACTGTTATAATAAACCCGTGTTGAGTCCGGCCGATGCGGTGGTGGAAGAAGTAATAAATTATGTAGAAGATAATCCGGTGGGTGGAAACAATACCCGGCAGAACTGGGGCAATACCATTGTATTAAAACATGCGGACGGATTGTATACCAAACTTTCGCATTTACGGAAGGGCAGTATAAAAGTAGCGAAGGGGGAATTTGTAAAGAAGGGAATGCTGCTGGCTGCCTGTGGTAATTCAGGACGCTCCCCCGAACCACACCTGCATTTCCAGGTACAGGCCACTCCCTATATCGGTTCAAGGACCCTGGCCTATCCCTTCGCATCGTATATCCTTCATGATAGCGCGGATATACGGTTACCCGAAAACTTTACCACACCAAAGGAGGAAACCGTTGTTAGTAATATACAACTCAGTCCCTCCCTGTTACAGGCTTTTGATTTCAAACCCGGTCTGCGGATAAGGACAAAGAGTACAGATGGCCGGGAGGAAGAATGGGAGGTCATGGTCAGTGCATATAACGAAACGTATTTCTATGCAGCGGCATCAGGGGCCTACGCCTATTTTGTCAATGATAGTAGCCTGTTCTACTTCACTAATTTTTATGGCAACCGTAATGGCTTGCTCTATCTGTTTTATCTCAGTGCGTATAAAATGTTGCTTACGGCTGATAAACGGATATCCGTAACGGATACCTATCCCCAGGGACTTTTTGGAAATA
>Ga0209717_1000743_pt1 | contig 38335 bp, 48 predicted proteins | sample AD_UKC048_MetaG_FD_184418 | JGI IMG/M metagenome (GOLD analysis project Ga0209717, IMG submission 184418) | Active sludge microbial communities of municipal wastewater-treating anaerobic digesters from USA - AD_UKC048_MetaG (SPAdes) (version 2) | ecosystem: Engineered > Bioreactor > Anaerobic >...
CCAGTGAACAAATACAAAAAGCGGTCAGGCTGATTAACAGCCGACCGCGTAAAAGACATCATTATGCAACGCCTTATGAAATATTTAAATCAAAAACCTAATGTTGCACTTTGGAATAGAATTCAGATTAATCTTCTTTTCTTGTTTAAGAAAATAACCAAAACCTGTCTGCCGGTAGGCAGGGAAGGTTTTCGCTTTCACTTTTGTGTTGAATGTTGGTTCAAAGTTGCACTTTGAACCTCCATGAAGTAAGGTAATAAACATGTTTTTATCAAATAATAAGATGGTTCAGAACAGAGGCATTGAATCAAAAATACTGGTAATCTTGAATTAAAAACCCATTAAACACAATTTAAAAAGGACAGACTGGTGGTTCTGTCCATTACCATAATTCATAATTCGTTATTCACAATTCATATTTTGGTTAATATTTCACCCCCCTTCTCTGTGACCAAAATAGTATGTTCAAAATGGGCGCATGGTGAATCATCAGCCATTTTATAAGTAATTCTATTTTTATCTAAAGCAATAGCATAATGTCCTATACTAACCATGGGTTCAATAGCCAAGGTCATACCAGCTTTTAAAATTGGACCAGTGCCTTTGAGCCCATAATTAGGAATTTGTGGCTCTTCATGCAGTTTCTCCCCTACTCCATGGCCAACTAGATCGCGGATAACATTAAAACCATTTTTTTCCACAAATTCTTGAATTATAAAACTAATATCACCTAAATGAATGCCTGGTTTAATTTTTTTAATAGCTAAGTTTAAAGATTCTCTGGTAATTTTTAATAATTTTTCTTTTTCTTTATCGATTGGGCCAACTGGCACAGTAATGGCCATATCAGTAACCATACCTTTTTTAGCAGGATAACGCACCCCAGCATCAATGGTTAAAAGATCACCAGTTTGTAAAATTCTATCAGGTATGGCTGGAGCATGTACAATTTCTGTGGTTAAACATGAACAAATAGCTGTAGGAAAACCTTGATAACCTTTAAAAATCGGCCAACCACCAGCTTTAATAATTTCTTTTTCAGCCAAGTCGTTTAAATATTTAGTGCCCACTCCAACTTTAACTTCTTTGACTAGCAAATTTAAAACCCGAGCCAGAATTTGGCCGCTTTGCCGCATGGTTTGGATTTGGGAAGGGGTTTTTATGGGGATCATGATGTGTACATTTGTCATTCAAGCGAAGTTAAAAGTTGCCACAACGGCAAGTTTTGACGGAATCCAGAAAAAAATTTTAAATATTTCTGGATCCTGACTTTCGTCAGGATGACAAAATGAGCGATGGTTGTTAAATTATAACCCAAGCTTGGCAAATATTTCCTTTTTCACTTCTTCAATACTTTGTTCGCCATTGATTTTAATGACTATACCCTGGCTCTCATAAAACTCAATGACTTCTTCTGTTTCCTCATGATAAATTTTAAGTCTAGCTCTAATGGCTTCTGGTGTATCATCAGTTCTGATAATTAATTTTTCATTATCCTCATCACACAGGCCTTCTGTTTTTGGTGGAGAAAATTTTAAATGATAAACCTTGCCGCATTTGGGGCAAGTTCTTCGGCCACTGAGTCTATTAACAGCTTCAGTATCAGAAAGTTCAATTACAATTACATGAGTTAAGGTGGTAAATTTGGCCAAAACTCTGGCCTGAATTCTGATTCTTGGAAAACCGTCAAAGATAAAACCATTTTGGGCGTCTGCTTGTTCAATTCTTTTTTTAACTAATTTATCAACTATGGCATTGGGAACCAAACCACCAGAGTCCATATTTTTTTTAATTTCCGCGCCCAATTCATTAGCGCTATTAACTTCCTCACGCAAAAGTTGCCCAACAGAAATATTGGGGATGTTTAATTTTTCAGCTAAAAATTCGGCTTGAGTGCCTTTGCCAGAAGCTTGCGGACCTAGAATTGTCATTTTGTACATAAAATAGATAAAATAGTTTATAATGCTTTAAGCTTAGCACAATATTGACAAAAAAGAAAAGAGGTGTTAGGGTTCAAATACGAATGTGGGGGGGCGGACTTCTTTAACAAAAGATCACAATAAAAGGAGATGAATAAAATGAAAATTTTCCCAAGATTAAAAATGGTGAGTCGACTGGTATTTGCTGTTTTATTTGATCTTGTCGTAGTTGCAGTAAGTATGGTTATTGCCATTCTGGGTATTTATTTGGTGCAAGAACATCTTTTTGATTATGCTAGTTTTTTGCATAAACTGCCATCGGTGGTTAGGTGGTTGAATAATATTGGCGTGCTGATTTATTTGGTTTATTGGAACGGGCGGATTTTATACAGAATAATCTTTAAAATATTTTTGCCATATCTGTATATGGAAAAGCAACAACTCGGTTTACTAGTACCAAGAGAATTGTTTGGTTACTTTATGAGTTTGTTTGCCATTTTTTGGCCATTTACGACCATGATTAACTATTTTTTTCATAAATGGCTAGATGATTGTCCATATTTTCTTATGTATCCGGACAAAAAAATAAGCAAAATTATTAAGTTTTTGATTTTTAAAGTAGCGTTTCAATTCATAGATTTTGGGGATAAAAAATATTGGGAATAAATTTATTTTAAGAAAGGAAAACGACATGAATAATCAAGTGTCTAACCGTTGGCAATTATCCAAAGAACGTTCTTTTTGGGGTTTATTTTTTTTATTTTTTGTATTTGTGGTTGGGCTATGGTAATCATGGCAGCAAAAAAAAATAATGTTGATATAAAATTTATTGACACCATTGATATATCAACATTTATTACTTTAATAACTTTTGCGTTAATTATCTTTAACAAGAGAAGCATTTTATCTAATTCAATAACCTTGATTATTTGGCTAATTGTGTATTTAACCCACATGAGCGAGCCTTCAGCGCCTTGGATTGATAATTATGTAAAAAGTTTAGATATTATTTCTTTGTTGTTTGCTGGCCTTGTTTCCTTTAATGTTTGTTTTGGTTGGCCAATTTTTCTTTTGGTCGACATTAAAAGACAATTGAAAGAAAAATAATTTTGATGTTCAAAGCCCCTGTTTAGGCAGGGGCTTTTATATTAATAGAAATAACCACTCGGCGATTAGCCGGCAAACACAAAACCACCGGACCTTAATTCGGTGGTAGATTATTTATTTTTATTTTTGATTTACCATTATCCTGTCTATTTCGAGTTCAATTTGTGGTGCAAACCAGACCACTTTATCAACAGGTTTCATTTTATTTTGAGTAGTTGCTCGTTCATAAATCCGTTGAAAGATATTTTTATCTTCAGGAGACAGATCAGCACCTATTAGATTTTTGATTTTCTCAAAAAAACTTTCTACATCAGGAATTTCATTTTTGAGAAACAAATCAACGGCAATTTCTCGGCTGCCAGTCACTATATTTTTAGCCAAATCACCAGAAATGGTAGCATTAATTATTTTACCGGTTTTATTGGCGATCGTTTCTTTATTATGGATATCGTGGGCAAGATCAACCAATGTTGGTTTTTTAATTGTGAGAAAATTTTCTATTTGTTCTTTGGTATTAAAAATTTTACTAGCAAACCCACTGCCGTTGTCGTCCAGCCAATATTCAATTTCACCACCAATTTTGCCGTGTTTTAAAATATTAAACACTTCTCCGGTTTCTGGATTCATTGCTGGCACCCACCTTTCAAAAATTTCAGGCACTTCAGAATGTTCTAAACTATAAATATAACCTTCCAGAGCTTCTTTGGCCGATAGAGTCTTATCAAGGGGGTTGCTCAAAGATTCCATTAATGCCTCTCTTGATTGAGAAACTGCTTGGGCGAAGAGTTTGCCAGCCCTAGTGGCCATAGATGGATTATTATAATAATTTATATTATTAACCGCGCCCATAAGATTTTCTTTGCCATAAGCGGTTAAAATTGTTCTCATTTGAGATAATTGTTCATGACTTATTTTATCCATGTTAATATTTTGGATGAGCTCATCAAATTTTAGCAAATTAGCATCAGTAATTTCTGCAGTTGGAATGATTTTTTCAAGATGTTCTGGGGGGTGCTCTGGAAAATTAGTTAGCTTTGTTTGCGCACCAATGGTTGCTTCATCTGTTACCGGAGGATGACCAACTTCAGCACCTAACGCTGCTTCTTGGGTAGGTGCTTTTGGGGTTAGCTCTTCTGAAGGGGTGACTGCAGGTTGATCTGAAAAATTAGTTGTCTGTGCATTTGCCTCAATATTTGTTTCAACTGTTGCCGGAGGATTAACACTTTCAGCACCTAACGCTGCTTCTGGTGGGTTTTCTTTTGAGATTAGATCTTCTGGTTGTGTTACTGCGGGCTCGGCTTTGGGAATTTTATATTCATAGCTATTAATTTTATCTGCGCCGATAATTTCTCTGGTTGAAGGATCTCTTGGCACAATTTTAAAACCACCATGATTATCTGGTTCAAGAACATAAGCTATGGCTTTATTACCTCTAACTCCGATATTGCCATAGCCTTGATCTTGGGCGAACTTATTAGCTTTATCACTAGCCCAATCCCAAGCATCTTTAGGATCGCCAGTAAAGCCAAATTTTTCGGGATGGGATCTAATTTGAAATTTAAGAGCTTCAATAACCCCATCGCCAGAACCTGGCTCAATAGTGGCATCAACCATTTGACCCATATATAATTCTTTAAATTTATTTAATACTTCTTCAACCACTGTTCTAGATGCCGTTTCTGCTGATCCTTTTGGTTCGATTGCTGCTTCCGTTGGTTCCGCCTCTATTGCTGAATTTACGGGCTTAGGCATTTCTGCTGATCCTACATTTGTTGTTGGACCACTGGCTGACAATTCGGGCTCGCTTGGTGTTCTGTTAAAATATCCAGTTTGGCTATCGTGATAATCTTTTACCCACCTTGTGCCCATAAAAATACCAAAAGCGGCAGCTCCAATTAAATGTCCCCACTGTTTATGTTGTTCTCTTTTGAAGTTTTTTTGCCAAGCTTGTTCTTTTAGTTCTTGTAATTGGCTTAAATAATTTAAATATGCCCTATTATCTTTTTCCGCCCCAGTTTTCATTTCTTCTAATAAAATTTCTATGTTTCTATAGGTTTGATCAGCCACTATTCTCTCTTTGTTCCAACCATCGAGCATTAGGGCGGCTGCTCTTTGGGCTTGCATGTCTGTTAGCTTTTTCATTGCCTCATCAGATTCCAGACTATCTATTTCATTTCTTAAAATTTTACTGTCATCGCTTTCTTCTAATTTTTTTATTTTTCTTTTTAAGAAATATTGGCCAACCCCCTTTTTGGTCTTGGAAAAAATACCTTCTTTTCCTGCTTTTTCTTCGGCTTCTTCTGTTTCATTATTCTTAGTATTTTCAACAACGGCATCTTTTAAGTTTTGTATTTCTGTTTTTAATTGATCTTTATCTAAAAAAAGATTTTTATTTTTTAGTTTATTAAGTTCTCTTAAACCACCATAAGCCAAGACAGTACTACCGCCAGCAGCAAAAAATCTTTTGGCCGCCATCAAGAATGGTAGGGATGCGCCCAAAGAGGCCGCACCAACAGTTGCAGCAGACCCAGCCAAAACAACAGCAATAGCCAAAGACAGGGTAGATTTCCTCAAGATTTTTTCAGCAACTTTATTCTCAATTTTTACTCCATTTTTGGTTAAAAGATTATAGAGATTAAGCTCTGATAAGCTTTTACAAATTTTAATAAATTTTTCAGTTTTATTTTCATTAAGTTCTTGGTCTAGATAATTATATGTTTTTAAGGCTCTTTCTTCTGCTTCAAGTTTTTTTTCATATTCTTCTTTTGTAAGCACTCGTACTTTAAATAATCGGCAACTACCCTCACTGCCATCCTCAAATTGATATTTTATATAAGTAGTATTATCGTATGAATAACGCGTTCCATCGAATTGGTATATTCTTTTTATGGTAACCTTTTTCATTTCCCAGACTTTTCTATCTTCAAAACGATTGGTATCGATATATAATTCATCGTTAATTTTAAACTTTGTTTTATTTTCAGATTCAGCTTCATGCAAATCTTCTTCTTTTATTTTTTCATGCTCAACTATTGTGTACAATGATCCTTCATCAAGTGGGCATTTGAAGGATGATCCGTCTGAATGGTGGAAATATAAATACTTTGTTTCTGTTCCATCGGATTTTTTTTCCATTTTTATTTTATCCACTATAAATGGTTGCATTACACCTATTCCATTATAAAAGTAATATCCCTTATCGCCAACCCTAAATTCTCTTTTTTCTATGGCTTTTTTTTCTGCATACTCTTTTTCTGTAAGCACTCTTTCAGCTGTTAGTGGGCAAGAATTTTTTTGGCTATCCTCAAGTTCATATTCTATGAACGCATATTTTTTTTCTGTATGCAATCCTTCTAGTTGATACACTCTCCTAAGAGTAGCTTTTTTTAGCCGTGAGAAATATTCTGTGTCATTTGTGTTTGGATCAATATATATTGTTTCTCCGATTTTAACACTTTTTCCATCATTAGCATTTTTACATTTAAAGTCATTAAAATCATTTTCTGTTATTTTTTGTTTTTCAGTTTCTGTATACAACAACCCCAAACTCAGGTTGTCGTTATGTGCATATCCGTTTTCATCATATTCATAAAATATATGTGCATCTTCTGTTCCGTCATTTTTTTTATCTATTCGTTTTATTGTAAATGGTTGCATTTTACCTATTTCATCATTAAAGTAAAATCCTTTACCGCCAACCATAAACTCCCCATCTTTTACTCCTCTATAGGACTCGACTGATTGCCAGATGTTTTCTGAAGCGTTTAGAGCTTTTTTAGGTTCTTCCAATGAATCAAGATTTTTTGGTTCTTGAGAATCTTGAGAATCACTATCTTGCTTTTGCCATTCTAAAAAAGTTTTTAAACTTACTTTTTTTTCCTTTTTTAGAGAGTCATTTATCACAACAACTTTTTGAGTTTGTGGATCAAAAAATGAATAGTGCCATCCACTTCGTTCATAACCACCTCCTGATTTTGGTGATCTTTTGACAGTAACTTCTTCTCTGAGTTTATATGGAGCTAGAGCCGCTTCTTGTTCCGGAGTTATTTCATATGCCACACCTTTATCATTTTTAGAAACTGGATTTTTTTCTGACATATTTTTTTAAATTAAAATATTATTTATCTAAATTATCTATTAGTTCTTGTTTAAGTTTGTCAATTTCTTCTTGGGTAATTTCTAAAAAATTGGGAAAAAATTTCCAAATAAATTCTTCAACCTTTTGAGGCGATTCTTGGGCAATTTTGGCAAAGATATTTTGTTGATCTTCGCTCATAACCTCCATGAGACGCCCGGTTAATCTCTGTTCTACAACTTCAGTCATTTTTTGTAATAGTAATATTTTTTTATCCTCGGGCAAATTTGTTAAACCAAGGGATTTAATGATATTTTCTTGTAGAGTTTGATTGTTGAGCATAAATTTAATTTTATTTAATTTAGTTGCTTGTGGATAATTATTTATCTTCTTGTATTATTATACCTTAAATTAGTTAAAATTAAAAAACTCAGTTTATTATAACTGAGTTTTTTAATAATCAATATCAATATTATAGGCCTTCGTAGTCGCGCATAACCAATTGCGAATCAATTTGACGGCTGGTTTCTAAAACAACAGATACCACGATTAAAAGTGAAGCTCCAGAGATGGCCACATTGGGTATGATTTGACTGTCATTAAAGACAAAAGAAATAATTAAAGGCAATACAGCAATTAGACCTAAAGAAAAAGCACCAGCTAACATAATTCTTGAAGAAACAAAACCTAAATATTCAGAAGTTTGGTGACCGGGACGAATACCTGGCACAAAACCACCTTGTTTTTGTAAATTTTCGGCAATTTGATGCGGATGGAAAACTACTGCAGTATAAAAATAGGTAAAAGCAAAAACTAATAAGAAGTATAAAATGCCATAAGGCACACCATCTGTTTTTAAAAAGTTAATCACAAACTCCGCAATATTTTTCAAAACTGTAGAGTTGGATTTTAGAAATAATTGAGAAATTAAAGTTGGGAACATAATAATGGAAATAGCAAAAATAATAGGAATCATGCCAGCTTGATTAACTTTAAGTGGTAAATGGGTGTCATAACCACCATACATTTTATTCCCCCTAACTCTTTTGGCATAGGAAACAGGAATATTTCTTTGTCCTTCTGTGATAACAACGACTCCACCTATTGTTAAAACAATAATAACCAGAAAGCTTAAAATGGCTGGCAATTCACCAGTAGAGAAAAGATTATATCCTTGACTAAGAGCTCCTGGAATCCCTGAAACAATGCCAGCGAATATTATTAAAGAAACACCATTGCCAACTTTTTTTTCAGAAATTAATTCACCAAGCCACATTAAAAACATGGTGCCAGCTGTTAAAACCAAAATAGTTGTAATATAATCGCCAGTAGTCATGGCTGCTACAATACCTCTTTGTGATTGTTGTAAAATTTTAATCATGCTATAACCTTGAATAATAGCCAAAGGTACAGTTAAAAGACGCATGTATTGATTCAATTTTTTTTGTCCTCTCTCCCCTTCTTTAGACATTTCTTCTAGAGATGGCACAATCATGGTCAAAAGTTGCACAATAATTGAAGCCGTAATATATGGACTAATGCCCAAAGCTACTAAAGAAAAATTAGACATGCCACCACCAGAGAAAATATTTAATAAACCTAATATGGCGTTAGAATCAAAAAATTGTTTTAAGGCCGCAGAGTCTATACCTGGCATAGGAATATGAGCAGCAACTCTAAAAATAACCAACAGACCTAAAACAAAAAGTATAGATCTTCTTAAATCATGGTCTTTCCAGATTTGGTGTATTTTTTCTATGAATTTCATATTTTTTTATGTTCTTTTCTTGCCTAAAGCTTCGCCAAGCGAACGGGAAAAATAATAAAATGAAAATTAATATTAAATTATAACACCCCCAGCTTTTTCTATTTTTTCTTTGGCGTTGGCCGAAACTTCACAGTTAGAAATTTCTAATTTAAAATCTATTTCTCCCCTACCCAAAATTTTAACGCCATTTTTAATATTTTTTAAAAGTTTATTCTCTAATAAAACTTCCGGACTAATTTTATCGTTAGCTTTAAATTTTTTAGCTAACGTTTCTAAATTTAAAATCTCTGGTTTAATTTGTCTAGATTTAAAACCACGAAGTTTCGGAGTTTCTTGCATTAAACGGCGCATGCCCAATCTGTTGAGTTTGTGCTTGCCACCAGAACGAGCTTTTTGGCCTTTAGAACCACGACCAGAAAAAGTTCCGCGTTTGCCACCGCGGCCCAGATCTCGTTTTTTCTTTTTAGAACCCTTAGCGGGTTTAAGCGTATTTAATGTGAACATATCATATTTTCCAAATGCTTACTTGCCTACCGGCAGGCAGGCGAATTTTTTCCGAATGTATCTGAATAAAATAAAATGATGTTTTGGGTATTCTGGTAAATTCGGATAAACATTCGTATTTATTCGGATTTAATTCGAGAGGGTTTTAATTTTACTAAAGCATTATAAGTGGATTTAACATTATTGATTTTATTTTTTGAACCCATCATTTTGCCAACCACATTTTCCACCCCAGCCATATCTAAAACTATGCGCATAGAACCGCCAGCTTTAACTCCAGTACCTTGAGGAGCTGGTTTTAAAAGCACACGTGCGGCTTTAAATTTATTTTCTATCAAATGAGGAATAGTGCCTTTATACAAATTAATTTTAACCAAATTCTTTTTAGCTTGTTCCACGGCTTTACTCATGGCCAAGGTTACATCTTTGCCTTTAGCCACTCCATAACCAACTTTAGATTTTTTATCACCAATTACTACTAAAGCCCGGAAATTCATATGCTTACCACCTTTAGTAACTCTAGTTACACGCGCCAAATCTACCATCTTTTGTTCAAATTCTGGTTTTTCTCTTAGGGAATCGTTGGAAGATCGATAATTATTTTTTGCCATATTTATTTATTGCAAATAATGCTAATTAAAATTTTAAACCATTTTCTCTGGCGCCATTTGCCAAAGCTTTAACCCGTCCATGATAGAGATAATGACCTTTGTCAAAAACACAAGTAGTTATTTTTTTTTCCAAAGCTTTCTTGGCTAAAAGTTTGCCTACCTCAAAAGCCACAACAATTTGTCGTGGGACTTCTTTAGTGGCCTTGGTTTTATCAACTATTAAAAGATCGTTAGCGCTCAGCAGAGTTTTACTTTGAGTATCATCAATGAGTTGAGCTGAAATATGTTTTAAACTTCTAAACACAGATAATCTTGGCCTATCTTTGGTGCCAGAAATCTTAGCTCGTACCCGGGCATGTCTTTTTTGTTTCTTAAATTGTTTAATTTTTTCTTTATTCATAATATAATATTCGTAATAATTCGCAGGTTTTAAAAATTCGCATTATTAGCAATTAGATATTATTTAGCGCTCTTAGCTTGTTTGCCAGCTTTTCTGCGGATGACTTCTGAAACATATTTAATGCCTTTGCCTTTATAGGGTTCTGGTTTTTTAATTTTTCTGATTTGGGCAGCAGTTTCACCAACTAATTGTTTGTCAAAACCTGTGATAGTAATCAGATTTTTTTCAACGCCAATTTTAATATTTTTAGGAGTTTTAAATTCCACTGGATGCGAATAACCAACATTTAACATTAGATTTTCTCCTTTGAGTTCAGCTTTGTAACCCACACCGTTAATTTCTAGTTTTTCTTCAAAACCTTCTGAAACTCCCTTAATCATATTGCTAATTATTTGACGCATGGTTCCCCAAAGAGCACGTTGTTTTTTTTCATCTGGATTAGACACGTTCACAGAAATTTCTTTTTCTTTTTGACTAATTTTAAGACTGGGGACTAGCTTTTGTTTTAATTCACCTTTAGGGCCTTTGATAATAATTAAATCTGGTTGAACTGTAACTTCAACTTTTTCTGGAATGATGATGGGTTTTTTACCGATTCTAGACATATTTTTAATGCTAATTTTGCGAATGAGGGCGAATAGTGCTAATTATATTCGTATTACTCGCCTTAATTAGCTGGTATTCGTATTTTAATAGACTTCACAAATAACTTCTCCGCCCAAACCAAGTTTTTTAGCTTCTTTGTTGCTTAAGATGCCCTGTGGGGTGGAAATTATAGCCAAACCATAATTATTACGAACAATGGGCAAATTTTCATGAGTCACATAAATTCTTCTGCCTGGTTTTGAGACTCTGTTAATGGCCGTAATTTTGGCTTGTTTATTTTGATACAATAATTCAATTTTAATTTGTTTAAATTGTGAATTATTTTTTTTCTTTTTATCAATAATTGGTTCCACAGTTTCTACTTGGCCAAGCCAATTGTTTTGAGCCAAAACTTTAGCTATATTAAATTTAAAATTAGAAAACGGTAAAACAACTTCAGGTTTTCTGACTTTTTGTCCGTTTCTGATACGGGTTAGCATGTCGGCGATAGGATCAGTGTTCATATTTTTATCATTTTATCATTTTATCATATCAACATTTTAATAATTTAATTAGTATTGGTTTAATATTTTTTTATGTTAATATGCTTTATGTTAATATGTTGATATGGTTTTACCAAGAAGATTTAGTGACGCCAGGAATTTGACCTTTATTGGCCAATTCTCTAAAACAAATGCGGCACAAACCAAAATCTCTTATAAAACCGTGATTGCGTCCGCAACGCCAACAGCGTCTCACGATTCTTGAAGTGAATTTGGGTTTTTTATTAGATTTAGCAATTTGTGCTTCTGTAGCCATAATATGTTTTTTCTTTTTATAAATTATTAGTTTAAATTTTGTTTATTGTAATACCCATGGGATCCCTCGATCCCGAATTGCTCGGGACTCGGGATGACAGTTGGCAACTGTCATTTTTGAAAAGGAAAGCCGAGTAAATTAAATAATTCAAAACCTTCCTCATAATTTTTTGCATTAGTTGTAATAGCAATTTCTAAACCATGTAACATTTCCAGCTCGGCCGAATCTATTTCGGCAAAAGCAATATGTTCTTTAAAGCCCAAATTTAAATTACCTTGTTTGTCGACGATGGTTTTTTTAATACCTCTAAAATCTCTAACTCTGGGCAAAGAAACATTAATTAATTTTTCTAAAAAATCATACATTCTCAAACCTCTTAAAGTGACTTTAGCTCCCACCACATTGCCTTCTCTAATTTTAAAAGCTGAAATAGCTTTTTTAGCTAGAGTTAAAATTGGTTTTTGGCCACTAATTCTGGTTAAAGTTTTAATAACTAAATCTTGATATTTTTCATCTTTTTTAGCTGCAGAAATGCCCACATTTAAAGTAATTTTAGTAACTTGGGGCACAGCAAACCTGTTGCCATAATTAAACTTGGCTTCCAATTGGGGCACTATTTCTTCTAAATATTTTTTCTTAAGATTATTCATAATGATATGCGAATTGTGCGAATTTATAAAATTGCGAATTATTACTAATATTTTAAATTACTAATTATTACAAATTTAGTGCAAATGATGCGAATAACTTATTCGTAAAATTTGTAAATAATTTGTAATAATTCGTACTATATAGTAGCTTGACACTTTTTACAAATTCTTTGTTTTTTTTCTTTGGATAATTCTGAAATTTCTAATTTTTTATAGCCTACTCTAGTGGCTTGACCACATGAGGGACAAATCAATTTAATATTAGCAATGTTTAAGGGGGCTGGGAACATAATTCTTTGACCTTTTTCATTGCCCTTTTTAGGACGCAAATGTTTGTATCTTAAATTTAAACCCTCAACCACAACTCTAGTTGGTTTTTTTTCCTTAACTAAAACTTGCAAAACTTTACCTGTTTTACCACTATCTTTACCAATAATTATTTTTACATTGTCGCCTTTTTTTATTTTCATATATTAAATGCTAATTATGCGAATAATGGCGAATATCGCGAATATTATATTTGTATAATTCGTAATATTAATTCGCATTATTCGTGATTTACAAGACTTCAGGAGCCAAAGAAATTATTTTCATATAACCTCTGGCACGCAATTCTCTGGCTACTGGACCTAGAATTCTAGTGCCTTTGGGTTCTTTATTTTTAGGATCAATAATCACCACAGCATTGTCATCAAAACGAATATAAATACCTGAAGCTCGACGAAATTCTTTATGGGTGCGCACAATCACGGCTTTAACCACGTCGCCCTTTTTAACTTGTGAATGCGGTGCGGCAGCTTTAATGGCACAAACTACTACATCGCCAATAACAGCAAATCTTTGTTTATAACCGCCAACAATATGAATAACCTGTAGCTTTTTAGCTCCAGTATTATCAGCTGAATTGACCATTGAACGTAGTTGTAACATATAATTTTATATAACAGACCATTTTTTATCTTTAGAAATTGGACGACATTCTACAAAATTAACTTTATCGCCAATTTTGTGTTTATTTTCAGGATCATGAACTTTATATTTTTTAGAAACAGTATATCTCTTTTGATAACGAGTATTAATTTTTGTGCGATTAACCTTAACCACAATGGTTTTATCCATTTTATCAGAAACTACCACCCCTGTAAAGCTTTTAATTGTTTTTTTGGTATTGGTCATATAATTATATTTTTTCTTTTAAAATGGTTTTTATTTGCGCGATATCTTTCTTTAGACTCTTAATGGTTTTAACATTTTTAAGTTGTTTTTGGGCAATTTTAAAACGGGCTTCTTGCAATTTATTTTCCGTTTCTTGCAATAAAGCTTTCAATTCATCAGTTAATTTTAAACGTAATTCTTTAGTTTTCATAATTTATTTACTAACAACTTTAGTTTTAACAGGTAATTTATAACCAGCCATTTTAAGAGCTTCCTTAGCTTGAGCATCTGGAATGCCATCAATTTCTATCATGACCGTACCAGGTTTAACATCAACCACAAAATGATCCACACTGCCTTTGCCTTTACCCATGGGGGTTTCCGCACCTTTAATAGTGACTGGTTTATCAGGAAAAATTCTAGTCCAAATTTTACCACCTTTTCTAATATAGCGCACCATAACACGTCTGGCAGCTTCAATTTGTCTAGCAGTAACCCAAGTACCAGTAGTGGCTTTTAAACCCCAAGTTCCAAAACTAACTTTGGTTAAACGCGAAGCCAGGGCTCCTGATGTGCCAGCGCTTTTATGCCATTTTCTGTGTTTTTGTTTTTTAGGTGATAACATATCTTTGATAATGCTAATTGTGAGAATTTTTAAAACCTGCGAATTATTACGAATATTTTAAATATTTTTAAATTAGTACAATTCGTAAATAATTAGTTAATAATTCGTAATTTACGAGAATTTTTCGCCTTTGTAAATCCAGAATTTTATACCCACCGCACCGTAAGTAGTAAAAGCAGTGGCCGTACCATAATCTATATTAGCCCTAATGGTGTGCAAAGGAATTTTGCCCAAGACCAAAGTTTCTTTTCTGGCAATTTCGGCTCCATCAAGGCGTCCGCTGGCAATAACTTTAACTCCTTCGGCTCCAGCTTTCATTATGGATTCCATAGATCTTTTCATGGCTCGACGGAAAGGAATTCTTTTTTCCAAATCGCTGGCCATATTTTGCGACATAATGGGTGCAGACAATTGTGGTTTGTTTACTTCTTTAATATTAATTTGTAATTTAATTTTGCCAGAGTCACGATTTTTGACAGCTATATTATGGGATTTATTATTTTTAGCAATAATTTTTTTAATAATATGATTTTTAAGTTCTTCGATGCTTGCTCCGCCTCTACCAATAATCACGCCTGGTTTTGAAGAATAAACTGTGATAATAATACTGTCCACTGCTCTTTCAATAACTACTTTTTCCAAACCAGCATCTTTTAATTTTTTAGTTAAAAATTTTCTTATGGCTTCATCTTCTTTGAGTCTTTGGACAAAATTATTGCCAAAGGCAAACCAGCGAGAATCCCATTCTTCGCTCATACCCAATCGAAATGCTTTTGGTGAAACTTTATGACCCATAATGTTGAATCAATTTCCAAATTTCAATTTTCGATTTCCACTAATTTAAAATTGAATTTGAATTTTGGAATTTGAGATTTATTTGGAAACCTGCTCGTCCGGCAGGCGGGTTGGAATTTGTATCTTGGAAATTTAATTATCTAAACAGTTTTACGTTGAAATAATTTTTTAACTTTATTGGTTTGCTTATCACTTTTAGCTAGGCCTTTTTTAGAACCGAAATTTTTTAAACTCAAATCTTTAATATCTTTTTTCTCTGGGGCATGTTCATCTGAGGCATGTTTATTAATATTTTCTTCAACTGCTACAGAATTTTTATCTTGTTTGACTTCCTTTAAGGATTTTACCACCTTAACATCAGTGTCTTTGTCTTTTTTATTTTTTTCTTGTCCCACTTTGTTGCCGGCTAGGGTTTTTACTTTTTCATCCAAGACAATGGTCAGGTGAGTATTATCTTTATGAATTGGGGTAGCTCTGCCCATAGCTTTAGGCATCCATCTTTTAAGTCTGTCGCCTTCATCAGCTTTAATTTCTTTAATATATAGATTATCTTTTTTAAATTTAAAGTTGTGTTCTGCGTTAGCTACAGCGCTGACTAAAAGTTTGTAAATTGGCCCAGCTGCTTTTTGTTTTAAATTTTTAAGTTGATTTTCAGCTTCTTTAATTTCAAGACCGCGCACTAAGTTAATAACCAAGCGAACTTTTCTAGGAGCAATTCTTAAATTGTTTAATTTAGCTATAACCATATGGTTTTATTTGGCAGTAGGAGCTTTAGAAGCGCTCTTGTCAATGTCCTTTTGCATTTTACCACCGTGTCGAATGAATTTTCTGGTTGGAGCAAATTCACCTAATTTATGGCCAACCATATTTTCAACAACAGTTACCGGTATATGAATTTTGCCATTGTGAACTCCAAAAGTAAAACCAAGCATCTGGGGGGCAATAGTACAATCGCGAGACCAAGTTTTAATGATTGTTTTATCACCAATCTTAAGTAGGCTCACTTTTTTCAAGAGTTTTTCGTCAATATAAGGACCTTTTTTTAAACTTCTAGACATATATTAAAAATTAAAATTTAAAAATCAAAAATTAAAATTATAGAATTATTATTTTTTATTTCTTCTTTTGATAATTAATTTATCGCTGGATTTATTTTTTCTGGTTTTAACCCCGAGAGCATGCTTACCCCAAATTGTTTTAGGATATTTCATACCCACAGGATGTTTGCCTTCACCACCACCGTGCGGGTGATCTACCGGATTCATAACTTTTCCGCGGACAGTTGGTTTAATGCCCATGTGTCTTGTGCGGCCAGCTTTGCCTAACCTTACTAGTTTAGCATCTGGATTAGAGACTTGTCCAATTGAAGCCAAACATTCTTTTTTAACTAATCTAATTTCTTTGGAAGGCATTTTAAGTTGAGCAAATTTGCCTTCAATATTTTGTAAAACAACTAAGGTGCCAGCGCTTCTGCCAATTTTGCCACCGAGTCCTGGGACTAGTTCAATGTTATATACATTTTGTCCTTGAGGAATAAATTCTAAAGGCATGCGATTGCCAATTTTGGCTTCAATTTTATTTTGTGAAGACATAATTCTTTCCCCTACTTTTAATTGATCCGCAGCCAAAATGTATGCTTTAGAGTTGTCAGTATATTTTATTAAAGCAATGCGGGCATTACGATTAGGATCATATTCTAGAGCTACAACTTCGGCTGGTTCATTAAATCTGTTTTGTTTAAAATCAATCAAGCGATAGATTTTTTTGGCTCCGCCACCGCGATGTCTGATGGTTATTTTGCCTTGGTTATTACGACCAGAAAATTTATTCAAAGCAACCGTGAGACTTTTTTCGCGTTTCTTTTTAGTCAAACTAGAAGAATCTAACACTGAAGCGTGTCGACGGCCGGGGTTAGTTGGTTTGTATAATTTAATGGCCATATTCTTTTTAGTACTAATTATGCGAATTTTTAAAATTTGTAAATTATTACAAATTATATTAACGTATTTTATTCGCACCAATTCGCACCCAATTTGTAATAATTCGTATTACTTAGACGCCTTCGTAAACATTAATTTTGTCAGCAGGTTTTAATAAAACAATAGCTTTTTTCCAATTTTTTGTTTTGCCAGTGCTTTTGCCATAGCGGACACTTTTACCGGGCATTTTAATTAAATTTATTTTAACTGGTTTAACACCGTATAAATCATGAATAGCTTTTTTAATTTCTGTTTTATTGGCCTGGTAACTGACCTCAAAAACATATTGATTAAAGGAACCAAGCAAAGCAGATTTTTCTGTAATTAGAGGTCGCAGCAAGTGTTTGTAAGCTTGACCGTGTGTTTTGGATTTAAGATTTTCTTTTTCTTTTTCAACCTTAAAGGGAGCGACTTTGGGCGTTTCTTTTTTTGGTTCTTCTTTTTTTGATTTACTGAATATGCTCATATATAAACGCGACTTAACGCGACTAATTACGCGACTTAACGCGAAAATTTATTTTAAGTAGGTTTTTTCCATGACGGCTAAACAGGCTTCAGTCATTAAAACTTTTTCATATTTTAATAAATCCAAGACATTTAAACTGTCGGCAGTAGTAATTTTTAAATTCATTAAATTACTGCCAGCGTTAAAGATAATTTTATCGGATTTATCAATAATAATCAAGAGTGATAATTTGTGTTTTTTAATATCAAAAGACTTGTTAATATTTTTTTCTGATTTAGTTGTGAGAGCTAAAACTGTTTTTAAATTTTTAATAATTTTAATCAATTCATTTGTTTTTCCTTGGGATAAATTTAAATTATCTAAAATTGTTAAAACATTATGGTTTAGCTTATCAGAAAAACACATTAATAAAGCTTTGGTTTTCATTTTTTTATTAACTTTTTGACTAAAATTTCTAATGTTTCTTGGACCAAAAATAATACCACCACCAACCCAAATTGGAGAGCGAGAAGAACCGTGTCTAGCCCGACCCGTACCTTTTTGACGCCATGGTTTTTTGCCGCCACCCCTGACTTCACTTTTTAGTTTGGTATGAGCGATTGGCTGGCGGGAATTAGCCATTTGAGCTACGGCCACCTGATGTAAAACAGATTCTTTGGGAGTCACGGCAAAAATCTTGGGATTTAATTCCAATTCTTTAACTTCTTGGCCTTCTTGGCTATAGACTTTAGTTTTTAGATTATTGCTTGACATAAATATTTTATAATGGTATATCTTAGATTAATAAAATAACAAATAAAAAGTGGAAGATTTTATGAGGAATGTTTTGGGAAATATTGGTGGAGTTTTTTTAGTGCTGGGCTCCAGTATGCTGATTTTGCTTAAGGTTTTTGTGCCGAAAATTCCGTTATATGTTTTGATTATGGTTATTGTTTTATTTTTAAGCGCAGTTATTTTGAGATCTGGATATTATCTCAAAAAATAGCTTTTTACAGGCAGGACATTGTTCCGCCTTTTTTATTTTTTTTGAATTATTAATATTTTTTGTCATCCTGACGAAAGTCAGGATCCAGAAATAAAATTTAATTTAAGAAAATTTTTATGGATTCCAGCTTTCGCTGGAATGACAGAAGTTTTTATTCTTTTTTTACCTCTGTTGATTGGGAAGTTTCTACTGTGATTGGTGATTCAACTATTTCAACTGGCGTAGCAATATTTTCTTCATTTTTATTTTCTTGCGCATTGTTAATTGCATTTTGTGTTTTGATTTTTATTTCCCCTTCCCCAACTATTTCTAGTAAACTGCCTCTTCTGCCAGGCACAGCGCCTTTGACATAAAATAATTTTTTTTCTAAATCTATTTTTATAATTTCTAAGTTCTTAACAGTAATTTGTTCGTTACCCATGTGTCCGGCCATTCTTTTACCTTTAGCTACCGAGCCCGTTCTTTTAGAACCAATGGAGCCAGGCATTCTTAATTGATCTTTATGACCGTGGCTTGCTGGGTGACCATGAAAACCATGTCTTCTAACTACACCTTGAAAGCCCTTACCTTTGGAAACACCAGTCACTGTGATTTTATCACCAATAGCAAATGTTTCTAAAGTAATTTCGTCGCCTCGTTTTAATTCTATATCATTCTTATTATTTTTCGCTAAATATTGATTATTAATTTCAAATTCTCTTAACCATCTAAAACTTTGCAAATCTTTCAAATGCCCTTTTAAGGCCTTGGATATTTTTTTCTTTTCATCATAACCAATTTGAATCGCTTCATAACCATCAGATTCTTTTGATTTGATTTGGACTACAGTGCAAGGACCAACTCCAAGAATAGTAGCAGGTATTACATTACCAACCTCGTCAAACAATTGAGTCATTTCGATTTTTTTACCAAGGATAAATTTCATACACAAGACAGATTTACACAGATTAATTATAAATTAATACAGATGCACGGATTTTCACAGATAAATTAAAATAAATAAATAAAATATAATTTGTATATTTGTGAAAATTTGTTGTCTATCTGTGAGTATCTGTTAATGTTAAACAAAAACTGGTTCTTTGTGAAAACCAGCTTAATAAATCATACTTTGTCTAATAAAAAACTTATAGACAAAATTTTAATCTTTTGGAGATTTTTTTATGATAATTTATTAAACTGACTTTTTTCTCATTAATCTTTTGAGAGTACTAGCTAACAGTAATCTTACGCCTGAGGTGTATTGGAACTTCATTAGCGTTTCTCTAAGAGATTTTTTTATTCTTTTTTTAAAGAATTATTTGTGAATAGCGCGAATTAAACAAGATCCTTTGACTTTGTCCCGTATTCTCGGGACTTCGCTCAGGATGAAATAAAATTTATTAATAAATTTTATTTCACATTTTTATTTCTACATCTACTCCACTTGGTAAATTTAAATTAGACAACTGATCTATGGTTTTAGCTGTGGGATTATAAATATCAATTAAACGTTTGTGAGTGCGCATTTCAAATTGTTCTCTGGCGTCTTTATGCACAAAAGTTGAACGATTAACTGTATATTTTTTAATTTCAGTTGGCAGGGGAATCGGTCCTCTAACTTCGACGCCTGTTTTTTTTACACTGTCAATAATAGTTCTGACAGCTTGGTCAATAACTTTATGATCATAAGCGCGAACTTTGATGCGGACTCTCTGTTTAGATTCTTCCATAGGTAACTTTTTAAAGTTTATCCCGAGTGATTAGTCGAGGGATCTCAAATTAGATAGTGAAGACTCACAATAAAAATGAGATTCCTCGACTCAAAGCGACCAAAAAGGCCACTCGGGATAAATTAGGTGCTTTATTTGTTAATCTTGACTACGACACCAGCGCCAACAGTGTGGCCACCTTCACGAATAGCAAATCTTTGTTTTTCTTCAAGAGCTACTGGAGTAATTAATTTAACTTTTAAATTTACTGTATCACCAGGCATGACCATTTCTGTGCCAGCTGGCAATTCAATTTCACCAGTCACATCTGTGGTTCTGAGATAGAATTGTGGTTTATAACCTTTCATAAATGGTGTATGTCTGCCACCTTCTTCTTTAGAAAGAATATAAATTTCAGCGTCAAATTCTGTGTGAGGAGTAACCGAACCTGGTTTAGCTAAAACTTGTCCGCGCATAACATCTTCTTTTTTGGTACCGCGCAATAAAATACCAGCGTTATCTCCAGCCTCACCTTTGTCTAAGGATTTATTAAACATTTCAATACCAGTAACTACAGTTTTTTTGGTTTCAGATAAACCAACAATTTCCATTTCATCATTTAAATTAACTGTGCCTCTTTCAATTCTGCCCGTGACCACTGTGCCTCTGCCTTCAATGGAGAAAATATCTTCAATAGGCATTAAGAAAGGTTTATCAGTTTCTCTTTTTGGTTCAGGAATATAGGTATCTAATTTATTCATTAATTCTAAAACTGCTTTATAGTTGGCATCTTCTTTATTGCCAGCTTGAGCCGCTTCTAGGGCTTTCAAGGCTGAACCTCTAACAAACGGTACTTCGTCGCCAGGGAATTTATATTTTTTCAAAAGTTCGCGTACTTCTTCTTCCACCAAATCAATTAAATCTTTATCATCAACCTGATCAACTTTATTTAAGAAAACAATAATAGAAGGTACACCAACTTGATAAGCTAATAAAATGTGTTCTCTGGTTTGAGGCATTGGACCATCAGCAGCTGAGACAACTAAAATAGCACCATCCATTTGGGCGGCACCAGTAATCATGTTTTTAATATAATCAGCGTGCCCAGGACAATCTATATGAGCATAATGTCTGGTATCTGTTTCATATTCAACATGCGCAGTAGCAATAGTAATACCACGAGCTTTTGATTCTGGGGCTTTGTCTAAATCATCGACACCTTTCTTTTGGGCAATTTTGCCTTCAGCGCCGAGGACGGTTAAAATAGCGGCAGTTAAAGTAGTTTTTCCGTGATCAACGTGACCAATGGTGCCTACATTAACATGCGGTTTTGTGCGTTCGAATTTGTCTGCCATAGTTTTTTTTGTTACTAACAACCCTCGAGTGTTCGAGGTTTTAACCAGCTGTTAGGCTTAAGTTATTTATTGTTATAATAATAGCAAATAAGAATAATATGTGCAAGTATCAGTTTAACAAAATTAATAAATTGTGTCAAATATGTATTTTTGTGTCATCCCGAGCGACTTTTTTGATCGCTTTGAGTCGAGGGATCTATGTCTGTAAGGACAGGTTTGAAACCTGTCCTTACGGGGGTAAACATAATTTAATAGACTGGTTCTTCACTAAATTCATCTTCTGTTTCAGTTGCCTCACTTGCTTTGGTGTTTTCATCAAAACTTAAATCAATAATTGGTGTTGGTTCTACTTTTTCTGGCATAACAGCGCTAGGGTTTAAATCTGGTGGCGGAGGGATATTTTCATATTTTAACTTTTCTGAATTAGTATTTTCTTTTCTAGGTGCTGGCTGAAACCAAATTTCTTTAGTAGGTTCAAACGAAGTATCTGGTTGCTCTATCTCTGACTCAGTTAATGAATTTTTTGTATTTTCTTTTTCTTCTTCTTCAAAATTTTTGTCTAAATCCATTTCTGTTAGAGGTTTTAAATAATTTTCTTCTTCTAATAAATCTTCAGCAGTAATTTCATCTTCCAACCAAGGTTTTATGGGCGCATATTCAAATGGTTCTTCAGCTAAAGGATTTTGCCAATTTTCTTCGTCTTCAATAGAGGTCGAATTATTTTTATAAAGATCTTCGGCAGAAAAATCATTGGCTAGCCACTCGGAATCAAAATCTTTTTGCGAATCTTTCCAAATAGCAATATCACGATTAATTTTATCTAATAATTCTTCTTCAGTTAAATTAGCAACGTCAGGGATAAAATTTAAGATTTTTTCATAATCCCTAAAAGGAATAATCACAAACGGGTCGCCAAATTCTGGCAAGACAATAAATTTGTCGCCAGTTTTTTTACTTAAATTAAAAATTTTTTCAAAATCTTTGTTTAGCATATGGTTATTATAAAATTTCTGTATAAAAAGTCAAATTGTTGGTAATTAGTAATTAGTAACTGGTAATTAACAAAAAGAAAATTAAAAAAGCCTGGGAAAATATCCCAGGCCTTTTTTATTAAAAAAATTATTTTTTCTCCAAGCCTCGTTTTTCTAAAATCTTATCCACGACCATCTGCGGAGCTTCTTGATAATGAGAAAATTCCATAGAAAATGAAGCTCTGCCTTGAGATAGGGAACGAATAGAAGTGGCATAACCAAACATAGCAGATAAAGGCACTTCGCCATCAATAACTTTAGTTTTGGCGCGATCTTTCATTTCTTTAATCACCGCGCGTTTGGAATTTAAATCGCCAATAACTTCACCCATATATTCTTCCGGTGTAGTCACTTCAATTTTCATAATTGGTTCAAGTAAAATTGGTTTAGCTTTTCTAGCAGCGTCTTTAAAGCCCAAGATAGCAGCCATTTTAAACGAGGCTTCAGAAGAATCAACTTCGTGATAGGAACCATCAAAAACTGCTACCGAAATGTCTACCATGGGATAACCAGCCACCACACCATTAGCCATAGCTTCTTTAACACCTTTTTCAATTGGCGAAATATATTCACGAGGTATTACACCACCTTTAATTTCGTCAATAAATTCAAAACCTTGGCCTTTTTCTGTGGGAGCCAAACGCAACCAGCAATGACCGTATTGACCACGACCGCCAGATTGTTTAATATATTTACCTTCACCTTCGGCAGTTAATTTAATAGTTTCGCGATAAGCCACTTGTGGCGCGCCCACATTGCAATCAACTTTAAATTCTCGGCGCATTCTTTCCACCAAAACATCTAAATGCAATTCACCCATGCCAGCAATAATGGTTTCCAAGGTTTCTTCGTCGGTGTGCACTTTAAATGTTGGATCTTCTTGGGCTAGTTTTTGTAAAGCCATGCCCATGCGCTCTTGGTCAGCTTTAGTTTTGGGTTCAATAGCAATTTCAATCACTGGTTCTGGAAAAATAATTTTTTCTAAAATAATGGGATTATTTTCATCACACAAGGTATCACCAGTGGTAGTTTCTTTTAAACCTACAGCCGCAGCTATTTCTCCAGAATAAACTTCGGTTACATCTTCTCTGTGATTGGCATGCATTCTTAAAATTCTACCTAATCTTTCTTTTTTGCCTGTAGTGGAATTATATAAATAACTGCCGGCTTTAATATTACCAGAATAAACTCTAAAGAATGTTAAACTGCCTACAAACGGATCAGTGGCAATTTTAAAAGCTAAAGCCGAGAATGGTTCACTGTCATCAGCATGACGTACGAGTTGTTCGCTTTCATTAGTGGGATTAAAACCATTAATAGCTGGTACATCAAGTGGTGAGGGTAAATAAGCCACCACCGCGTCTAACATTAATTGCACACCTTTGTTATCCAAAGCATCAGCACACATAAATGGAAAAATTTGGCATTTAATAACAGCTTTTCTTAAGGCAGAATTTAATTCAGCAATTGAAATTTCTTCGCCACCCAAATATTTGTTAATTAATTTGTCGTCGGTTTCGGCAATTTTTTCTATCATTAAAGCGCGATATTTTTTAACTTTTTCTGTCATATCTTCTGGCACGGGCACTTCCACAACATTTTCACCACGAGCGCCATCAAAATGATAAGCTTTTTCTGTAATTAAATCTATGATGCCAGAAAATTCTGAATCCATGCCAATAGGTAATTGAATAGCCACGGCATTGTTAGTTAATCTTTCTTTAATTGAATCTAAAGTCATATAAAAATCAGCACCCAATTTTTTCATTTTATTAGCATAACAAATTCTGGGCACATTATATTTTTCTGCTTGATGCCAAACAGTTTCGGATTGGGGTTCTACACCTTGCGAAGCATCAAAAACAGCCACTGCGCCATCTAAAACACGTAGTGATCTTTCCACTTCCACGGTAAAATCTACATGCCCTGGAGTATCAATAATATTTATGCGGGTGTCTTTCCAAAAACAGGTAGTAGCGGCTGAAGTAATGGTGATGCCACGTTCTTTTTCCTGATCCATCCAATCCATTTCAGCTTCACCTTCATGGACTTCACCAATTTTGTGTTTTTTCCCAGTATAAAACAAAACACGCTCGGTAGTAGTAGTTTTACCAGCGTCAATATGGGCCATAATGCCAATATTTCTAGTTTTTTCTAAAGTGTATTCTCGGGGCATAAAATAAAAAAAATTTTAAATTTTTAATTTTAAATTTTAAAATAATAATTAATTGTAAAAAATATTACCCAAATTTGGCAAAGTGGGCAAAGGCTTTGTTGGCATCAGCCATTCTGTGGACATCTTCTCGTTTTTTAATGGCCGAGCCCTCACCTTTGGCAGAGTCAATTAAAACTGTGGCCAATTTTTCAGCCATAGGTTTGCCTTTAATATTACTGGCCGCGGTAATTATCCATCTAGAAGCCAAAGTCATTTTTCTTTCATCTCGAACTGGAAAAGGCACTTGATAATTAGCACCGCCAACGCGTTTACCGCGAACTTCCACAGTAGGTCCAACTTTTTTTATAGCTTGTTCAAAAATTTGTAAACCGCTTTTTTTGGTTTTTTCTTGAATAATGTCAAAAGAACCATAAACAATTTTTTCAGCTACGGTTTTTTTGCCTCTTTCCATGATGTAATTAATAAATTTAGCTACATCTTGGCGATTGTATTTAGGATCAGTATTGATTTTTCTAACAGGAGCTTTTTTGCCACGCATATAATTAAAATTCAAAAGTCAAAACTCAAAATTCAAAAGTAAGGACTTCTAGATTAAATTTTATTTCTTAGGTTTTTTCGCGCCATAGACACTACGACTTCTTTTTCTGTTTTCTACACCTTGGGTGTCATAGCGACCGCGAACAATATGATAACGCACACCTGGCAAGTCTTTAACTCTGCCACCGCGAATCATGACGATAGAGTGTTCTTGTAAATTATGACCTATGCCCGGAATATAGGCAGTTACTTCTTGACCATTGGATAAACGAACTCTAGCAATTTTACGTAAAGCAGAATTTGGTTTTTTAGGTGTTTTGGTGGTTACTTTAGTGCAAACCCCACGTTTAAAAGGAGATCCTTCTGGTAGATCTTTTGATTTTCTTTTTAAGACGTTTAAAGTTGCTTGCAAAGCCGGTGTTTTTGATTTCTTTTGCTTTGATTTTCTACCTTTTTTAATTAACTGGTGAATTGTGGGCATAATATTTCTCGAATAGTTACGAATAACTATCCGAATTTATCCGAATGAATAATAATTAAATTTATGTTTAAAAAAACAGCTTTAAAACTAAAGAGTTTTAATACTGTCATTTAGTATATAGCCTAATAAGTTTTCTGTCAAATGTCATTTAATTGCGAATTTTGCAAATCTTGAAATTTACGAATTATTACAAATATTATTTAAATACCAATAATTAGGCTATAAACAAAGTTAATTAGTGGTGTTAAATATTGAAAAAGTGTAAAAATAAAAAAAATTAAAATTACAAAACCATATCTTTCAAAATTTTGTTTAAAATTAGATTCTGGTAGAATGGCCAAAAGTAATTTGGAACCATCTAAAGGAGGAATGGGCACCAAATTAAAAATAGCCAAAAGAATATTTACAAAAACTCCTACGCTTAAAGGCAAAGCCAATTGACTGCTAGGAAATAAACGAATTATCAAGCCCAAGATGATAGCTAACATTAAATTAGACGCTGGGCCAGAAAGACCAATCAAAACAGGATCTCTCTTTTTATTATTAAGATTATATGGGTTATAAGGCACTGGTTTGGCATAACCAAAAGCTGAACCAAAACTCAAAAGCATCAAGATTGGTAAAATAATAGTGCCAAATAAATCAATATGCGCTATGGGGTTTAAAGTTAACCGGCCAGCATTTCTAGCGGTGGGATCACCAAGCTGGTCTGCTGTCCAACCATGAGCATATTCGTGGATTATGGCGCCGAGGATGAGGAAGAGGAAGAAAATAATGTTAAGCATGTTTTTTTCCCACCTTCGCTCCATCGCGACCAATTATCGCTCCGGCGGGCAGGCCTGCCTGCCGGTAGGTGGGTTCTTATTTTTAAGATAATATTATTTTTAAACTGGAGTTTATCCGCCGGAGTCTAAGAATTTCCCCGCCTTCGTTCAACTATTTCTAATTAACACTACGGCGGGTAAATTCCTGTTTTACAGGTAGTTTGTGCTGTATTAGGAGTTTATTCGCTGAAGCGTAAATTAGTTGTTAGAGAGCGTAGGCGAATAAACAACTTGCATTTATTATTCTATCATGTTATTATACAAATAATCAATTAATTGTGGGTTTAACCCAGATATATTTTATGGCTACACATTGCGACATTTGTAAACGTGGACCTCAAAAATCTCAATCCAGATCTCATTCTAATATTAAAACCATTACTAGACAATATTTAAATTTGCAAAAAAAGACTATTGATGGTAAACAAAAAAATGTTTGTACGCGTTGTATTAGAACTTTAAAAAAGCATTTGGAAAAATAAACTGGTAATCAGTAACTAGTAACTGGTAACTAGTAATCGGTAGTTGGAAAAAATAAATTTTAAAATAAAAATTCCACTTAAAGGCGGAATTTTTATTTTTGAATTATATTTTATAAATATAGAATTTGTGCTGACCCCAGAAATTTTTAATTAAAATTTCTTGCTGAGGCAAATGATTGGGGAAAGTAAATTTATAAGAGATTACCAGAGCGTCTTTTTTAAGAGAGTTAAAAATTTTATTTTCCAAATTCGCCATTATTTCCGGCAAAAGATACATATAGATATAATTTGCTGGGCTCAAATCTTGTTTAAACAAATCACCACAAATAATTTTAATTTTAGCACCACAAAGCCCAGCTCGGCATTTGCTCCAGAAACACAAAAAAGGATTGATTTCTAGACCAGTGACATTTTGTCCGAAATTTTTAGAAGCAGTAATTAAAACCCGGCCATCGCCAGAGCCTAAATCATAAAAAATATTTCCTTTTTTAAAATCAAGTTGTTGAAAAACTTTTTTAACTACAGAAGTGCCCACTGGTACAAAAGGAGTTTTATAAATAAAAAATAAAATAAAAGAAGTAAATACGTAAAATATTATTAATAATATAATAGATAAAGCTATAAAAGAAATAATTAACATAAAATTAAATCGTGATTGGTCGCAATTACTGAACGAAGCTTGAACCTTTTTTGAACGAAATCCTGACTGATTGCTCCGCCAAAGGCGGAGCAGAAAACTGAACGCTCAGGCGGGCAAAAATTCCTTCCCCCCAACCCCTCCTTCCGCTACGCCCTCGCTCGGGCTACCCTTTTTTCGGCGGAATTGGAGGCCGTGCCAATTTCATTGGCGCGCCACCTAAAATATTATTCCAAGGATTTAGTTATTTCTTCCAAGCTTAAATTTAGCGGTTCTTTATCGTTATAAATCCACATTTTGCCACTGATAATTTTCCCTTGAAATTTGGTACCCAGTCTTTCCGTTAGTTTTTTTTCGTCCAAATCCTTTTCTTTCAGCGTAACAGCGAAACTTTTTCCTGGTGTGAAATTAATTATTCCATCATGTCTGACATACGCAGCCGATGATCCTGTTTTTAATTCATTATTTTGATTTATCACAATGCTCCCATATTTTGTTTGGATAACTTTACCTTCTTTTTCCATTATCTCAAGAGTAGCCATAGATTCATCCACGGTTTTTTGCTGTCTTTCGGCTGATTCTCACATGCCATATTTTTCAAATTCATCAGGTGTTAATTCATCTGTCGGCGATTCGTGATCTTTAAAATATTCCAGCATTTTCTTAAAATCCAAATCTCTCTGCACGCCGACTATTGTTTTACCACTTTTTAGAAATTCTGCCGCAGGCAATCTTCGATTATCTATATCTGTCACAAATTTTACGAGCCTATCCATTGCTTCCGATTTTTCCAGCATGCCTAAGTCAACCATTGTTTTATAAACAATTTCTGCGGTACTTGTTACTTCTTTAGTTCCCTTGGCGTGATGGTCAAAATAAGCGGTATAAGTCGGCTCTTCATAGACAACGCCAAATTTATCACCTGTATCTAGATTTATAGCTCCCTTGTTGCAGCGTTCAATTCTTCCCAAGAAGAAACCTTGTCCAATGTTATTTTAGCCGCACTTCTTGAATGTTCAAAATTGTTTTCAAATGTTTTTTCTGGCATAGATTTTTTAATTAATTATTAATTTTAATAAATCACATTCTTCATGCTTGTCAATTTCAACCCAGCCTTTTCAACCTTTTCTCTCCAACCACCTTCATATAATATTTTTTGTTCGTCAGTTCTTTCATAATATGCTTGGCTCTAGACTAGACCGGACACTCTACTATTTAATAATACATTTCGCTCCTGGGCGGAGTGCATTTAGTGCTTCATTTATTTTTTTTATATTTTTTCCGCCTTTGCCGATCAATAAGCCCTTGTCTTCATTGGGAATTTCTAGGGTAATAGTGTTACCTTTTTGATTCAACCCAAATCTATCGCTAACTAGATAAGCTTTTGTACAAATAGCTGCAAAAGTTTTATAAATTATTCCACTCGTTGCTTTTCCTGTTTTAATAAAATTAACCAGCTCAAACATTGTTTGTCCATCCATTACCATATTATGTTCAATAACATCTAAATAATTAATAAGTTCCTTGACTTTATTTGATATTTCTTCTTGAACAATCTTCCTAATTTTTTCTTTAGTTTTTTTTTGACCGGATTGCCTTTTTCTGGGGATTGAAATGGTAATTCTATCAATAGGCTATCATTATCATGTGATAATTTTAATTGGGCAATGCTGATTTGAGAGACACTAGTAGAAACATAAAATTTATTTTCATTACTATTGCCTTCTTCTTTTTTAACTTTCTTAAGAACAAATTTAAATGGGTTTAAGTCTTTTGAATTTTCAATATTTTCCCCGGTATTATCTTTTAGAATTATAATTTCTTTAAACAGTTGATCATTGATAATCACATTCCCCGCATATTCAACTAAAAATCCCAATCCTTGTTCCCTCCCTTTATTTTCATCATTAGTAATATACGCATATTTAAGTGGTTTGATCTCCGCTTGCGTGCCACCATAACTGCTATAATAAATCCGATAAAAAAATAAGTCGTCTTTTTTTGCCTGCTCGTCACCGGCTTTTAAAAAATCTTTCTCACCGTTATTAAGTAATATTTTATTTGTTTCGGTATGCGCAACCCCTCGACTGTCAAAAATGTTTCTAGTATAAATATCAAATTTAGGACATTCTCCATTATTTTCTAGAAAAGTTTTGGCCTCATTTTTTCTGTTTATTTCCCCCTGATTGTCTTTCCTGATGAAGTGTTTAAGCATAGTGGGTTGTTCTGCAATATATCGCCAAGCTTCATGGTGATGATGGCCATCGCCGTAAAAAATTTTATATCCGGCAGGCAAAGTATTATGAAAACCGTTTTCATCGATCAAGCTAAAATTACCATCTGGTTTTTTATAGATCCGTTTAATCTTTAATTTATTTAATCTGCTAAGACCATAATCTTTATCCTCCGGATAAAATATATGACCATTAAAATACTTTGACTCACCTGGAAAACAATGTTTGTCAGCAAATTTATCGCTGTCAATGCAATTGTCCATTATTGTATCTAGATCAATCATCATCTTATCTAGCTTAATATTTTTAATTTGGCCATCAGGCTCTTCTTTAATTTTATTAATTTTATTAATCAATTCTTGAATATGACTAATCAGACGTAAATCAAAAGCACTTAATTTTATAGCTTCTTCTCCTTTTTCTGGCATCTCATCATTGGTAGTGTCAGCAGTTGCTTTTGGCTCAATTTTATCAAAGAATATCTCTACCGGAGAAACACCATCTCCTTCCCTTTCATTGTTAAAAGATTTAGAATTAAACCACGTAACTTTCCATTGCTGATTATCAAAATAAAATTTGCCACCCCGTGCATTTTCATTATCGCTTGTTAATTTAATGCATCCCGTTCCATATTTTTCATCAGCTATTATTTTTATACCCAAAGCTTTTTGCGCCACCTTAAATATATTTTTTTTATATTGGTCATCACCATTGAGTTTTTTAGCTTCTCTGGAGAAAGGATCATCACTGACCCTTATATAAATTATTGGGCGTTCTGGCTCTTTAATCTCAGCGGCTTCATTTGTTTTTTTGGGTATTTTACTATCTATTTCTTCTTGTGTTTTCATAATTTTGTTGATTAAATTATTAATATGCTTTTATTTTACCCCCCCCCGACACTTTTTGCAATGGTTAGTTATTCCATTAAATCATCAAGTGAAATGCCCAACGCTTTGGCAATTTTTTGGACAGTATCAATTGTCAGACTTTGTATTACGCCCGATTCAATTTTAATAATTGTAGCGTGAGAAACATCCGCTAACCTTGGAAGTTTATGAAATCACGGCTTCAAAATGTCTTGATTGGTCGGGCTGCCGGGAATTCCTGCCTGCCGGCAGGCAGGGAACCCGGTCTACATTTTTATTTTTCGGGCTAGTGAGATTTGAACTCACGACCTCATGCACCCCATGCATGCGCGCTAGCCAGCTGCGCTATAGCCCGAAATTTAAAACCCTGCACAAGGAAATAATTCACAAAAATCAAATCCGTAAAATTAGACGGATTTCTGACTTGACTAGCCAGTGATCACGAATTCCTGATCAAGGTCAGTTAAGGCAGATTAACAATCGCTGGGGTTCTTTTTAGTAAATCCTGGTCTAACCAGAAATTTATTAAAATAGCGAACTCCAAGATTAAAAGTTTGTAGAAATGATTTAGGAATATTCTTGGCAGGGCCAATTTAGTATAGCACAAATTGTAAAAAAAAGAAAAATCCTGCTTAAATGGCAGGTTTTTCTTAATGTGTATGGATTTGTTTTGAAGCAAAATCCAAAAGTTCTAATTCAAGCTTGAACTGGGACTGCTGTGAGATGCTCAAGAATAGTTTCGTACGCAAATTATTTTTTGAGTAGAGCTGTTTCCCGAGTTAGGCGCTATAATTTTTTAGCGCATTATTAATTATATAAATTATTTTTAAGTGTGTCAAAGAGGAGTTTTCCACAGGTTTTTTGTGGTTGTCACTCTGAGGAGGAGCGAGCGAAGCGAGTGATGACGAAGGATCCCGTGGATTAAAAAGTCGCAACTTTACGCAATGCTATTCTTTAATGCCGTCGAGGTTGATGTCGTAGAGAATGGCCTCGTTGATTAGTCGATAATTTAAAATTTCTTCTGGTTTAAACCAAATATTAATTTCACGTTCAGATTCTTTTGGATCATCGGTGCAATGAATTAAATTTCTTACACACCTTTCATCTAAATTGGATATTTCATAAGAATCCATGGTTAAATCTCCACGAATAGTCCCCACATCAGAAGTTAATGGTTCAGTACCACCAACGATTTTTTTAATAATGCCAACAGCCTTATTCCCTTCCCAAATCATGGGCATAACTGGACCAGCAGTAATAAAATTAACATTAGCGTTCACAATGTCTAAACCATATTCTCTGGCCGTTTTTTCAATTGTTTTATTTTCTGCTTGTCTTTGAGTAATTCTTTTGGTGCCTTTTTCTAACAACCAATCCTCTTCTTTTTTATAATGTTCATAACCCTGTTCTTTGGTGGCCATAATTAATTTAGAGGCTACTAATTTGAGTCCAGTTCTTTCAAGGCGATGAATTATTTCGCCGATTAGGGATCTTTGCACGCCATCGGGTTTAATAATAACGAGAGTGCGTTCTTGTTTGGGGTGAATTTGTGGCATAGATTAAAAATTATTTTTTAGTTTGAGTAAGAAATAAACGGGATCCTTCGACTCGTCCTCGACGAGCTCGGACTCGCTCAGGATGACAGCCTTTTAATTGATTATGTACTAACTCTAAAATAAATTGTATCGCCGTCTTGAACAACATATTCTTTACCTTCAAGACGCATTAAACCTTTTTCTTTAACCCCCACTTCCCCACCCTCTTTAAGATAATCTTGCCAGTTGCAAACTTCAGCGCGAATAAAGCCTTTTTCAAAATCTGTGTGAATAACCGCGGCCGCCGCCGCCGCTTTAGTGCCTTTGGTTATGGTCCAAGCCCTGGTTTCATCTTCGCCAGTGGTTAAAAAAGTAATCAGGTTAAGAATATTATAACTAGCTGTAATTAATTTATCAAGTCCAGTTGAGGTTATATTTAATTCTTGTAAATATTCTTGCAGTTCTTCTGGGTTTAAATCAGCTAATTCGGCTTCGAGTTTAGCGTTGATGGTAATGTAATTGGTAATCTGTAATCCGTAATCTGTAATTTGTTGATAATTTTCATCAATGTTTCTGACGTAGATTATTGGTTTTAAAGTCAACAAACTTAAATCCTGAATAGATTTTTTTTCATCATCAGTTAAGTTGGCAGTATTAGCAAATTGACCATTATCTAAAATTGTTTTAATGGTTTTTAAAATATTTAATTTTTTGATAATTTCTTTATCACCAGATTTAATTTCATGCTCAGCGCTTTTAATTCTTTTCTCTACAGTTGAGAGATCAGCCATAATTAATTCTAGATGAATAATATCTTGGTCACGCTCTGGATTAAGCGAGCCTTCCACATGAATAACATTGGCATCTTTAAATTCGCGCACTACTTCTAAAATTGCATCAACTTCACGGATATTGGCAAGAAATTGATTGCCGAGTCCCTCGCCTTTGTGGGCATTTTTAACCAAGCCGGCAATATCTACAAATTCAATGGTGGTGGGAGTAATTTTTTTGGAATGTGAAAGAGCCGCTAATTTTTCTAAGCGTTCATCTGGCACAGCCACCACGCCAACATTGGGATCAATAGTACAAAAAGGATAATTGGCCGCGTCCACAGTCTTTTTGGTTAAGGCCTTGAATAATGTTGATTTACCAACATTGGGTAGACCGACAATACCTATCTGAAATGACATATGCAGTATTTGTCATCCCGAGCGGCTTTTTAGATTGTTTTGAGCCGAGGGATCCCGTGTTAATAATTTTCAATTTTGATTGCTCTGCAATCATCCCGCAATATGCGGGGTGCCAGGGGAGCTGGCATTTTAAAATAATTTTTTAATGATTTAATTTTTAATAAAAAACCATGAAATTCAAAATTCCAAAATTAAAAATTAAGAATTAATACGAAGTATTTATATTGTAATTTAAAAAAGGGTTTGTGGCAAGGGAAATTTGAATTATGAATTATGAATTATGAATAAAGAATTATGAATTATGGTTTTTTTGTTGTCATTCTGACGAAAGTCGGAATCCAGAAAGAAATTAAAAAAATAGATCCCTCGACTAATCGCTCGGGATGACAAAATAAACAAATAAAAAACCGACCAGAGAATGTTCACTGTAGTGTGACAGTTCTCTGGCCGGTGGCCCCCGCGAGGAGGGAGCCCAACACATACCCGTGGTATAAAACGTGTTGGGATCCCATTCCTCTCCGAACGGGGGGGTGAAACGCCCGACGCCGATATACGAATATGCGTCGATGGTGGGAAGGTCGTATCGTTTACGCCCCACCTTTGCCGAGAACCGGTCCGCTTTTTTGGAACTATTAGTAAATATATAGCGAACCGGTTGATTTTTCTTTCAATTTGGCCTAGGAATCCCGTCACGCAAATATTGCTGAAGGCGTGCATGGGTGGCCATAAAAAATCGGCGTCGGACTTTGAAGCTCGGCGGCGGATTCGTGATTCCAGCCCAGACTCTAGGAATTTCTCTGTCGAGAAATTTTCCTGATCTTCTGGGTGCAGGGGCTGACCTCCATATGCGTTGGCGCGCCTTTTGCGGTCTCTTGTAGTATGCTCGCACTATTCTCCGGCGAGGTTGAGTGTCTGACGTCACTTCTTGTTCAAGAAGTGCCTCTTCGGCTGTAATGGCGTCAGACCTTTTGCGAAGAACGCCAGCCGAACGCGGGGCTGAAGGATCGCCTTCAGCGCTCGCGTGTCGGTCTGGACTTTGCGGCGCGGGCGGATAGGTCTGGTAGGCAGTCAGATGATCAGGATATCAACGAGAATGGGCTCTCGTTGATGGGACTGCGTGGGGCCCGCCGGCGGCCGGGGATGGATCAGGCGGTGGTCGATTTCTTCAAATAATTGCGCATTTGAGCGCCGGTGGTACCACACTGCGGTCGTCCTCGGATCATGATCGTGTCCTCCTGTTTAAAGGTGATGGGTTGAAAAAATAACTTTCGATGCTTTCTATATTAGCACGTCTGTAAAAATATGTCAAGAGGTAAATTTGGGCTAATATTAGAGCAAGAAAAAATATGAATTATGAATAATAAGTTGTAAATTGTGAAAAAAATAAAAAACCGGCAGAGAAATGCTGGTGCCAAGCAGATGTAGATGCTTGTCTAAAGATCAACTGGGCGCTGATCTTTGCATTCCTCTGACCGGTTCGGAGCGCCCCACCTATCTGCTCGATAGAAGTAGGGGTGTTGTGGTCAAGACAATCTGGCTGACAAACGTATGGGATATATAAATCCCCCAATTTCATACCCTGTTTGTCATTCTACTTTGAACCAAATTAGTACATGACCACTTTTCCACAGGTGTCAGTGACAAAATTAATTTTAATTATAGCATATTTTTAAGAAAAAGTTAAACAAAAAATCACCCAAAATAAATTTAGGTGGTTTTTTCTGCGGGACCTGGATTCGAACCAAGATACTCGCCTTCAAAGGGCGATGTCCTACCATTAGACGATCCCGCAATATTCAAATTACAAATTCAAAATTACAAATATCAAATAAATCTCAAATTACAAAAAATAAATTGAATTATGAATAATGAATTATGGTTTTGAATTTTAATATTGATGCTTATTTAGAATTTGGTGCTTTGGATTTGGAATTTTACACGCGAAGATATTTCCCTATAGCGATAAAACTAGAAATAATATTTAAAATTATCATCATAATCAATTCAAAACCAAAAATATACAAAAAATGACTAGTTAAATAATTCATTAAGTTAAAATTGATATCAATAAAAAAACTTGATAAAAAGGGTTGTAAAAAACTAGCGGCGGTAAAAAATAAAATCCAAAAGACCACTAAACCAAGTAAGGCATATAAAATCGCTTCTAATAAAAATGGCGCGCGTACAAACCAATTACCAGCACCAACAAGCTTCATAATGCCGATTTCTTCTTTATGAGTATAAATGCCAATTCTAATGGTATTAAAAACTACCAAAAGAGAAATAATGGCAAAAATAATACTAATAACCAGGCCCAGCTTTCTAATTTTTTGACTAATGGCTTCCAAGCGTTCAATAACTATTTTGTGGTCATCATAATCTATTTCCTCCACCAAATTCTCAATTTTTTCACTTTGTAATCTTTCCAAGATGGTTGGATATAAATTAACATCATTGGCTTTGACAGTCAAGGTTGGTCCCAAAGGATTTTTATCCAATTCATTTAAAGCATCTTGAATTAGAGTATCACCCACATGTTTTTGTTTGAATTTTTCTAAAGCCTCATTTGAACTTATTAGAGTGACTTCTTTAACTTCATTATAGTTACTAATTTTTTCTTTTATGGGTGTAATATCTTTTTCCAAGGTATCATTTTTTAAGTAAATAGAAATATCAATCTTATTTTTTATAGACGACATGGCTTGGGTAATGCCAGAATTTAAAACAATTAAAGAAGTTAAAGAAAACAAAGTTAAAACAATAATAGTAACTGTTACTAAAGACAACCAAATATTGCGATAAAAATTTTGCAAGGCAAAACGGATAACGCGAGTGATAGAGAGGAGGAACATAGAAATTTTTAATTTTTAATTTTGCAATTTTAAAATAATTTTTAATGATTTAATTTTGAAGATAAAATCTATGGCATTCAAAATTCAAAATTAAGAATTAAAAATTATAAAAGATATCGGCCTTTTTCTTGATCAGCAACCACCACTCCGTGATCCAAAGTGATAACTCTTTTCTTTAAAGAGTTCACGATGTCACGATTATGAGTCACCAATAAAACTGTGGTGCCAAATTCATTAATTTTTTGTAAAATATCAATAATTTCCCGAGTGTTAATGGTGTCTAAATTACCAGTCGGTTCATCAGCTACCAGAATTTTTGGTCTGTGTACCAAAGCTCTAGCAATAGAAATTCTTTGCTGTTCACCACCAGACATTTGAGTGGGATAACGATTGGCTTTATCTTCCAGACCGACAATTTTTAAAACTTGAGGCACAATTTTTAAAATTTTACTGTTTTCCGCTCCAGAAACTTCCATGGCAAAAGCAATATTTTCAAAAGCTGTTTTTTTGGGTAACAATTTATAATCTTGCCAAACTACACCAATTTGCCGTCTTAATAGAGGCACATGTCCTCTTTTAATACGAGTAATATCCCAACCCCCAACAATAATTTTACCATTAGAAACTTTTTCTTCAGCAATTAAAAGACGGACAGCGGTGGTTTTGCCAGTGCCAGATTGGCCAACCAAAAAAACAAACTCCCCTGGTTTAATGTGGAAGTTTGCAGCCTTTAAAGCATGCACTCCTGGTGGATAAGTTTTAGAAACATTATGAAATTGGATCATGATGATACGCGAATGCAACGCGAATGATTACGCGAATAGACGCGAATAAAAAATAAGGAATAAAATTATTTAATTGGTGTAACGCGCACGCCAACAATACCACCACCAGGATTGCCAATAGTTTTAAAAGCAGTCTTGGTTAAATCGGTAATGCGATTATCAACATAAGGACCTGTGGATACTATTTTTATTTTAACACATTTTTGCAAATTATCTAAACGACAAACATTAACATAGCTGCCAATTTTATGATTATTAGAAGCGCCATTATATTTCGAACTGGGAGTTAAAGAATCTCCATACCAAGAAGCATAAGCTTCAAATTCTGTTTTAGAAATAAAAATTGCAATAATAGCTTTGTTCAAAGTTGTTTTGGCGCGCAGGGATTTATGATCAATATCGCCAACTGTTGGCAAAGGGCGCCAGACATTATTATTTTCGTCCCAGTAGTGAATTATCTGACGGTTCATCATGGTGTTGCCATGCATGTCTTTTAAATCTTCTGCTTCTAAATCCAGAGCAATAGTTTGGGCAAAATCTTTTATTGTTTCTGCGCTAGAAAAAACATATTCATAAGCAATGGAAATTCTTTCTAAATTATTGATATTGTTATTTTCATCAACGGATTTGCCAAAAGGAATTTGGCTAAAATCCAGTTCGCCTAAATGTAGGTTAAAATTTTGGTCTGTAGTTCCTTCTCGAAAATTAAGAGAGAATTTTTTAAGACCACCAATGAGTTTATAGTCTTGGGTTTGAGTATTGTCGATAGTATAGTTTGATTCAGCGCGATAGAGATTTTCTTCTGTCGCTAAAACAGAGAAAGGAGTAAGAAGTAATAAAGCAATAAAGTAATAAAGTAATATTTTTTTGGACATAAATTTTTAAAATTAGAATTTTTTATATTAAATTATGGATAATAGTATCTTTACGACTGCGCTCGAACTTACTTTATCAAAAATTCGTGAACTGTGGAAGCCCGCCGCCAGCCGCCGCAAAGCGGCGGCCTGCCTCGCAGAAAAACTTTCTTTACAATTCTGATTTTGCGCGCGACCGATTTTCCTTCTAAAAAGGAAAAGAAAGTTTTTTCTGCTCGGCTCCGCGCTGACGCGCGGGCGGCGGGGCTACTCAATTTCGCTCGCGGGCAAAAAATGGAGGGGTTCAAGGGGAGGAAATTTTTTGCCCGCTCGCTTTTCAAAATTCAAATTTTTTTGCGCTT
>Ga0209717_1000745_pt1 | contig 38188 bp, 19 predicted proteins | sample AD_UKC048_MetaG_FD_184418 | JGI IMG/M metagenome (GOLD analysis project Ga0209717, IMG submission 184418) | Active sludge microbial communities of municipal wastewater-treating anaerobic digesters from USA - AD_UKC048_MetaG (SPAdes) (version 2) | ecosystem: Engineered > Bioreactor > Anaerobic >...
TCGAAGAGTGCGTCACCTTTACCTGGGACAGCATGCGCGCCAAGGATCCGACCTTCGGCGTCACCATCCAGCGGGATTTTGCCGCCACCACCGGCAAGGTCCAACTCAACCCCTCCTCGATGAGCCAGGTGATCCTTAATATCATCAACAACGCCGTCTATGCCATGAAGGCGAAAAAGAGTGCGGTGGGCAGCGGCTACCAGCCCGAACTGCGGATCACTACCCGGGACCTGGGCAGCCAGGCCGAAGTCCGCATCCGCGACAACGGCCCGGGAATCCCGAAAAAATATCTCGAAAAAATCTTTGAGCCCTTTTTCACCACCAAACCCACCGGCGAGGGAACGGGGCTGGGGCTATCGCTCAGCCATGATATCATCGTCGGCATGCACAAGGGTGAACTCCAGGTTGAGACGAGCGATGGAGAATTCACCGAGTTTATCATCCTGCTGCCGAAAAATTAAGCGATAAGGATTGGCGATGCACTCTGCAATAAGATCCGCCCTTCTCTGGACCCTCGTAGCCCTGGGGATCCTGGCGTCCGGCCTGCTGGCGCAGGGTACCGATGTCCGCACCCTGGTGGCGCGCGAGGGGCAAAGCGTGCGCGATCTTGCCCAGGAGGCGCTCGGCGATCCCAATCTATGGAATGAAATTCTCAAGGCTAACCAGCTCAGCGCACCCTCTGAGATCCAGCCCGGGATGAAGCTGGTCATACCGGCCGGAGCGATCAAGCGCGCAATCCAGGAGATCGATGGCGCGCGCAGAGCGATCCAGATGGCCACCGATGTGGGCGCGCGGGTCTTTGCGGCCGAGGGGATCACCCAGGCCATCGCCAGCTATGATGAGGCGGTCCGCGAGCGGAGCAAGGGCAGCTGGGAAAACAGCGCCCGGCTCGCAGCTGCAGCCGGCCAGCTCGCCCGGCAGGCCCATCAGGAATGCCTGGAGAAGCGAAACACCTCGGCGGATGCCACGGTCACAGACCGGTCGGGCACCGTCCAGGGCCGATCCGCCGCCGAGATGGTTTGGAATGATCTCAGCCTTTATTCCAAACTTTATGAGAACAATCGTGTGCGCACCCTTTCCAACTCATACGCCGAGATATCTTTCCAGGACCAAAGCCGCATCCGCCTGAACGAGAATTCGCAGGCGGTCATCCAGAAGATGCGTGTCGATCTGCTCAGCAAGGAGCGCGACTCGAGCGTGAAACTCGAAAAAGGCGCCGCTTTCGCCCTGCTCCAGTCCAACCAGAAGAAGAAAAAATTTAACCTCAACATCCCTGGTGTCAAAACGGAGATCAACTCCAAAAGCTTCTGGGTGCAGAGGGATGAGGAGACCACCAAGATCGCCAATTATGAAGGCGAAATCCAGGTCACTTCAGGCGAGGACTCGGTCGTCATCGAGGAAAACCACGGCTCGAAAATCGGCGCAGACGGCGAAATCGGCAAGTCGCGCGAGCTGCTGCACGGCACCACCCTGATCGCCCCTTTCAATAACTCCATCCTCGCCGGCGGATCGGTCAAACTCGAGTGGGCTCCTGTGACACAGGCCGTGCGCTATCTCCTCCAGGTCTCCGCCGACTATTCCTTCAAGAACATCATCATTAACAGCGAGGATATCCAGGAAGGCACCTTTACCACAGAGGGGCTGAAGGACGGGGCCTACTACTGGACCATCGCGGCCATCGACCGAGAAGGTTTTCCCGGCCCCACCAGTCCGCGCGGTTTCTTCTATATATTTTCCGATACCACCCATCCTTTCCTCTACGTCATCCATCCCCAGGAACAGGATATATTCAAGACAGACACCCTGCATATCACCGGCGAGACTGAGGCCAATGTCCAGCTCTTTATCGACGGCCAGGCGACCAGCCTCAACGGCAGCCGTTTCGAAATGGCCTATCAGCTGAACGAGGGCATCAACAAGATCACGGTGCTTGTGCGGGATGCCGGCGGCAATGAGAGCCGCATTTTGCGGACGGTGATCTATGCAGCACCCAGGGCGGTCAGCATCGACTACGATGCGGCCATGCAGCTGCCCGACACCAAACAATTCCTCGCGCGCGGGCGCACCCTCGATCTCAAGGGAAGCACGGTTCCTCTCTCCTCGGTCTCGATTCAGGACCTGAGCGGTATGACCCGCGGGCGCACCTTCGCCGACTCCTCCGGACGCTTCCAGCTCTCCCTCTTTGATCTCGCGGAGAGCATGCCGCTCGTCGTCGGCGTCCTGACGCCTGCCGGATATCAGAAGCAGGATACCGTGCGGGTGCAAGTGCGCAAGGATGCCCCGCAGATCCTCCTGGATGAGCAGATCCCGGCCGTCGCAGCTAATGACACCCTGTGGCTGGCGGGGGCCGTCTTCAACGCCAGCAGGCTGACATGCAACGGTGCTGCGGTCCCCCTGACGGCCGGGCGGTTCAGTTACAGCCTCATCCTGCAGCCGGGCGCCAATACCCTGCGCCTGACCGCAACCGACGACCTGGGCGATGAGGCGCTCCTCCAGCAGGAGGTGACCCTTGACCGCACGCCGCCGGATCTGGTGGATTACACCCTGCAGAAAAAAGCGGCCGGCGCCGGCGATCTGCTCGAAGTCAAGGTCAAGGCCAAGGACGGTTCCGGCCTGCGTCGCACCGCCGCCATCGAGCTCCAAGCCGGCACGGCGCTGACCTCCGGCTACCTGGTCTACAACAGCACATCACAACAATACGAAGGCTCTTTCAAATTTCCCCAGGGAAGCCTTTCTGCAGCGAAAGTGAAGATAAAATCGCTCGTCCTCGAGGATTATTTCGGGAACCGGAGCGTCCTCAATCCCGAATAGGCGATTTTGGCATTCGATGGATCATTGTGAAGGGAGAACCGCGTGACGACGAAACTGAGATGGATGGTCCTCTTGCTCCTCATGGCCTCTGCACTCCTGGCCAAGGAGAATATCTTTCTGGTCAATTACGGACCGGAACAATCGATCCGCGAAGGCGATGATGATTTCCAGCAGATCATCTTCATCCGGCTGGAAGCCTCGTGTACGGACAGTCTCTACCTGCGGATTTTCGATGCCGACTGCGGCGGGGAGAACGATCTGGCCTTTGGCCCCTGGAACACCGGGGTGCGCTTTTCCCTCCGCGGCGGAGCGGGTGCCTTTTCGTCCCCCTCTCTGCAGATGGCGACGCCCACCGCAACGGACCGGGATGCCGGCAAGGAACTGGTGACGGGACTCTTTGGTGAGAACCGTGAACTAGACAACAGCTGGTACAACTTCGCCCATTTCGCCCCCGCGGAGGGCGAGCAGGTCGGCGCCTATCGCTATTTCAAGCTTGTGGTCCAGGGGGTGAGCGGCAATGATGCCAATGCCTTCGATCTGCGCGTCAGCAGCTCGCCCTCGATGAACATCACCCCGGCCGGGGCCGCCCTCTTCTCCTGTTCGCCGACCCTGCGCCTGCGCAAGAGCGAAAACGTCGCCAGCATCACCTTCATGGTCCCGGAAACGGCGAGATCGATCACCGTCAACAATTTTGATCTGGCCGGCGCGGTCGTGCAGTTGGTCACGCCCTTCCGCTCTAACCTGCCGCTGCTCTCCTCCGGGCAGGGTGAATGGGCCAAAACCCTGCTCTCCCTCGAGCCGCTCGAGGCCGGACATCCCTGCGCCATCGTCCTCGGCCAGGGCAGCGAATCGCCCAATGACGTCTCGCTCTACATCAGCGACGACCAGGGCACCATCCTGCCGATCGCCCTGCCGGTCTACCTGAGCAAGCTGAACCGCCGCCCGCTGATCCAGAAGAGTCTGATCGCCCTCTCCGACTGTCACTCGATCGTCTTCGACGCCAAGGACTCGACCGATCCGGATGGCGACCTGCTCGAGTTCCGCTGGGATTTCGGCGACGGCACCACCGCCACCGGCAGCCGCGTCGCCCATCTCTTCCCCGAGCAAACCACCTACCAGGCCCTGCTGATCGTCAGCGACAATTCGGGTGAGGTCGGCAACAGCGTCTATGAGCGCTTCAGCGTCAAGGTCAACAAACCCCCGCTCGCCAAGGCGGCCGCCGACCTCATCACCGCTCCGCTCAAGGCCGTCGTCCTCGATGGCTCGGCCTCGTCCGACCAGGACGGCCGGCTGACGGCTTTCAACTGGACCTTTGGCGACGGCCACTCCGCCGCCGGCAGCAAGACCACGCATGCCTACGAGCGTCCCGGCACCTACACAGCGACCCTGCGGATCGAGGATGATTCGGACAGTCCCTGCAATTTCGCCACCGACGAGCTCAAGGTCTGGGTCAATGCGCCCCCGGTCGCAGCCGCCGGCGAGGATACCCGCGGTGCGCTCGGGCAGGAACTGACCTTTTCGGGCGAAAAGAGCAGTGACAGTGATGGCGAACTGACCGCCTGGGTCTGGGATTTCGGCGATGGCGGCAAGGCGAGCGGCAAGCTGGTCCGGCATGCTTGGATGAGCCCCGGCCTCTATCGCGTCCGGCTCGCGGTGACCGATAACGCCGGAGTTGATAACAGCACCCAGACCGACGAGCTCACCGTGTTCATCAACGATCCCCCGGTTGCCAGGGCGGGGGCTGACGCCAAAGGCGCCATCGCGGAATCCCTCCCCTTCGACGGCAGCGGTTCCTTCGACAAGGACGGCGCTCTCACCGGCTACAAGTGGGATTTCGGCGACGGCAACCGCAAGGAGGACAAACAGACCACCCATGCCTATCAGCAGGCGGGAAAATACATGGTGGTTCTGACGGTCAAGGACAACTCGAGCACCCCTTCCGACACCCGCTCGGATAGCCTCGTGGTCACCGTCAACCAACCCCCGGTTGCCGACGCCGGACCGGACCAGCTGGTCACTGCTTCGGAGGTCCACTTCTCCGCAGCCAGGTCGCATGATACAGACGGCGAGTTGATCCGCTATGACTGGAGCTTCGGCGACGGCGCCGCCGGCAGCGGCGTCAGCCCGGCCCATGTCTACAGCAAATCCGGAACCTACACAGTCAAACTGACGGTCACCGACAACTCGGGCACCAAAAACAATCAGGCCGGCGACGAATGCCAGGTTGTCATCAATGAAAAACCCTTCGCCGACGCTGGACCCGACCGGATCGCCGCAGCCGGACAAGAGCTCCTCTTCGACGGCTCGGGATCGCGCGATCCCGATGGCCAGATCTCGGGGTACCGCTGGGATTTCGGCGACGGCCAGTCGGCCGCAGGCAAGACAGCGGCGCATCGCTACAGTCGGCCGGGAAAAATGAACGCCCGGCTGAGCGTCCAAGACAACACCGGCCAGGAAGCCGCCGTCGATTTCGACGAGGCGATTATCACGGTCAACGGACGCCCGACCGCCCGCGCCGGACATAACCAGGTCATCGCGCCTGGCACCGCCGTGCTCTTTGACGGCAGCGCCTCCTCCGATCCCGATCCCGACAGCCTCTCCTTCCGCTGGCAGTTCAGCGACGGCCAGGGCGCGGCCGCAGCCGCCCGCACCACCCGCACTTTCACCTCCCCGGGAAGCTATTCCGTCATCCTCACCGTCGACGACGGCAGCACCGCTGCCAACGCCGTGGCGAGCGACACCGTGACGATCCGCGTCAATCACGCCCCGATCGCACACGCCGGCAAGAACATCCATAGCTGCGATAAAACCCTGCTCCTCGACGGCGGCAACTCAGTCGATCCCGATGGCGATCCCCTGAGCTACAGCTGGGATTTCGGTGACGGCAGCGCTCCCCTCAGCGGCGTGCGCGTCCTGCATGACTATGCCCGCGGCGGCACCTATCCGGTGATCCTGACGGTCGACGATGGGCTCGGTCTGAAAAACTCGCGCCATTCCAGCTCGATCACTGCCCGTATCGATGAGCCGCCGGTGGCCGATGCCGGCCCGAACGAGACCTATTGTTCGGGCGAGGTGATCATCTTCAATGCCTCGGGCTCGAAGGATCCGGAGAACGGCCTGCTCAAATACGAATGGGATTTCGGTGACGGCGCCCACGCCGAGGGACTCAATCCGACGCGGATCTTCAAGCAGGATGGCACCTATCTGGTGACCCTTACCGTGACGGATGACTCAGGTCTGCCCTGTAATACCAGCGTCGCCACCAAGGCGATCCGCATCATCGAGTCGCCGGTCGCCATCGCCGGACCAGACCAGGAGGTCTGCACCAACACCCAGGTCGCCTTTGACGGCAGCGCCTCGCGCGATTTCGATGGGGTGGTCAATAGTTATTTTTGGGATTTCGGCGATGGCACGACCGGGGGCGGAGCGGCGCCGGGTCACACCTATAAAAAAGCCGGCATCTATCGCGCGGTCCTCACCATCACCGGCGACCTGCGCGGCGATTGCGACAATACCGATACCGATGAGCTGATCATCACCGTTCATGACGCGCCGCTCGCCCAGATCGCCTGCCCCGAAATCGCGCCGGTGCAGCAGCCGGTCTCCTTTGATGGTTCCGCCTCGACCAACAAAGGGCAGGCCCTCAGCGACTATCTCTGGGATTTTGGTGATGGCGCCGGCGGCAGTGGCGTCAGGGTCACCCACACATATGCCAAATCGGGCCGCTACCTGGTCAAGCTGACCGTCTCCACCGGCGGTACCGGGTTGTGCAATATCTCGACTACGCTCAAAATGATCACCATCAACGATCAACCGGTCGCAGAGGCCGGCCCCGATCAAAGCGCCGGGATCAACCAGATCATCACCCTGGATGCCGGGGCCTCCCGCGATCCGGACGGTGTACTCACCGCTTTCCTCTGGGATTTCGGCGCCGGCCAAACCAGGCCAGGCTGTGTGATTCGCCATGCCTTTGCCGCCCCCGGCCGCCATCCGGTCGTCCTCACCGTCACCGATAACACCAGCGCCGCCAACAACTCCGGCCGCGACACCCTCTGGGTAGTGGTCAACGACCCGGTCCAGCCGGTGATCACAGCCGATCCGGCGCACCCCTGCCCCGGTGAGGCGTTCTCTTTTTCAGCGGCCGGATCGAAAAACACTGCCAGCAAAAAGATGACCTGCCGCTGGGATTTCGGCGACGGCACTAACGCGGAGGGCCTTGAAGCCCTACATACCTACGCCAAGCCGGGGCGTTACACCGTCACTCTGATAATGGATGACGGCCTCGGGCTGGAGAACAGCCTCACCCAAAGTGCCGTGACCATTCCGGTCAGCCATCCGCCGGTCGCTTCAGCCGGCGGCGAACGTAGCGTTTGCCCCGGCGAGAGCCTGCTCTTCGACGCCGGCCGCTCCTGGGATGCCGATGGCAGCGACTGGACCGTGCATTGGGATTTCGGCGACGGTACGGCTTCGGCCGAAAAGAGCGTCCGCCATGCCTGGCTCGAGGCGGGCCGCTTCACCGTACGGCTGCGCGTCACTGATCCCTCCGGCAGCCGCTGCGCCACTGCGGAGGATTTCGCGATTATCATGGTCAACAGCCGGCCGGTTGCCGCCGCCGGCGCTGACCGCAAGGCTTTTTGTGGCGCTGCGCACGACGCTGTGCTCTTCGATGCCAGCGCCTCGAGCGATGCCGACGGCGATCCGCTCACCTGCACCTGGGATTTCGGCGATGGCACACGCACCAACGGCAGCAAACTCTATCACCTCTTTGACAAGCCGGGAATCTACCGGGTGAAACTCACCGTCGATGACGGGCGCCAGACCGCCTGCAGCGCAGCTGGGGACGAGGCCGTCATCGAGGTCGTCAATCACCCCTGACCTGTAACCGGTGGAGATCCGGATGGCAACCTGTACTATCAGCCGCAGCGCCGGCGTCGCCTGCCTGGCGGTCGCGGGACGAATCGACAGCATCTCCTCGCCTGACATCCAGCGCCGCCTGGAGGAGATGATCATGGATGGGGAGAGGCGCATCGCCGTCGACCTGGCGGGGGTCCCTTTCCTCAGCAGCGCCGGGCTGCGCGTTTTTCTCATCGCGCAGAAAGCCCTGGCCAGAGTCGGCGGCGAGATCCTCCTCTGCAAGGTTCCTGAGGGGGTGATGCGCGTTTTGATCATGACCGGTTTTGACCGTATCCTGCGCATCGGCACCACCGAGGCAGAGTTCGACTTCAGTCAGACTTACCCGTCCGCAGCCGGCGACCGTAGCGAAACCCGTGCCGGGGTGAGCTTTACCCTGCGGGAGCGGCCCGAAGCGGCACCCGGAATGCTGCGCCTCATCGGCAGCCAGGATAAATTCGCCACCGCGGACTATGACCAGGAGGACATGATCACCCTGCCGCAGCGGGAGCTGCTTTACGGCGCCGGCCTGGCGACCATCGGCGACGATTATGAGGAGTACAAGGGGCTCTTCGGCGAGGCAGTGCTCCTCAACCACAATCTTTATTTCTATCCTGCAGTCAAGCGCCCGGCCGCAGATTTTATGCTCCATTCGGGCGACAGCGAGGGCACCGGCTGCCATTTCCTTAACGGGTTCGCCTTCGACGGTGTCTTTCGCTACCTGGCGGCTTTTGACGGTTTTATCACCCTCGACCTGCTGCTGGAATGGCTGCTGACATTGCCTCTCTCCGCGCCCCTGCTTGGGATCGTCTTGATCGCCGAAAGCAAGGGCATCCTGGGCATGAACCTGAAGCAGGTGCCCCTGCGCGAGAATCGCCCAGAGCAGGATTTTGATCTCTATTCAGTCGCCCATGTCGCCTCCTGGATCAACTTTCCTGTCGATCCTGCTGATCCAAACCACGTCATCGCTGCCGCCGGCATCATCTGCCGCGACCGCGCCGCCTGTCCGGCCGCTGTACAAAAGCTCTTCACGGAGAAATCCACCGTTCATCTTCATGCGGGTATCTTCGCCAAAGGACCGGTGAGCAAGAACCTCGACCATTTTTTGGAAGAGCTTGACCGCATCCTCACCGAACTGGATGTCTTCAAGGTGCAGCACCTCCTCGGTGGAAGCCGGTTTAGCAACGGGATGCTCGGAATCATTGAACTGAAAGGGTGAGTGCATGGAGTTGTGGGTCGGAGCGCTGAACCTCGGGCTTCTCTATGCCGTCATGACCATGGGGGTCTTTGTCACTTTTCGCATCCACAATTTCAATGATATTACCGTCGACGGCAGTTTAACCGCCGGAGCGGCGGCCGCGGCGGTGCTGATGACCCAAGGTATCAATCCCCTGCTCGCCCTGGGGGCCGCCTTCGCCATCGGCGCCCTGGCCGGGTGGCTGACCGCTTTCATTCATACGCGTTTTGGAATCAACGGCCTCCTCGCCGGTATCCTGGTGATGACGGCCCTTTACTCCATCAACCTGCACATCATGGGGCGCGCCAATCTCCCTCTCCTCAACCAGCGCACCCTCTTCTCCTGGCTGGCGGAGGTCAATCCCGGCCTCCATCCCGAGCTTTGGACCGCGGCGGTGCTTGCCGGGATCATGCTCCTCTTCTGGCTGTTGATGACCTTTTTCTTTCGCACCGACCTCGGTATCGCCATGCGCATCACCGGCGACAATCCAACTATGGCCGCTGCTAACGGCATCGATGTCGGGCGCATGACCCGGTTTGGAGTGGCCCTGGCCAACGGTTTCACCGGGGTTTCGGGCGCGCTGGTGGCGCAGTATCAGGGCTTCGCCGACATCGGCATGGGCATCGGCACCGTTGTCATCGGTATGGCCGCCGTGATCATCGGCGAGTCTCTCATCCGCAGCCGCAGTATCTACCTCCGGCTCCTCAGCGTCATCCTGGGGGCGGTACTCTTTCGCGGCATGATCGCCCTCGCCCTCTATGCGGGGATGAACCCCATCGACCTCAAACTGCTCACGGCGGTCTTTGTGTTGCTGACCCTGGTCTTGTCCAGATCGATGGGCGGCCTTAAACAGCCCTCTGGCGTGGCAGCAGATCACCGGCCGGTCTGGAAACGCCCCGCCTTTTTCTGGGGAGTGTTCCTCATCGCGGCCATCCTGCTTTTTGTGGTCTATCGCATCTTCACCGGCAAAGGCAGCGCCCCAGTGAAACAGGTACAGATCGGTGTCGTGCAGCTGACCGAAAACGGACTGCTCAACACCACACGCGACGCTCTGGTCAGCGAGCTTGGCCGTCTCGGTTACCGCGACGGCGACCACTGCCGGATCCTGCTCGAGAGCGCCGCCGGTGAACTGCCCACGGTCAGCACGATCCTCGACAAATTTGAGCGCGAAAAGATGGATGTCATCGTCACCATCTCGACGGGCTGCACCCAGGTGGCGCTCAACAAAATCAGGAACCGCCCGGTTGTTTTCGCGACCGTCGCCAATCCCTTCCTGATCAAGGCGGGCACCTCGGACGTGGAGCATCTCCCCAACGTCACCGGGGTTTACGGCTGGGTGCCGATGGACCGGACCTTAGCGCTGGTCCGCAGGATCCTCCCCGGCCCGATCACCATCGGGGCCATCTGGGACCCGGGGCAGCCCAACTCCGTATTCAATGTCGAGAACCTCCAGCGGGCTGGGGCGGCCCTGCCGGGAGTCGCCTTTAAAGGGGCGACCATCACCAGCTCCGCAGAGGTCTATCAGGCGGCCCTCGCGCTGGCACAGAAAGGGATTGACGCCTTTGTCCTTAGCCCGGACAATATCGTCTATTCGGCCTTCGAATCGGTGGTCAAGGCGGCAGGAACTCGCCAGATCCCGATCTTTCTCAGCGACGTCGAGCGGCTCGGAGACGGCGCCCTGGCCGTGCTGGGTTATGACTATACCAGCAGCGGCGAACAAGCCGCCGTGCTCATCGACCGTATTATCCGCGGTGAAAATCCGCGGGATATCCCCTTCGAGACCTACAAAAAGCTGACCCTGGGATTGAATCTCGACACCGCCCGTACGAACGGTATCACCCTCAGCGACAGCCTGCAGAGTCAGGCGGACCTGATCGTGCGGGATAAAAAGATCATTCACAGTGGCTCGCTGGCCGCAAGGGCTGAAGTGGATTCCTCACAGCTCCCCAGCAGGTAGGCAAATTCCATGATCGATATCACCGGTCTGTGCAAGACCTTCAATACCGGCACCATCAACGAAACCCGCGCCCTGCAGAACGTCACCCTGCATGTCAATCGCGGTGATTTCGTCACCATCATTGGCACCAACGGCTCGGGCAAATCAACCCTGCTCAATGCGGTCGCCGGTTCCTTTTTGCCGGACGCCGGTGCGATTCGCATCGACGGCCGCGAGGTCACCCGCCTGCGCGATTTCCAGCGCGCCGCCGACATCGCTCGCGTCTTCCAGAATCCCTTCAGCGGCACCGCCCCGAAGATGACCATCCTCGAGAACCTGCACATGGCCTGGCTGCGCAACAAGCCCTGCCGGCCCGTCCAAAGCCTCGATGCCGCCCGGCGGGATGCCTATCGCAGTGAGCTCGGCCGGCTGGAAATGCAGATGGAGAAGCGGCTGGATCACCTCATCGGCTCGCTCTCGGGCGGCCAGCGTCAGGCGATCACCCTGCTGATGGCGGTCATCGCCCGGCCGAAGGTGTTGCTGCTTGATGAACACACCGCTGCCCTCGATCCCAAATCGGCCGCCCAGGTGGTCAAGTTGACCAGACACTTTATCGAACGCGAACAGCTCACCGCCATCATGGTCACGCACAGTATGCAACAGGCCCTCGATCTAGGCAACCGCACGATCATGATGCACAAGGGACAGATCATCGACGACATCCCGCTCGAGGAAAAGCGGCGGCTCACGGTCGACGACCTTCTCGACAAATTCGCCGAGCTGCGCAAGAACGAGCAGCTGACCGAGGATGTGCTGATGGAACTGCGGCGGGAGTATATCTAGACCACGGGAAGGACCCATGAACGAGCGCGCTTTCAAACGATCCCTGAACTCCCTCGAAGCCCTTTTCGATTTTCTTAACGAATTTCTCACCGGCCACGGCATCGCCGGCAAGAGTGCGCTCGAGCTGCAGCTCGCGCTGGAAGAGGTCTTCGCCAACTCGGTCGAGCACAACAACGCTTCAGCCGGCGACATCACCGTAGCCCTGGAGAAAACGGAGAATGCCATCACCCTCCGCATCCGCGATTTCGATGTCGAGGATTTCGACGTCTCGAAGCCACCCGACGTGAACACCCGGGCCCCCCTGCGGGAGCGCCGGGCGGGCGGCCTTGGCCTGCACCTGATCCATACCATCATGGACCAGGTCGGGTACGCGCATGAGAACAGAATCAGCACCATCACCCTGGTCAAATATCTAAAGTGAGGAACTATGTTCAAGATCGAACAAGATAAGCAGGGCACCTTGCTCCTGTCCGGACGTTTTGACGCCTCCCGGGAGGAGAGTGCCATGAAGTGCTTCAATCTGGTCGAAAAAAGCACGGAGATCGACTGCAGCCAGCTGGAATATATCTCCAGCGCCGGCATCGGCGTGCTCATAGCGACGCAGAAAAGGCTGATGCAGAATAATCAACAATTGATCCTGAAGAATCTCAATCCCCATATCGTCGAGATCTTCAAGTACGCCGGACTGGATGCCGTTTTTACCATAAAATGAAACTATTTTCCACCCATCAGGCAACTTTTGTCAAACTGGATTGTATGTATGAATGAACGGCAAGAGGCGGAACTGATCGCCCGCTGCAGAGAGGGTGATGACCGGGCTTTCACAGAGTTGGTGACCTGCTATCAAAAACCGGTCTATAATTTGGCCCTGCGCATCACCCGCAGCGGGGTCCTGGCCGAAGAGGTGACCCAGTCGACCTTCGTCAAGGTCTACACAAAACTCGCTTCCTACAAGACCGGCCTCTCCCTTTTCAGCTGGATCTATCGCATCGCCATGAACGAAGCGATTAATGAGTACCGGCGTGCCAAACGCCACAACAGCCTGGACGAGACGCGCATCGAGGCTGCCGCGCCACCGTCTTTCGAACTGGCCGAGGCGATTCAGGAGGCGCTGATGCATCTAAAGCCGGATGACCGGGCGCTGATAGTCCTGCGCCATTTTCAGCACCTCGGCTATCAGGAGATCGCTCTGATCATGGACCGCTCCGAAAGCCGGATCAAGTCACAACTTTTCAGGGCACGCCATGCCCTCAAACTCATACTCGCCAGAATGGGTGTTAAAAATGAAACATAAATCTGCACATATCTTGATGCAGAAGGCTTGCGACGGGACGCTGGATGCAGCCGAGCGCCTCGCCTGGGAAGCCTGGCTGCAGCAGCACCCGGAGGACCAAGCCCTCCATGACGAGCAGTCTGAAATGACCCGGCTGTTGGAGAAAGTGGCGGAGGTCGAGCCGCCTGCCCATCTCTCCGACCGGATTATGCAGGCTATCAGAAACATTAAACGTGAAAAACATGCCACAACGATACCAATCAAACAATACAAGGAGGTTCCCATGTCACCCAAGTACAAATGGCTGTTAATCGGCGCCGCAGCTGTGGTCATCATCGGCGTGGCCCTGACGAAGTTCTATCCCTTTCCCCCGGAATCCGCCACCCAGGGGACGATCGGGGCTGTGCAAAAAGCCGACAAGTACCAGGCCGGGCAGATGGACGCCCAGGATGTGACCCTGACCGATAGCGAACTGCAGCAGTTGTTGCAGAACGATGCGGTCCAAAAGCTCGTCGCTGACAAGCCGGCCATGGCCGCGCTGCAGAGCCTCGACGGCAAAGCGATCGCGGCCTTGCAGAGTCTCGATGGCAGGTCTATCGCCGCACTGCAGACTCTCGACGGCAGGCCGATCGCCGCACTGCAGACCCTGGATGGCAGATCGCTCGCCGCTTTGCAAACGCTGGATGGCAAGTCGATCGCCGCACTGCAGACCCTGGATGGCAAGTCGATCGCCGCTCTCCAGACCCTGGATGGCAAGTCGATCGCAGCGTTGCAAACCCTGGACAGCAGGTCCTTTGCCGCTCTTCAGATTCTGGATGGCAAAGCGATTGCGGCTCTCCTGACTTTGGACGCTCAGTCCATCGCCGCTCTGCAGACAACCGACGGCCGTTCGATCGCCGCCCTCCAGTCGCTGGATGGCAAGTCCATCGCCGCCTTGCAGACCATGGATGGCAGAGTGATTGCCGCCTTACAGACCCTCGACGGCAAATCGATCGCGGCCCTGCAGATACTTGACAGTAAGTCGATCGCGGCCCTGCAGACCCTCGACGGCAAGTCGATCGCCGCGCTGCAGAGCATCGATGGCAAGGCTATCGCCGCCCTGCAGACCCTCGATGGTAAAGCCATCGCAGCGTTGCAGACCCTTGATGGCAAATCAATCGCCGCCCTGCAGTCGCTTGATGCCAAGTCCCTGACCGCCCTGCAGAGCCTAAACGCCCAGTCGCTCCTGGCTTTGCAAGGCGTGGACGCCAGAACCCTGGCCGCCTTGCAGACCGTGGACAGCAGGACCATTGACGCGCTCGGGCAATATTAATCCAGAATCCGGCAAGCCGCTCCTGAGCGGGCTTGCCCATTTTTAGGTTGCGCCTCCACTGTTATGAGAGCGGCGATGCCCGTCAAGGGGCACCGCCGCTCGGTTATGAAGACGGCAGACGCGACCGGATAACCACGCAGGCATTATCATCCACCGGGAGAGGATCGAGAACAGATGAGAGCCGGAATTCGCTGCTGCATGCCGCTCCTGCTGATGTTTGCGTTTGGCTTTTCTGCCGCGTCCGCTCAACTCAGCATCCAATCCACACGCACCATGGACCTGGTCTATTTCGGCAAGGTCCATGAATTCATTGTCCCCCATCTCTCCCGTTGTTACCTCAACTCCCGCACCTTCGAAAGCCGTCTTTTCAATTATTCCTCGCAGGAAAAGACCACTGTTTTCCTCCAGGATTTCGGCGACTATGGAAATGCTGGAGCCATTTCCGTGCCGCGCAATTTTATCCGCATGGAACTGGCCCCGCACAATTACGTCTATGAGACCACGCCAGCCAATGAGCGGATGAACTGGCTGATGAACCATGAGACGGTGCATGTCATCACAACCGACCAGCCGGCACACTCCGACCGCCTCTTCCGCGCCCTCTTTATGGGTAAGGTGCAGGATGCCGCCGACGATCCTGCGTCGCTCCTCTATGCCTATCTCACCACACCGCGGCTGCTGACTCCACGCTGGTACCTCGAGGGGATCGCCGTCTTCATGGAGACCTGGCTGGCTGGCGGCCTGGGACGGGCTCAGGGCGCCTACGACGAGATGGTTTTCCGCGCCATGGTCTGCGACCGGGCCCCCTTTTACAATGTGGTCGGACTGGAGGCGGAGGGTACGGCGATCGATTTTCAGGTCGGGGCCAATTCCTATCTCTATGGCGCCCGCTTTATCAGTTATCTCGGCTATCAGTACGGCCCGGAGAAGGTGCTGGAGTGGTACCGGCGTGATGATGACAGCAAGCGCTACTTCGCCGCCCAATTCAAAAAGGTCTTCGGGACGAGCCTCGCCGCGGAGTGGAGCCGCTGGGTGGGATGGGAGCAGCACTGGCAGCAGGCCAATCTCGACTCCCTCCATCGCAATCCAGTGACCCCCTTCCGGCCGATCTCCCGCCGCGCGCTCGGCTCGGTCTCGCGCGGCTTTTACGATCCCGCCCGCAACAAACTCTACACCGCCGTTCTTTATCCCGGCCAGGTCGCCTCTATCGCCGCCCTCGATCTCGCCAACGGTGAACTCAAGCCGATCTGCGAGGTCAAGGGGCCAACCCTCTACTCGGTGACCTCCCTGGCCTGGAACCCCGCAGCAGGCGCCCTCTTTTACACCAGCGATAACCAGCGCTGGCGCGACCTCAATATCGTCGACATCAGGACAGGGCATTCCCGGCGGCTCATCAAGGACGGCCGCATCGGCGATCTCGCCTACAACCGCACCGACAGCACCCTCTGGGGCGTGCGCCACTTTAACGGATTTTCGACCCTGGTCACGATCCCGTACCCATGGCACGAATGGAAACAGGTCCGTTCATTTCCCTACGGTCAGGACGTGTTCGATCTCGACCTTTCACCCGACGGATCGACCCTGACAGCCTCCCTGGTCGAGATCTCCGGCCGGCAAAAACTGATCCGGATCGCCACCGCCCGCCCTGATACCTTCGCAGTGGTCTTCGATTTCGAGAACAGTTTGCCGCAGAGTTTCGTCTTCTCTCCGGACGGTCAGTACAGCTACGGCTCCTCCTATTACTCCGGGGTCTCCAACATCTACCGCTACAATTGGGCCAAAGAGGACATGGAGATCCTCAGCAATGCCGAGACCGGCTTTTTCCAGCCGGTACCCTTGCCCGAGGATTCCCTGCTGGTGATGCGTTACAGCGGCCGCGGCTTTATCCCGGGCAAGATCGCCATCGCAGTTCCGGAACAAGTGAGTGCGGTTACCTTCCTCGGTGCTGCCCTCGTCAAAAAGTACCCGGTCGTGCGCAGCTGGGTGATCGGCTCCCCAGCCCGGATCACCCCCGATTCCCTTATCCGTCCCATCGGGCCATATCATCCCCTCGGCCACCTGCGGCTGGGCTCGGCCTACCCGGTTGTCCAGGGCTACAAGGAGAGCGCAGCTGCTGGCTGGCGTGCCAATTTTGTGGATCTGATCGGCGCAGCCGGGGTGACCCTTTCGGCCCTCTACAGCCCGGGCCAACGTCTGCCTCAAAAGGAACGGCTCCATCTTGGGATGGAATTGCATTGGTGGCAGTGGAGTCTGAGCGCCGGCCTCAACGACGCTGACTTTTACGATCTTTTCGGCCCGACCAAAACCAGCCGCAAGGGTTACAATCTGCAGGCGGAGTACAGCAAAAACCTGATCTACGACAAACCCCGCACCCTCGACCTCAACCTCAGCGTCAAACACTATGGCGGCATGGACCGCCTGCCGGATTATCAGAACATCGCGGCCACCTATGACCGGATGTCAACCGCCAAAATCGCCCTCGATTATCAGTACGTCCGCAAATCGCTCGGCGCGGTCGATGACGAGAAGGGCATCCGCCTCCGCGCCTTCTCCTCGGCCTCCCTGGTCAATGGCAAGCTCTATCCACGGATCTACGGCCACCTCGACTATGGCATCCCTATCGCCATCGGCCACTCCTCCATCTGGCTACGCGCTTCGGCCGGCCGCAGTTTCGGCGGTGCAGAGAATCCCTTTGCCAACTTTTTCTTCGGCGGCTTCGGCAACAACTGGGTCGACCATGGGACGGAAAAACGCTACCGCGAGTACTACAGCTTGCCGGGTCTTGAACTCAACGCCCTTGGCGGCCGCGGCTACGGCAAGGCGATGATCGAGTGGAATTTGCCGCCCCTGCGCTTCCGCAGCCTCGGTGTCACCAGCCTCTACTGCCGCTGGCTGCGGCCGGCCCTCTTCGCCTCCGCTATCCTGACCAATCCGGAGATGGCCAAAGGCGGTCCGGCATCCGCCGCCCTCGGCGTGCGCCGGAGCCTGGCCAACCTCGGGGCCCAGGCCGATTTCCGACTGGTGAGCCTGTCGCGCTTCGAATCCACCCTTTCACTGGGATATGGTGTCGCCTATGAAGGCGGGCAGCGCAATAAGGAATTCATGATCTCACTGAAAATCCTATGATCGCCCTGCACATCATCCTCAGCCTTGCGCCGGTGATCCTGCTGGCTCTGCTTCTTTTACTGCTTGACAGCTACAAGCTGGTGCGGAGCACAGCGGCCGCCGGCAGCCTGATCACAGGCGCTGTGGCCGCCCTCGCCTGCATGCAGCTGAACATTTTACTGCTGCACAGGCTGCACTTCGACGTCACCCTCTACACCCGCTACCTCGCACCTCTCCTCGAGGAGGGGGCAAAGGCCCTGCCGATCTGGCTGCTCATCCGTAAAAAACATGTCGGTTTCCTAGTGGATTCGGCCATCCACGGCGCTGCGATCGGGGCAGGATTTGCGGTGATCGAAAACATCTCTTATCTTTACGGTCTGGCCGAATCGAGCCTGATGATCTGGTTTGTCCGCGGTTTCGGCACGGCGGTCATGCATGCTTCCTGCACTGCCCTCTTCGCCATACTCTGTAAGCGGCGGCAGGACCGGCTGAACCATTCGGGACTATCCTGCTGGGGACTGGCCTGGCTCGCCGCTGCAGCCATCCACTCGGCTTTCAACCATTTCATACTGCCCCCGCTCCAGTCGACCCTGGTGATCTTGATCACCTTTCCTCTCTTTATCATCGCGGTCTACGAGAACAGCGAACGCGCACTGCGCAAGTGGCTTACACTGAGCATGGACGAGGAGATGGCCATGCTGGAGACGATCCTCAGCGGCCGCTTCTCCGGGAGCAAATTCGGACAGTACATGCTGTCCCTGCGCGACCACTTTCCCCCAGCGGTGGTGGTGGATCTGTTCTGCTATCTGCGCATCTATCTCGAACTGGCCATGCGCGCCAAGGGCATCCTGTTGCTGCGCCAGCACGGCCTCCCGGCAAAGCCGGATGCCGCGCTCCAGGAAAAATTTACCGAGTTCAAGTATCTCGAAAAGTCGATCGGCCGGACCGGAAAAATGGCCCTGGTGCCTTTTATGCGCATCACCGACCGGGAGCTATGGCAGCTCTACATGCTTGAGAAATAGGGGCCCATCTGGCAGAAACGTCTATTCGTGCGTCCGTCACTCCTGAAGGGCCAAAAAAACAGCTCAATTCTCCTTGTATTATATGTGCGGTTTGGCTAATTTTCAACAATCTGCAGTTTGACCGTAACAGCAAAGGTATTTTCTTTTGGTCTTCTGTTCAATTTCGATAATTTATACCACGATCACGATATCAGGCTGGTTTTCCGGAGTAACACTAGGAGCACGAAATGAAAGTGATGGTCGTAGATGATGAGCAGGATGTCGAGTTGCTCTTCCGGCAGCATTTCCGCAAGGAGATCCGCCAGCAGCAGATCGATTTCAGCTTTGCTCTTTCTGGTGAGCAAGCCCTTCAGCAGCTGCATGACATGAACCAACCCCCGGCGGTGGTGCTCATTCTCTCCGATATCAATATGCCCGGCATGAACGGCCTGCAGTTGCTCAAGGCCGTCAAGCACGACTTTCCGGCCATCAAGGTCGCGATGATAACCGCCTACAGTAACCAGTACTATGAGGATGCCATGGAGAGTGGAGCGGATAACTATTACACCAAACCTCTCGACTTTGCCCAGCTCAAGGATGAACTCTTCCGGGAGGCGGCCAATGGCTAGATTCCGCATTCTGCTCCTGCTGTTCTGTACAGCCGCCTGCGCGACCGAGACCGGCCAGCCCTTCATGACGGTCTACCCCAGCAAGGAGTTTGACGGACACACCCAATTCTGGGCGATCGAACAGGATGACCGCGGTGTCATGTATATTGGCGACGGATATGGCATTCAGGAGTTCGACGGTGTCAACTGGCGGCTGATCCTGAATGCCAACCATACCTTCGGCAGATCTCTCTCCAAAGATGAAAAGGGCAGGATCTATGCCGGTTCCTCAGCCATGCTGGGATTCCTGGCAGCGGATGAACGCGGCGAGATGCAGTATCACTCGCTGATGGAGTATATCAAACCCGAGGACCGCCAGTTCAATTATGTCTGGTCGGTCCAGGCCACGAACGAGGGCATTTATTTCCAAACGAACGAAAGGCTTTTCCGCTTTCATCCTCCCGCCTCAGGTACGGCGGCCGGGGCGTGGACGGTCGATGTCTGGCGCTCGCAAGAATTGTTCGGCTATACCTTCTGGCTGGACCAAACTCTTTACGTCCAGCAGTACGGCGTCGGGCTGATGAAAATGGAGCAGGACTCGCTGGTGCTGCTCCCCGGCGGCGGGCAATTTGCCAATGACCGGATCAATGTCATGCTGCCCTTTCCGGGTAAGGCTGGACATTACCTGGTGGGCACCTTTACCCGCGGATTGTTTCTCTGGGATGGAACCACATTCCAGCCTCTTTCGACCGAGGTGGATAACCTGCTCCGCCAGGGAACGATTTATGCCGGTGTGGTTACGCCGGACAGCTGTTTTGCCCTGGGTACCATGGCCAATGGACTGGTCATCGTCGACAGAGCGGGCAGGATGCGACAACATTTCTCCCAGGCTAATGGGTTCCTTTCCAATACGGCGAGCTGCCTGTACATGGACCGGCAAAACAACCTCTGGGTGGGCATGGATGGCGGGATTGCTGTGCTCGAGTACAATTCTCCCCTCTCGGAGTTCACCATTCCTGGCGGTACAGGCCCTTCCGACTTTTGCCGGTACCAGGGTCTCCTCTACATTACCTGCAACGATGGCATCTATTATCTTGATGAAGCGGATGGCCGGTTCAAGATGATCGACGGAATTGCCGGCAATGCGCAATCTTTCTTCTTTTTCCAGATCAATGGCGAACTCTTTGTCACGGTCAACGAGGGCATTTATCGTATTCAGGGCAAAACGGCCCAATTGGCCATGATGTCCCGGGAAATGTCCGTACCGGTTCTATACATGAGCGCCCTGAGCCTGGCGCCCGATCTGATTGTCGCAGGAAAATCGGGTGGCGTAGATCTCTTGCGCTATAATGCCTCCCATCCCCAACGTCTCAGCTGGCTGGGCAGCATTCCGGAGGTCCACGAATATATCCGGCTTGCGGTGGAGGGTGAGCCAGGCGTGGTCTGGCTGGGGACCATGGATGCCGGATTGATACGCTTGACATTCGCCAGGGATCGGCTCCTGACGCCCAAGGTTGATAAATTTGGCACAGAGCATGGGCTGCCGGCAGGTGGGGCCGTCTTCTTCAATCCGGCAGGGCGCCCCCTGTTCTGCACCAAAAAAGGGGTATACCGGTTCAATCCGGAGCAAAACAGATTCTCACCCGACCCGTTTTTCAAGGATCTGGGCCTGGGCAAAAATCCGGATGAAAGTATCATTGTGGCAGATGCACAAGGCCATCTCTGGGCCAATCTGGGCAAGGAATCGGCCGTCTATAAAAAAATGCCGGATGGCTCTTACCGGCTGGAGAAAGCGCAGCTGGCGCGCTTCTCTGGTGAGGTGATCAATATCATCTATCCGGAAAAAAACGGCGTCGTCTGGTACGGCGCGGCGAACCGCGTCTTCCGCTTTGCGCAAGGCCAACAGCAGACGGTACTGTCCGGTTTTCCAGCCATCATCCGTCGCGTCGTCCTGGCCGGCGACTCGGTCGTCTATTACGGGGCAGCACGGCCCGGGCAGCGCCTGCAGGACCCGGCCGGGCAGCGCTTTCCCTATCGCAGCAATGCCCTGCGCTTTGAATTTGCGGCCTCCTCTTACCTCAATCCGCGCGCCAATGTCTTCCGCACCCGCCTGGAGGGATTCGACGCCGGCTGGACGGCCTGGAGTCGCGATACCCGACGCGACTATACCAATCTTCCCGCCGGCAAATACCGCTTTCGCGTCCAGGCGCGCAACATCTTTCAGCAGGAGAGCAGCGAGGATCTCTATGCTTTTACCATCTCGCCGCCATGGTACAGATCCTGGTGGGCCTGGGCGCTCTATATCCTCGGCGCCGGTGGATTAATCTTTGGAGTAGTACGCGCACGCACTTGGCAGCTGCAGGAACGCAGCCGCGCACTGGAAAAGATCGTTCAGGAACGTACAGCTGAAATTCAGGCGCAAAAAAACAATGTCGAGCAGCTCAGCCTGATCGGCCGCGAGATCACCGCGACTCTCTCGATCGGGAATATCATCCACACCATCTATGAAAATGTCAACCACCTGATGGATGCTTCCGTCTTTGGCATCGGCCTGTTCAATGCAGAAAAACAGCAGCTCGATTTCCCCGGCACCACCGAAAAAAATGAGCTCCTTCCGCCTTATTCCCTGCCGCTCTCGGATGAAGACCGCCTGGCGGTCTGGTGCTTTAAAAACCAGAAAGAGGTGATCATCAACGACTATGCCAAGGATTTCAGCCTCTATATTAAACAGCTTCAGGCGCCTGTCGCCGGTGAAAATCCCGAGTCCATCCTCTATCTGCCGCTCCTCTACAAGGAGAAACGCATTGGCGTCATCACCGCCCAGAGTTTTACTAAAAATGCCTATACCGATTATCATCTTAACATATTGCGCAATCTGGCCACCTACAGCGCCATCGCCCTGGAAAACGCTGATGCCTACCACCGCGTCAATGAGCTGCTCGCCGACCTCAAGAATACCCAGGATAAACTGGTCACCCAGTCCAAGCTGGCCGCTCTTGGCGCCCTCACCGCCGGCATCGCCCACGAGATCAAGAATCCCCTGAATTTTGTCAACAATTTCGCCGAGCTCATCGCGGATCTGGTCGCCGAGCTGAGGGAGGTCTTGACAGGTGAGATGGGCGAGACGGTGACGTCGAAGAGAGCCGAAGCCATGGAGATCCTGGATACCCTCCAGCAGAATGCCGCCAAGATCATCGAGCACGGCAAAAGGGCGGACAGCATTGTCAAGAGCATGCTGCAGCATTCCCGCGGCAAATCGGATGAGCGCCAGCTCACTGACATCAACGCTGTACTGGCCGAGGATATCAATCTGGCCTACCATGGCATGCGCGCCCAGGACAGCACCTTTAATATCAAGATCGAGACCGATTTTGATCCTGCCGTCGGCAAACTGAATATTGTCCCTCAGGACGTCAGTCGCGTCTTTCTCAACATCATCACCAACGGCTGCTACGAGGCGCATCGCAAAAAACAGGAACAAAACGGAGAGTTCTCGCCAACGCTCTCGGTAAAGACCCGGGACCTCAAGGATCAGATCGAGGTGCGCATCCGCGATAACGGCAACGGCATACCTGCAGCCGTAAGCGAAAAGCTCTTTACGCCCTTTTTTACCACCAAACCGCCCGGCAAGGGTACCGGCCTTGGCCTGTCGATCAGTTATGATGTGATTGTGCACCAGCATGGTGGTCAGCTCTTCTTCGAGTCCGAAGAGGGCCAGTTTGCGGAATTCATCATCCGCTTGCCCAAATAATATTTTATCTCAGGAGTGTCCAATGCCTGCAAAAATCCTGGTTGTGGATGACGAACCGGATCTGGAACAGCTCATCCTGCAAAAGTTCCGCAAACAGATTCGCGAGGGGATATTCACTTTCAAATTCGCCGGCAATGGGGTCCAGGCCCTCGAGCGCCTGGCGGAGGATGATGCGATCGATCTGGTCCTGACCGATATCAACATGCCCGAGATGGACGGTCTCACCCTGCTGAATCGCATCAAGGAGCAGGAGCGGCCTACGCTACGCTCGGTCATCGTCTCCGCTTACGGGGATATTGAGAACATTCGTACGGCCATGAATCGCGGGGCTTTTGATTTTGTTATCAAACCCATCGATCTCAACGATCTCGAGATCACCATTGACAAATCGCTGAACGACCTGCGGGTGCTCAAGGAGGCGATGCAGTCGCGCGACCAGCTGATGTTCATCAAGCATGAGCTCGGCATCGCCACCGAGATACAGACTTCGATCCTGCCCAAGGTTTTTCCGCCTTTCCCGGATCGGAAAGAGTTCGATATATTTGCCAAGATGATCCCGGCCCGGGAGGTCGGCGGTGATTTGTACGATTTTTTCCTGATTGACAAGTCGCGCATCGGCGTTATTATTGGCGACGTCTCCGGCAAGGGCATCCCTGCGGCGATGTTCATGGCGGTGAGCAAGACCCTGCTCAAGGCCACAGCACTTAAAGGCATTCCACCCGATACCTGCCTGGCCAGTGTGAACAGCATCCTCGTCGATGAGAGTCTGCCCTCGATGTTCGTCACGGTTTTTTACGGCATCTTTGATACACGCAATGGTTCCTTCGAGTATTGTAATGGCGGCCACAATCCCCCTTACATCATCAACAAGGAGGGTCAGGTCCGCCAGCTCGACAACCGCGGCGGGGTCTTCCTCGGGGCCTTGAAGAATCTCGAATATGAATCCAATGTCGTCATGCTCCAGCCCGGGGAGACCCTGTTTCTGATTACCGACGGCATCACCGAGGCCATGAACCCCGGGGAGGAGATGTTTGGGGAAAAGCGGACAGAAGAATCCCTGCAGTCCCACGCCGGTGAATCCCTGAACAATCTCGTGGAAAACATGATCAAAGAGGTACAAGCCTTTGCGGGTGCGCAGGAGCAGTCCGATGACATGACCTGCCTGACGCTGCGCTACTTTGGCCGGTAAAGGAAGTGTTCGCGAAGCGGCGCGCCAGCTGCATGCACATACCTGGCTTTCTGCTTGAAATTTTCAATGCGATTTGTTATTATCAGGCAGCGACAGGATGAATATTAAGACGGCCTATGCTGAGCCTGCCTTGATTGTACGGCTTTAGAGCTCTTCACAGAGCTGGATCACCACGGCATTTTTCGATCGCCTCCTGGCAGCATTGCTGGACTTTCTGCAGGATCCCGAGAATCCGATATGGCGGAAAAAAAGAGATCCCACATTTCGATAATTTTACTGGGTCTCCTCCCGGCCACCCTCTGTAGTGCGTCCAACAGCAGCCCCGTTTTTGACCGCGTGACCATCAACGATGGCCTCTCCAATAATTCGATCAATGATATCCTGCAGACCCATGATGGTTATATCTGGATCGCCACCAAGGATGGCCTCAACTGTTATGATGGCCAGCATTTCAAGGTCTTCAAGCACGATCCCATCGATACGAATACAGTGCCCGAAAACTATGTCTATTGTCTGCTCGAAAGCAGAGATAGCACCCTGTGGGTTGGCACCTGGGGGGGGGGCCTCTGCCGTTATGATCCGGGCCAAGAAGGATTTCAACGCGCTGACCGGCCGGAACCGCAGGACGATTACATCCAGTGCCTCTTTCAGGACCACCAGGGATTCCTCTGGTATGGGACCCTGGAGGGCGGTCTAAATCGACTGGAAATCAAAACTGGCCGGATTGCCGCCTGGGGGCGGCAACTCGATCGGCCTGCTGGATTCCCCTCCGACAACATCTCTTCAATAACCGAGGATCGCGATCATCGCCTGTGGATTTCGACCCTGGATGCGGGACTCCTCTGCTTCAATCCTGCCGACTCTACCTTTGAAACGTTTAGACATGATCCCCGAAATGAGGGCTCGCTCAGCATCGACGCGGTTTCGCATCTTGCCCTTGACGGCGAACGTTTTCTCTGGATCAGCACGGACCGGGGGGTTAACCGGCTTGACCTGGAGAGTCGAGGCATTGTGAGGAATCCCGGCGTTCCGGAAAAGTATCGCGCACATTTACAGACCCCAATCCGGCAGGTCTTGCGGGACAGCCGCAACCGGCTCTGGATCGGCACCTATGAGTACCGCGGGCTCTTTCTCATCGAGGGGGAGGAACGGGGAGAGCTGCACCACCTGCGCCATGAAGAGGACGACCCCGGGTCGTTGATCTCCGATCGCATCCGCTGGCTCTATGAGGACCGCCGCGGCAATCTCTGGATCGGGACCGAAGACGGCTTGAACAAACTCCCCGCCTATCAGCCCTTCCATTCAATGACCTTCAGGCCAATGCGTCCCAACAGCCTTGGCGGCAAGATCGTCAGCAGCATCTGCCCGGGCCGTGACAGCCTGCTCTGGATCGGCTTTAACGGTGCTGGCTTTGATCGCCTTGACCTGCGCAGCGGCGCCATCTCCCATTTCAAACCCGCAGTGGGCGGAGCCAACGCCCTCAGTGATGAGGACGTGGTCACTCTCTACGAGGATCGCTTCGGCATCCTCTGGATCGGTACCAGCCGCGGTGGACTTAACCGCTACGATCCTGCAACCGGCCGTTTCCGTCATTATCGTCATCAAGCGGGCAATCCCGTCTCCCTGCGTTCGGACTGGATCCAGCAGATCCTTGAAACCCGCAGCGGACTCTTCTTGATCGGCACCAACAATGGTTTGCAGCTCTTCGACCGCAAGCAGGAGAGCTTCCGCAGCTATACCCCGTCAGGGCTGGAGAGGGCGGAATCGCTGCCGGCGGAGGTCTCTGTCAACGCCCTTTACGAAGACCGGGAAGGGGAGCTCTGGATTGGCACCTGGCTGGATGGGCTCTGGCGTTACCAGCCCCGCTCCGGTATGCTCCATCACTATATGCCGGTGCCGGGCGACACCGCCAGCCTCAGCAGCAGCAAGATCACCTGGATTAGTGAGGATTGCCGCGGCCGGATCTGGGTCGCAACCCACAGCGGCGGAATCAATCAGTTTGACAAGCAAAGCGGCCGCTTCACCGCCATCACGACCCGGAGCGGCCTGCCCAATGATGTCGCCTTCGGCATCATCGAGGATGGACGGGGGCAGCTCTGGGTGAGCACCTTAATGGGCCTCGTCCGCTTTGATCCCAGCAGCCGGAGCCTGCGGGTTTATGATGTCCATGACGGCCTCACTTCCGATCAGTTCAACTGGCGGGCCTGTTGTAAAACCGCATCGGGATGGATGTATTTCGGCGGCCTCAATGGCTTGATCCGCTTTCACCCTGATTCGATCCGCGTTGAAAATGTGCCCCCGCCGGTCGTTCTGCGTTCTTTCCGGATCTTCAATCGCGAGCGCCTGCTGCCTCGTCGCAGGAGCCGCGACGCCGCAATTGTGCTGCGGCACGATGAAAATTTCTTCTCTTTTGAATACACCGCCCTCGACATCGCCCCGCCCCACAAACACCGCTACGCCTACAGACTCGAGGGAATCGATCCGGATTGGGTTCAGGCCGGAGCAGGCCAGACCGCCTCCTATACCGATATCGATCCCGGCTCCTACTATTTCTCCGTTAAAGCCTGCAATGCCGACGGTATCTGGAGCGCGCCGGTCACCCTGCCGGTCCGCATCCTCCCCGCCTGGTGGATGACCTGGTGGTTCAAGGCGGCCATCGCCCTCGCCCTTGCTGCCGGATTCTGGCTGCTTTACCGCAGCCGGGTCAACCATCTGCTGGAGATTCATCGCATGCGTTTTGATATCGCCGGCGATCTCCACGATGAGATCGGCAGCAACCTCAGCAGCATCAGCGTCGAAACTCAACTCCTGCTCGCCTCCCCTGATCTTGGAAAGGAGCAGCGTGAACAGCTCAGCGATATCGGTGAAACCACCCGGGAGACCATGGAGGCCATCCGGGATATCGTCTGGTTCATCAACCCCCGCAATGATCTGATGGAGGATATCCAGCTCAAGCTCAGGGCAACGGCCGGACGTCTGCTTGCCGGTCTGGAATGGAGCCTTGAACTCTCCCCGCAGCTTCATTTTGAGGAGCTCGATCTGGAGGTGCGCCGCAATCTCTTCCTGATCTTCAAGGAGGCCCTCACCAATATTGTCCGCCATTCCGGGGCCCGCACCTGCAGGATCAGGCTCTTCGACAGCAGCGCCGGGTACGAATTGGAGATCCAGGATGATGGCTGTGGATTCGAGGCTGAACCCGCTCCCGGAGAGAGTGGACTTCTCAACATGCGCCGCCGCGCCGCGCGGATCAAATCGGAGCTCCAGGTCCTCAGCATCCCTGGACAAGGCACACTGATCAGGCTCATCGTCCCGCACCGCAGGAGATGAACCGCCTCCATTATCCGCTATCGCTGTAATTGCAAAAAATACCACGATCATGCGATTGCATTATGATCCCGGGTGTGCTATTTTCAGCTCAAGATGCATTCTCCGTTCAAGCGCAGGCTGGCATGTCCGGCGGGCGATCGTTTGCCTTTGGATGCCGGCTGGGGGCAATCTGAAATGGACAGGAAAAGGCCATGACGCTACTTGGGTTTGCCAAAACATGCTGCAGGCGGAATTCCTTCCGCCGCGTTCTCCTGCTTCTCATGCTCCTGGCCGCAGGGAGTACGCTCCAGGCCGGCACGACCGGCAAAATCAGCGGCAAGGTGACAGACCGCAAGTCGCGCGAGCCGCTGCTCGGGGTCAATATTATCCTGGAGGGGACGGCGCGAGGGGCGGTGACCGACGCAGATGGCTTTTACCAGATCATCAATATTCCCCCCGGCAGTTACACCCTCTCCGCGCGCTTCATCGGTTACGGCTCCCAGCGCCTCACCAACGTCACTGTCAGCGTCGATCGCACCACCCAGCAGAATCTCGCTCTGGAGCAGCAGATGATCGAGGGCCAGGAGGTGACCATCCAGGCCGAGCGCCCCGCCATCGAGATGGATCGCACCCACAGCGCTGCGGTGGTCACCAACCGGACTGTGGAGATGATGCCGGTAACCACCGTCAATGAAGTGATCGAGCTCCAGTCCGGCGTCGTCAGCGCCGATGGGGAACTCCATTTCCGCGGCGGCCGCAGCCGCGAGGTCTCCTATCTCATCGACGGCGTGCCGGTGACCAATGCCTACGACCAGAGCGGCGGCAACAACGTCGTCGTCGAAAACGCCATGATCCAGGAGCTGGAGGTCATCAGCGGCACTTTCAACGCCGAATACGGCTCGGCCCAGTCCGGCATCGTTAACATCATCACCAAGGGGCCAGCGCAAAAATTCAGCGGCAGCGCCCAGATCTATGCCGGCGACTGGCTGAGTGGTCGCGATGATATCTTTCTCGGCATCAATCATTTTAACCCCCTCAGCGAAAAGGACGGCCAGTTCAGCCTTTCTGGTCCGCTCTCCTCCAAAATCGGCCTCTTCCTCACCGGGCGCCACAACCGCTGGCAGAGCCGCGACTGGTACCAGCGCCGTTTTAATTCCATCGACGGCTGGCGCATCGCCGCCTACCGGCGCTGGTTCCAGGAACACAACCTCGCCGAGAGCCAGACCTCCATTGCCATTGCCATCCCGGAATCCCTGGCGACCGGCGACCTCAGCGAGGGACCGTTGACCACCGGCAGCAGCACCTCGCTTTCGGCCAAGATCGGCTTTTACCCCACCGCCAAACTGAATTTCACCTACCAGATCTTCGGCTCGCTGCAGCAGAGCGACGGGATTGATGCAGGCGTGACGGCCGTGGCAGGCAGTGGTTCGCGCCGCTATGCCCCTGACGGCGGCGGCACCTCCAAAAGCTGGTCGCATTCCCATTTCATCGCTTTGCACCATTTTCCGGCGAACAACTTTTTCTACAATCTGAACTTTTCATACCAATACAATATCGGTGAGGACTATTATCGCAAGGACAACCGCATCGCCCGCTACCCCGGCGATGAGGGCATCCAGTTGCTCTCCGCAACCGCCCAGGGCTTTTCATTGGGCACTACGGACGGTTTTTACACCGGCCAATCGGACAAGAACTACCGCACCCAGATGCTCTTCAGCGGGGATTTCAACTGGCAGGTGGACAAATACAATTTTCTCAAGGCCGGCTTTATCGCCAGACGACACAATATCAACACCTACTCCTGGGGCTTCAAGGCGACCGATCAATGGGAAAACAACGCCTGGCCGAACCGCGGCCTCATCGACGGCGCCGATTACACCTACGAAGGCTACTGGGAGCAGTTGGTCGAATACTGGAAAAACTGGGAGAGCATCAACCAGTCCGAGCGGTACGTAGCCTATGCCGATTCCGAGTACACCCTCTGGCGTGATTATAACATCAAACCGACGGAGGCGGCCCTCTACCTCCAGGACAAGATCGAGCTCGGAGAAATTATAATCAATGCCGGCCTCCGTTTCGACATCTTTGACCCCAACGAGAAGTATATTATCAATCCCCGCACGGAGGCCCTTAACCTCGGCCGGCCCGAGAACATGAAGAAAGCCGCCCTCAAGTTCCAGACCAGTCCCCGCCTCGGCATCTCCTTTCCAATTTCGGCCAGCGGGGCTTTCCACGCCGCATACGGCCATTTCTTCCAAATGCCCAGCTTCGAGTACATGTACAACAGTCCCCTCTACGCCATGACCAAGCTGCAGCTGGAAGGCAAAAGGCTGGGCAACGCCGACCTCAAGGCGGAAAAGACGGTTGCCTACGAAATCGGCCTGCAGCAGCAGCTGACCCCGGCGATTGTGGCGGACATCACCGTCTACTACAAGGATATCCGCAACCTCCTCGGCATCGAGCAGATCACCACCCTCGACGCCGTCTCCTATACCCGCTTCATCAACCGCGACTATGGCTATACCAAGGGTATCACCCTGGGTATTTCCAAAACCGGCGGGGGGTGGGTGACCGGCGGGATCAACTACACCTACGCCTATGCCAACGGCAGTTCCTCGGATCCGACCGCCATCTATCTGATCCAGACCGCAACGCAGATCGGCGGCGCGCCGGTGCAGTTCGCCGACCGCAAGATCCTCGCCCTCAACTGGGACCAGCGCCACACTCTCAACCTCTACGTCAACCTCTATCGCCCGGAGAACTGGAGCGTCGGCCTGGCCGGTTTTTTCAACAGCGGCATGCCCTACAGCCCGGTCTTTGTCGAAAAGTACGACATCAACGAACGCGAATACCGCAACGCGGAGATGAAACCATCCCGATGGAGTGTGGATCTAAAGGCCAAAAAATATCTGCGGCTGGCGGGTTTGCGCTCGACGTTATTCCTCAAAATCGACAACCTCTTCGATCAACTCAACCATAACTCGGTGCACGCTTCCACCGGGCGAGCCGACCAGGTGGCGCGTCTGCCTGAAAACCAGAAGATCCTGCTCGATACGCTCGAGCAGGAGGGATTGTTCACCATTGCAGAGTATGATGTCTATCCGGGATATTTTTCCGATCCGCGCAGGATCCAGATGGGTCTGGAGATCAATTTTTAGCCGGAGCGGCAGGCATTACCATGTCATAAACGGACGGGAACCATGAAAAGAATCCATCCATCGCTGCTTCTGATCCGCTTCGTCATGCTGCTGGGATTGGGACTCTCTGTGACCGGAGCCGCCTCGGCCGGGGAGATTATCAGGCCATCCGGCAAGCAGCCCGGAGGCCTCTCCTCCTGGACCAACACCCGCGAGGCCCGAACCCTCGACAAAGCCGCAGCCTCCCAGGGCAACTCGCGGTATCTGCGCTGGGCCGTCCATGATGGCAATCTGGTCACCGGCCCGACCATCAACTCCGGCTTGCTCGCCTACCATTATGTCGGCGCCGCCCCCCTGATGGCCTGGCCAAAGGGCGCCCGGGCTGTGCGCTACATTCACGGCGGGGTCTTTTACTGCGCCGCCGAAGTCAAGGATGCCCTCAGCAATACCATCCACATTGTCTCCGACAATTACCGCCGCAGCAGCGCCGAGTCCTCCGCCGACCTCTCCCATTGGTACGCCTTTATGCCCCTCGGACGCTATTTCAACCTCGATCAGCCGGGTTCGCTTGAAACCCCGGAGGTCTACGGCATCAGTGAGGATACCGGCCTCGATGGGGTGCCCTACACCGGCGATTATGGAGAAGACGACGGGATCCTGCAGAAAGATGAGGATTATAACCGCAATGGCGAGCTCGATGTCAGCCTGCAGAATACTGTGGGCTGGTTCGCCATCAGCCACCGCAAGGAGACCTGGCCCCGGGACTGGCCGGTCGGCTCCTTCGTCGATGATAACCGCAGGGAGGGGGAGACCCGTCCCAGTTTGCGCGCCGGGCGCTGGAACGGCGCTTTCGGCCCCTATATCCGCGCTACCCAGGAGTCCTATTATGTGATGGACGACCGCGAAAACGACGAATTCTCCTACTATCCGTTCGACGACAAGCGCCCCTGGCCCGATGGCCGGCGCGGCCTCGGTTTCACCGTCACCGTACGCGACTACCAATGGGTTGCCCGGCTCTCCGAAGATATCATGATCTCCACTTACGACATCGTCAATAACGGCAAGGATCTCGAAAAATGCGTCGTCGGCATGTATATTGACCCGGATATGGGCGGTTCCCTCAGCGGGGATGATGCGGCCTTTGACCGGCAGGAGGATATCACCTACGCCTGGAGCGCCAGCATGCTCTCCGAAGAGGGCTGGCCGATGGGCTACTTTGGCTTTGCCTTTCTTGAGAGCCCCGGACTTCCCTTTGACGGGGTGGACAACGATGAGGACGGCATGACGGACGAGGCCCAAAACAACGATATCGACGATGACGGCGACTGGCGCAGCTTTGAAGACCGCAACAGCAATGGCGTCTGGGATAGCGAGGACCTCAACCGCAACGGACTGCTCGATGAGAATGAGGATGTCAACGGCAACGGCCGCCTCGATTACGAGCCCCTCAACGACGATACCGGCAGCGACGGACTCTCCCCGGAATCCGACGAATATATTGGACCTGATCCCAATGGCACGGAGGGCAACGGCCGCCCCGACGGCGGCGAGCCCAACTTTGAGTTCACCGATAACTCCGAGTCCGATCAGGTGGGTTTGACCTCCTTCTACCTGCGCGACGTCGATGACACCATGGCCGACGATGAAAAATACTGGGTCACCGAGATCGTCCCCAACACCTTTGCGGTCAGGCCCGGCTACCAGCGCGATATCGCCTGGAGCTATGGCAGCGGCTATGTCGCCTTCACCAGCGAGGCCAACTCCCACCACTACGCCATCGCCCTTCTCTTTGGCAATGACGAGGCTGATATCCTGCGCAACAAACGCACCATGCAGGTGATTTATGACAACGATTATAATTTCGCCAAGCCGCCCCGGACTCCCCTGCTCACAGCCATCGGCGGTGACAAAAAAGTATACCTGAGCTGGGACGATGCCGCAGAACACTCGCGCGATCCCATCTATGGGCTCGATTTCGAAGCCTATTATATCTATCGCAGCACGGACGCCTCGTTCGGTGAAATCAAGACCATCACCGACGGTTTTGGCAATCCCCTGCTCTTCAAGCCCGTGGCCATTTATGACCTCAAGGACGGCCTCAAGGGGATTCATCCCATCCGCCTCGGCAGCGAACTGGGTGCAGACAGCGATCTCGGGGTCTCCTACAACATGGGCAGCGACAGTGGCCTGCGCCACAATTACACCGACACTACCGTGACCAACGGCCGCACCTACTACTATGCCGTGGTCTCCATCGACAAAGGATACCATCCTTCATTTTACCCGTCGATCTCCGACCGCGAGGGGCTGCTGCCGATCTCGCCAACGGAGTGCTCGGCGACGATCCAGACTGATCCCCTGGGACGGGCCATCTGGGCGGACCGGAACACAGCCATCGTCATCCCGCGCGAACGCCCGGCCGGATGGCAGCAGCCGAAGATCGGCGGCGAGGGCGTGCGCCATGTGCAGGGCGATGGAACGGGATTGGTTGCGATCCGCATCGTCAATCCTCTGGCGGTGCGGGATAACCACACCTACAGCCTTCAGTTTCGCGATGACGGCGCTTTTTTTGAACTGGACAGCAGTTTCACCGGTCTGACCCGAAGGATCGCTCTTTACAGCGTCAATGGCGGCAACAGCCTCGCCCTCTACTCTGTCGATGACCCCAATACCAGCGAGGCGATGGCGGATTTCATCTATGACGGCTTTCAGGTTCTGCTGACAAACCATGATGTCTCCATTGACACCACCTACTGGGCGTCCGGCACCTCAGCCCTGGCGCTCATCGATATGACCCAGACCCTGAGCGGGATCGCTCTGCCGCGCGATTACGAGATCCGCATTATGGAACTTGGCGCCTACAAACCAGTCAATATCGCCACTACCACCAATTTTCAGGTCTGGGATGTAACCGATCCCGAGGCGCCCTTTCAGGTTGAATACCGCTTCACTGAAAGTAAAAGCTCATCGGTGGCGGATCGCGGGTTGCTCAAGTCCGGCTGCCGGGTCATTCTTGTCAACAACGCCGTCGAGAGGCGGCAGACCTGGAAATGGGATTTCGGCTATCCGGCCGAATCCGACAGCGCCGCCTGGAGTATGCCGGTCAAGGGCGACCTCTTCAAGGTCCTCACCCGCAAGCCCTTTGACCGCTATGACCGTTTTGAATTCTCCATGCTCGGCAACACCGTCAGCAACCGCAAGATCGCCGCTGACCTTGAAAAGATCTACACGGTTCCGGATCCCTACATCGCCGCCAGCACTCTCGAGCGCAAGGTGATCAACCAGGAAGAGGGGAGGGGGGACCGCCGCATCGATTTCGTCAATCTGCCCCCGGAATGCCAAATCTCCATCTTTACCTCCTCAGGCCGACTGGTGCGCGAGTTGAAGCACAGCGGCGATGCCACCATGTCGCGGGAGAGCTGGGACCTGCGCACCCGGGATGGCCTGGAGATCACCCATGGTGTCTATTTCTACGTGGTCGAGGCCCCAGGCATCGGAGTCAAGCGCGGCAAACTGGCGGTGATCAAGTAGTGATGTGCTGCGGCGGGCACCTGCAGCTCGCATCCGCCGCCAGCATTTCAGGGATATCTAATCGGACAGGAATGCCTATGAGATATGCAATCAGTATCGGGTTGCTGCTGCTGGCCCTCGCCACCACCGGCAATGCACAGTTCGAAACCGATGTCTCCGGAGTCGGCACCAGCGCCGGCACCTTTCTCGAGATCGGGGTCGGCGCCCGCGCCCAGGCCATGGGCGGTGCCTATGCCGCCCTTTCCAACGATCCGAGCGGGCTCTATTACAACCCCGCCGGCATCGTCTGGGTCAAAAATGCCCAGCTCGAGGTGATGCACAACGAATGGCTGGTCGGCACGCGCTACGATTTTGTCGGCCTGCTGCTGCCGCTGCCCTTTCTCAACTCCACACTCGGTACGAACCTGATCATGCTCGATTATGGCGAACAGCCGGTGCGTACGGTCGAACGCCCCGAGGGGACCGGGGAGCTCTGGGATGCGCGCGATTATACCGTTGGCCTCACCTGGGCCCTCGCCCTGACTGACCGTTTTTCCTTTGGCTTGACGGGCAAATATGTCAGCCAGAAGATCTGGCATGAGACCGGCAGCGCCATGGCCATCGATCTCGGCATCCACTATAATACCATGCTCAAGGGACTGAAGCTGGGGCTGGCGATGTGCAATTTCGGCAACGAGATCGGCCTGCGTGGCCGGGATCTCGATACCTCGGTGGACCCGGACGAGAAAAATGAGAACATCGACCGCGTCCCGGCTGAATACAAGACCGGCACCTATCCCTTGCCCCTGCTCTTCCGCTTCGGCATCGCCTACGAGCGGGAACTGGGCCGGTTCGGCACCGCCCTGGTTACCGTGGATGTGAATCATCCCAGCAATTCCACCGAGAGCGTCAACCTCGGCGCCGAATATGGCGTCGCCGGCCTCTTTTACCTCCGCGGCGGTTATGCCAATCTGTTCGAAAAGGATAGAAGCAACGGCCTGACCCTTGGCGGCGGACTGGATTATTATCGCCGCGGCAGCATGGGCTTCCGCATCGATTACGCCTGGTCGGATTGGGGCATCCTGGAGGAGAGCCACCGCTTCTCCGTCGGCATACTCTTCCCCTGACCCGCCGGCGGAGTAGCAAAGATGGTATTGCCGCCCTGAATGGATCCATGACAAAAGGAGCAACCCCTATGAAGAAGACCCTTTGCATCCTGATTCTGCTCACCGCCGGAATGGCCCTGGCGCAGATCAATCTGCCGGCCGAAGGACTCGTCGGCCATTGGACCTTTGACAATCCCGCAAATCTGGCCCAGGCCACGGCAGGCAACGACCTGGTCCCCGACAAGCTGACCGGCACCCTCAATTTCAAGGCGGTGCCGGGTCCGGCCACCGGCAATGGCGCCGTCAATGTCGGCATCGGCAGTTTTTACAGGTGCTACCACGACATCGAGGCCAATGGCCATGATCCAGCACTGCCCGACTCCCTGCCCACGCGCGTCAACCGCTTCGCCGTCGTCGTTGACGTTCGCCTCCCTGCAAAAGAGGTCTGGTATACCCTTTTCGCCACCGACAACAACGGGGACCTGGCCGAGAGCGACGGGGACTTTTTTATCCGCACCGACGGTGCTCTCGGCCTCCAGGCCACCGGCTACTCCTTCTACAAGATCCAGGACACCGAACACTTTTTCCGCCTGGTCATCAATGCCGACCTCGGCAATTATTATAATTATTATCTTGATGGGCAGCTGCTGCGTGAGGGCGGCACGCGCCGCCTTGACGACCGCTTTTCCCTTGACAGCCCCGATGGCTCCAATCAGGTGCTTTTCTTCGGTGACAATGACGGCGAGGATTCTCCCATCGACATCGCCGAGCTCGCCCTCTACAACCGTCCCCTGACGCCGGCCGAGATCGCCGCGATGGGCGGCTATGGCCATTTCATCGAATCGGAGACGCCGGTCTCCATCTGGAACTTTGACAAACCCGACAGCCTCTTCTGGGCCAGGGTGGGGGAGCCGCTCGAGCTGATGGGCGGGGTCAAGGCCGCTCCGGGCCCGAACAGCAGTGACGGCGCGGCCGCGGTCGGTGGCGGGGCCTGGCTGAAGGCCCTTGTCAACATCCCCCCCAACGGCCGGGACAACCCGCAGAACGTCAACCGCTATACCCTCGCCATGGACATCCGCCAGCCGCAGCGCGGCAAATTCAGCGCCCTGCTGCAGACCAATCCGGACAACAACGATGACGCCGACCTCTTTGTCAACCCCGACGGGCGCATCGGCTCCTCCGCCATCGGCTGGAGCGATTCAACCCTGTACGTCGGGGAGTGGTCGCGCGTGGTCATGACCTGCAACGCCGGGGATACAACATCCAGCCTCATCCTCTATGTCGATGCCAAATCCTGCCTCAAGGTCGCGGAGCTGGCCACTGACGGGGATCTTTCGCTTGCGGCCCGGACCGGCCTCAACCGCATGCTCTTTTTTGCGGATGAAAACAACGAGGACGCCCCGCTAGAGGTGGCCAATATTACCCTTTATAACCGGCCGCTCAGCGAAAAGGAGGTGATCGCCCTCGGAAAATATGAACACCTGCGCAGCAAAGAGGTCACCCCGGCCCTGCACACTGTCAAATTCCGCATCGCCGACGAGATCCAGTATGCCGCGATTCCCCATCATCCCGATTTTGATTTCGGCGCCGGCACCAGCTTCACGATCGAATGCTGGATGCGCGCAGATCTTCCCTATGAGGGCGATCCGGCCTTGATCTCCAACAAGGACTGGGACAGCGGCGCCAATCCGGGTTGGGTGCTCTCCGCGCGCGGTGATGACTGGAAGTTCAACATTGCTGACAAAACGGGCCTGCGCTTCGACGCCGCCATCACCACTCCCGATGTTAATGACGGTTTCTGGCACCACCTGGCGGTCATTGTCGACCGCAGCAAACAGGAGTATGTGCTCATCACCGACAACAGCGTCACCGTCGCCCAGAGCATGGTCTCCGGGGAGGGCGTCGCCCTGGGCGATATTGACACCGGCCTGCCGATAGGCATCATGCAGGACGGCACCGGCAACTATGCCTGGGGCTACAAAATGCCTGGAGCGGTCGATGAGGTGCGCATCTGGAATTCCGCCCTGAGCCCGGAGACGGTGAAAAAATGGGCCCACCGCCTGGTCACCGCCGAACATCCCGATTACGCCAGCCTGATCACCTACCTGAAGTTCGACGATGCCTCGGGTCGGGTGGTGACTGACGCCAGCGGCCGCGGCCATCATGCCGAACTCAAGGGCCAGATCGAATGGCAGGTCTCCTACGCCCCCCTGGCCGATGCCGTCGCCGACGGTCTCAAGGATCTGTCCGGGATCTGGGGTGGCCAGAAAGCCGGCGCCTCGGGAGGGATGACCCTGACCGCCGATTTCAAATTCAATCTGGCCAAGCTTCCTGCTGCGGCGGCATCCGGACCGGTCCAGGAAGCAGATATCGAATCTTACCTCAATGAACAATACGCCCTCAGCGGCCACAACAGCCTCTCCGGCGTGGTCAAGACCGAACTTCCGGCGATCGTCCTGGCACGTTACGGCCGCGTCTGGTATCTGGACGCCTCGGCTTCTTATACCCAGAAGACCAAAGTCCTCTTCACCTTCAATGAAACCCCGGGCGCGGCTGCAGGCTATGTTCTGCTCAACCGCGCCGGCGCATCGGGCAATTTTGCAGCGCTGGGTACTGCAGCTGCCGTCGATGGCAATAATGTCATCTTTGCCAACCTGACGCTGAAGGATGGCAGCTATTACACCCTGGGCACGAAAGACGAGACCGCTTCGCCGCTGGGCACCCTCAGCGGCATCACCGGGGAAGGCGGATCAAATTTCACCTATGAATTGAAGAATGCCTGGCCCAATCCTTTCAATCCGAGAACGACCATTGCCTACTCCCTGGCCAAAAGCTCGCAGGTGCGGCTGACAGTGTACAATCAGCTCGGCCAGGCGGTCGCCAACCTGGTAGATGGCAAGCAGGAATCAGCCGGCCGCTATCAGGTCGTCTGGGATGCCCGCAGCATGCCCAGCGGACTCTATTTCTTCCGCCTCGAGGCCGGGGCTTTCACCAAGACCGGGAAAATGGTGCTCGTCAAGTGAGCCGCCATGGCGACAAACCCTTCTCCCGCTGCTGTACTGCAGCGGGAGAAGATCAGTATTACAGAGCAGCCCATATGGCGCTCCTTTTCATCGCGATCTTTTTCCTCGCCGCCGGCTGCGGCAGGAAAAAGCAGCCCCGGGATCCAGCCG
>Ga0209717_1000750_pt1 | contig 38122 bp, 27 predicted proteins | sample AD_UKC048_MetaG_FD_184418 | JGI IMG/M metagenome (GOLD analysis project Ga0209717, IMG submission 184418) | Active sludge microbial communities of municipal wastewater-treating anaerobic digesters from USA - AD_UKC048_MetaG (SPAdes) (version 2) | ecosystem: Engineered > Bioreactor > Anaerobic >...
CACTGTCGGTTTCTGTAAAAGCTTCTTTTTGTATATCGCCACCTTTTATGACTTCAATTATTTCCAAATTATATTTTTTAGCAAATTCAAAATCTCTTTCATCATGCGCCGGCACGGCCATAATCGCTCCTGTGCCATAACCCATCATCACATAGTCCGCCACAAAAATCGGAATCTCTTGGCCATTGACCGGATTAATAACTTTGATCCCTTTTATTTCCACACCAGTTTTTTCTTTGTTTAAATCTGTTCTTTCTAAATCCGATTTCTTTTTTGTATCCTCAATATATTTTTTTACCTCATCATAATTGGAAATTGAAAATTGAAAACCTGCCCGTCCGGCAGGCGGGTTAGAAATTAATTCGTGTTCTGGCGCCACCACCATAAACGTCGCCCCAAACAAAGTATCTGGCCGCGTGGTAAATACTTCAAGATATTCTTCTTCTTTTGGATTTTGGATTTTGTCATTGGTTTGACATTTGACATTTGACATTTTAAATTTTATCAACGCTCCTTCGCTTCTACCTATCCAATTCACCTGCTGTGTTTTTATTCTTTCCAAATAATCCACTGTGTCCAAATCTTGAATTAATCGATCCGCATATTTAGTAATTTTTAAAACCCATTGTTCTTTAACTTTCTTAACCACTTCTCCTCCACACCGTTCACACACACCATTGACCACTTCTTCGTTGGCCAAACCAATTTTACAAGATGTGCACCAATTAATAGTTTCTTTTTTCTTTTCAGCCAAGCCGGCCTTGAACATCTGGACGAAAATCCATTGCGTCCACTTGTAATAATCTTCATCAGTTGTGGAAAAAGCTCTGGACCAATCAAAAGAAAAACCAGCCTCTTTGAGTTGTTTGGTAAAAGTGGCAATATTTTTCTCTGTGGCCTCTTGAGGCTTTATTTTTTTCTTAATAGCGTAATTTTCTGTAGGCAAACCAAAGGCATCAAAGCCAATCGGGTATAAAACATTGTAGCCCTGCATCCGACGCTTGCGAGCGATAATATCCATGGCTGTGTTGGAGCGCAAATGGCCCGTGTGCAAACCATCACCCGATGGATAAGGAAACTCAATCAAACCAAAAAATTTACCTGCCCCGAGCTTACTTGCGGTGAGGTCGTCGAATCCGTCGAGGGGTTTTTCCTGAACCTTAAAAACCAGCTGGTCATCCCAGAATTTCTGCCATTTGGGTTCTATTTCTTGCGGGTTATATTGCTGCATATAAATATGCTCTTATTTTATCTAATCCAAGCTATTTTGGCAAATATTTTATCTTTAGTAATTGAAATTTAACCTTAAAAATGATATCATAAAAGAGATAATAAACAGTTTAAAGTTTATTCCTAACTACCTAAAAAAAATAACCCTTTCTATTTTTAACTCCCTAGCGCGGAGTGTAATTTTTATTTTTAAACTTTCCAAACCACTCCTGCATTTTTTTGCCACACCTTTTAAATTTATCAGCAATCTATTGTTTAAAATTACTATTTTACCAATCTATAGACTCTATTTAAAAATAAAAAACAAAAAAAAGACCGAAACCAGTGTGCGCTTGATACTTCTTAATCTATTACTGCACAAAAATATCCTTCATGTTTTAATCCTGTTTTTAGGTTTAATTGTTTTGGTTAACAATATCAACACTCAATCGGTTCTGGCTGAGGATTTGGGCAAAGGTAGTATTATTTTTTCTTTAGCACAGGGTGACAAATTTTCCAATATCACCGATCAAGCTGTTACTACTACAGAAAATGCCAACAAAAAAAATCCAGCTCTCATTGACCCAAATATTCCTCCCCAACCCTCTGTAGCCATGGATAAACTTACCACATCTACTCCCGGCAGTATTTTTGATTCGGCCATCACTAAAAATACGCAAATCATTGGACAAAGCGATTTTTTTAATTCCATGTTGGCACAAAATAATAACATCAACTCTGATGCACTCTTTAAAAAACTATCACCTGACACTCTCAACACACCACCCACCCGACAGTCAGTGGTTACCTACACCATTGTTTCTGGCGATACAATTTCTTCAATTGCCCGTCAATTTAATATTTCCGTCAACACCATTTTGTGGGAAAATAATCTAACAGCTAATAGCATCTTAAAACTCGGTACAACTTTACGTATTTTACCAATCAGTGGTATCAGTCATAAAGTGGTTAAAAACGAAACCCTGGCTAGTATCGCCAAAAAATACTCAGTCAGTCAAGAAGACGTCATCACTACCAATAAACTATCCACATCCGAAACTTTAAAAATTGGTCAAATACTAATTGTGCCCGGTGGCCGCGTTATTACTGTGCCCAAAAAAAACACCCCCAGCTTGGCTTCTGTATTTAGTAAAAATACCACTGCCCCAAGCTCTGTTTCGCGCAATGCCGGTGGTTTTATCTGGCCAACGGTTTCTAAACACATTACACAATATTATGGCTGGCGCCACACTGGTTTGGATATCGGTTCCAAGCAAGGTCTAGCAATTTATGCTGCCATGGATGGTAAGATTATTAAAGCTGGTTGGGGCACTGGCTATGGCAACCATGTAATTATTGATCATGGTGACGGGAAAAAAACACTCTACGCACACATGTCAAAAATACGTGCTAAAAACGGTCAAGAAGTCCAACAGGGTGATGTAATTGGAGATATCGGCTCCACCGGCTGGTCCACCGGTCCCCATTTACATTTTGAAATAATAATTAATGGCAGCAAAAAAAATCCTCTTAATTATTTATAAATATTTTAAAAAAGCACTCAAATTAATGAGTGCTTTTTTTTTGTTCTTTTTTATTTATCTAAAATTTCTGCTTTTGATACAAATTAAAGTAAACACCTTGCAAAGCCAAAAGATCGGCATGTTGACCTTGCTCCACCAGTCGACCCTTGTCAAAAACCAAAATTTTATCTGCTTTCACAATGGTCGATAATCGGTGTGCAATAATAAAAGTCGTGCGTCCGCTAATTAAATTCTTTAGCGCTGCCTGCACCAAACTTTCAGAAACAGAATCTAAAGCCGATGTGGCTTCATCCAAAATTAAAATTTTTGGATTACGAATAATAGCGCGCGCAATGGCAATACGCTGCTTTTGACCAGTTGATAACTTGACTCCTCTTTCACCTACCAATTGATTTAATTTTTTGGGAAAACTTTCCACAAAACTCCAAGCATTCGCCATTTTTAATGCGCTCTCTATTTTTGTTAACGAAACTTTGGATTTTGCATAAGAAAGATTTTTTTTCAAAGTATCATTAAACAAAGAAACTTCTTGCGGCACAATGGCAATTTGATTGCGTAAAAATTCCAAGTTTAATTCTTGTATATCCACATTATCCAAACAAATTTTGCCTTTTTGTGCCTTATAGTAACGTGAGATTAAACTTAATAAAGTAGTTTTTCCAGTGCCTGACTCACCCACCAAAGCCACCGTTTCTCCAGGTGCAGCAGTAAAACTTATGTTAATTAAAATTTTTTTATCTTTATTATCATCATAAGCAAAAGTAATATTTTTAAATTCAATTTTACCTTGCACCTGTGGCAGGCTTTTGCCTGTTTGATAAAGCTCGCTTTCTAAATCAAATAACTTCAAAGCACGACCGACCGTTACCATACCCTGTTGTACACGACGATAATTACTCGCTAATTGATTAAAGGGTCTAAAAACCAAATTTACATAACCAATAAAAGTCACCAGCACACCGGCTGTAATTTCACCCCGTAAAAGAAAAAATAACGCCAGACCAAAAATCATTACAAAACCCAAACCCTGAATATTATTTTGCCAGGCAGATAATGTCCGCCAATGACCGAAAAACCAGGTCATTTTTTCAATCAATGTACAGAAATTTTTGTTTGCTAATTCTTTTTCCAAATTTTCACGTACATTATGCTTGACCACTTCAATATTGCTGGTGGTGTCATAGACGTTGCCGGTAGTTTTTTCCCACGCTTTACGAATGACTTTTTGCGCCTTAACAATCGGTTTGGTTTTTAAAATCGTCATGACTGTATAAAGCGTCAAAATCAAACACAAAAATAAGGTTAGGCGCCACTCGCTAAAAAACATTAAACCCAACGCAATCAAGGTGGTTAAAAAAATTGGTAACAATGAAAAAACCACATCACTGACCATGTCCCACAAATTATCAGCTGCTCGCTGTAATTTTTCTACTTGTTCACCGGATTTTTTACTTTTATGAAAACTTAATGGCAATTGCAACAAGTGGGCATACATTTCATTAAAAAAATATTGATAAACAAGTAAACCCAATCTGTCGCCCTGATAACTAATAAAACGTGTCATCCAATTGGCTAACAAAACAAAAACCAACCACGCCAAAATAATACCTCCAATAAAAAACAAATTTGGTGTGGGTCTAACTGCCTCATCCACCAATTTACCATAAACCAAAGGGATAATGGCTGAAATGGCCGAAGAAAAAGCAGCTAAAAAAACACACCACCACACCATTTTTTTGTGCGGTTTTAAATATTTAATTAAAAGTTTAAATAGTTCACTTAAAGTCATAAATATTATTCAGCTACCCGGAAAACTTCATCCACAGATGTGACGCCTTGAGCGGCTTTTAATAAACCATCATACACCATACTGGTCATGCCATTTTGTTTACCAATATCACGAATTTTGTATTCCGAAATTTCTTCTGAAAGAATAACTTTTTCTATGTCTTTATTCATTAAAAGCATTTCAAAAATACCCACGCGACCCAAATATCCAATTTGATTGCATTCTGTACAACCAACTGCTTTGAAAAAAGTGAGGTTATTTATATCCAATTCCCCGCGCTCCCCAGCGGGTGCTTCTTCCAAAATCTTGCGCACCTTTTCTTCCAAAACCGGCTCCAAAGTAAATTCCTGCTTACACACCGGGCACAAACGACGCACCAAGCGTTGAGCAATTACCAAATTTAAAGCCGGTGCCAATAAATAAGGCTTGGCACCCATGGCTAAAAAACGCGGAATAGCGCCCGCAGCATCATTGGTGTGCAAAGTGGACAAAACCAAATGTCCGGTTAAAGCAGCGTTCAGCCCAATATCAACTGTGTCTAAATCGCGCATTTCACCCACCATAATAATATCTGGATCTTGACGGACAATAGAACGCAAACCTTTGGCAAAAGTATAGCCGCGTTTTTCATCCACCTGCGATTGATTAATGCCTGCCAATTCATATTCAATTGGATCTTCAATGGTAATAATTTTTGTTTCTGAAGTATTTAATTCTTTTAAAATAGAATACAACAGCGTTGTTTTACCAGAACCAGTCGGCCCGGTGGCAATCAGCATACCATTAGGTCGACTCATTTCTTCGCGTAAAAGTTTGAGCAAACTGGCACGTAAGCCCAAATCGTCAAATTTTAAACTAATTGATTTTGACATTAATAAACGCATGACCACTGACTCACCATAAGCTGTGGGCAAAGTGGAAACACGCACATCAATCTTTTCAGCTTTGGTAAAAATGGAAAACCTACCATCTTGTGGGCGATCAACAATATTTAATTTTAATTCGGCTAACAATTTTAAACGTGCGATAAGCTGTTGCCATGATTCACGCGCCAAAACCGCCGCCGTATGCAAAACACCATCAATACGATAACGCAGTTTAACCCCATCCACCTCGGTTTCAATATGAATATCAGAGGCTTTTATTTTTATACCCGCTGCAATAATCAAAGTTACCAATTCGGTCAAAGAAACGTCTTTGATTTTGGCCGCCACATCTTGTAAAGAATTAATGGCCACCGAAAACGCATCCAAATCTTTTTCTGTCACTTCCACACCGCGCGCTTGCTCTATAATTTTTGGCACTGCCTGATATTGTTTTTCAGCTGTCGCAAAACTTTCCTGGCTGGTTAAAAACCACTCCACTGGTACCTTGGTAATTATCTTGCCAATTTCATCTTGCGTATGCTTTAAGTCAGCCATATTATCTTCTGACACTGCCACGCGCGCCACCTTATGCGGCGCATAATAAAAACATATGGCTTTAAAGTCTAAACTTTTTTGCAAAGGGATATTTTCCAAAGCATCCACCGGAATGGGCACGCCCTTCAAATTAACATAGCCCATTCGCATTGTCTGCGCCTGATCTCTTAATTTACGCTCTCGGTCTTTGTCTTTTATCTCTTTCATTTTAGCAGCCAGCTCATTTTGAACACCCGAATTTTGTTCTATAAAAGCCCCCAAATGATTATCATTTTCTCCCTCTACGGTTGCAGTTGAAACATTTTCTACTGGTAATTTTTTAATGCTTTCTTCAATCGGTTGTACTGACGTTGAAGTAATTGCAAAAGCGCCAGTTGTATCACTGGGTAAATTAATATGATTAGCAAAAGCATTGTTGTCTATGGGTTGCTGTAATAATTCGTCAATGGATGACATAATTTTATTTCAATAATGTCTTAATTATAACTTTTTAAAGGAAAATAAACAAATAAAAAAACCGCTCCCAAGTTTATTTGGAGACGATTTAGTTATTAAATGATTATTTTTTTAAACTTCGCCAACCGGCAAACTGCGTCGAGCAATTAAACGGACAATTTTGGCCAGTACCTTACCTTCGGTCATGCGCACAAAAAGAATCGTCCATGCCACATGTTGAAAAACCGACAACATAGCACCGCCCCAAATCATTAATAAAACTAATAAAATTACTGCCACCAACATGGTCAAATACATCACACCGGCAAAATTTATCATACCCAACAAGAAAACCAAAATTGCCAATGGCAACACCAACGCCATGACCGCCAAGACCAGAGCGATCGCTGCCAATAAATTTACAAAAAACATAATAATAGCCATTTCAATTGAAACCAACCAGTTTTCACGAAACAGTTGCCAAGCTGCCTGTACTGCTTCTTTAAAAGCATACTTTTTGTTGACTACAAACAAAACCGCGTACTTCATCAAAAAAGAAATGAATAAAGCCACCGGCACCCAAATAATAAAAGTTAAAACAATAAAAATATTACCCACAGTTTCAACCGGTCGGCTAAGGTATAAAGCCACTAGGGGCACTGCCACAATCAACCACAGGGCATAAATTATTAAACGACTCAAAACATTTAACCACACAGCCGGCCAAAAACTCCGCCGACCCATGGCAAAAGTGTCACTAAAATTGACATTTTGTTTTTTATAAATTTTATAGGCTGCTCCAAACAGACCGGCCTGCGACACCACTGTCAACCAAATTAAAAAGAAAAATAATAAAACCAGCACCACCAATAAAATAATACCCCAACCATTAAAGCCTCCAAAAAATGTATTTAAATTATTACCAGCATTGACTACTGCGCTGTGATTATAAAAAGTTTTTAGACCATCCAAAAAAGAACTGGCATCAAAAACTTTATAAAAATTATCAATGGCTGAATTAATCTCACCACCACTGCTTAAAAAGATGGCAAAAATGCCAAAAAACCACAAATACTTACAGCTCCACATTATTTTTAGAGCTTGACGCAAAATGGTGCGATAAATAGAAGTCATATGTTATAAAAGTTCTCAGGTTCCAACTACCATTTTTTTGGTATTGATAGTTTGGAGCATGGGTATAAATTATTTTAGTTTTTAATTTTTTTGCCAACAATTTTTTCAAATTCTTCTTTTTCCAAAGTTTCTTTAACCAACAGCTCATCAGCAATTTTATCCAGAGTGTCTCGCTCTGTTTTTATTATATCACAACTTACCTTGTAGGCACCACTAATTAGCGCGTCCACTTCATTATCAATGGCTTGGGCGGTTTTTTCTGAATAATCGCGTTGTTCAGAAATTTCACGACCCAAAAAAATCAGTTCTTCTTTGTTGCCAAAAGTTCTGGGACCCAGTTTATCACTCATACCAAATTCTGTCACCAAACTACGCGCCAGACTAGTGGCTCGTTTTAGATCCGAAGTAGCTCCAGTGGTCACTTCGCCAAAGACGATTTTTTCTGCAGCATGCCCAGCCAACAAAACTGACAATTCTTCAATAAAATATGAACGCGGATGCATGTGGCGATCTTCTTCTGGCACTTTTAAGGTGTAGCCACCAGCTTGACCACGCGCGATAATGGAAATTTTTTGTACTGGATCGGTGTGTGGCATTTTGTGTGCCAACAAAGCATGCCCAGCTTCATGATAGGCGGTAATTTTCTTTTCTTCTTCATTCAAAATCCGCGATCTCCTTTCTGGACCCAGCATAACTTTTTCAATACTTTCAAAAATTTCAGCTTGTCCAATTTTCTTCTTATTGCGCTGCGCTGTTAAAATAGCCGCTTCATTCATTAGGTTGGCTAAATCCGCGCCCGAAAAACCCGGTGTGCGCTCAGCCACGCGTTTTAAATCAATTTCCTTGGCCAATGGTTTGCCCACACTGTGGACTAATAAAATTTCAAATCGATCATTTAAATCTGGTAAATCTACCACCACCCGTCGATCAAAACGACCTGGACGCAACAAAGCCGTATCCAAAACATCCGGCCGATTGGTGGCTGCCAAAATCACCACTCCAGCGTTGGGTTCAAAACCATCCATTTCTACCAAAATTTGATTCAAAGTTTGTTCGCGTTCGTCATGTGAACCGCCCAACCCAGCGCCTCTTTGTCTGCCAATAGCATCCAACTCATCAATAAAAATAATACAAGGTGCGTTTTTCTTGGCTTTTTGAAATAAAGACCGCACACGTGAAGCGCCCACACCCACAAACATTTCCACAAATTCAGAACCTGAAACATTAAAAAATGGCACACCCGCTTCACCTGAAACAGCTTTGGCCAACAATGTTTTTCCAGTGCCAGCCGGACCCACCAACAATACACCACGTGGAATTTTGGCGCCGACTTCGGTAAATTTTTTTGGATTACTCAAAAATTCCACCACCTCCACCAATTCCTGCTTGGCTTCTTTGGCGCCGGCCACTTGCTTAAAGGTTATTTTTTCTTTTTTTTCTTTACCACTTTTTTTATCATCGTCCGCATTTTGGCCAAAATTTAAATTACGATTATTAACTCCTTGCACCTGACGCGTTAACATCCAAAACAAACCGATAATAAAAAGTAAAGGCAAAAGTGACGGCAACAGCGACAGCATCCAATTACCAAATGTGGAGGTTGATTTAATTTCTATTTTTAAATCCTTTAACCGCTGTTCGGATAAATTATAATTTTTTAGTAGAGTTGTTAACGATTCACCGGTTTCCTTTTTGGCAGTCAATTTCTCACCGTCCACTGATTCAATTTCCAAACTATCGCCATTCACCACCACCTTGGCAACTTCACCATTTTGAACTTTGGCCACAAAATCACTCATGCTAATTTCTGTCGGTTTCTGATCATTGTTTTGAAATAGCAATGATACAGATGCCAACACCAAAAATACTGCAATAACTAAAGAAAAGTTTTTAAATATATTTTTCATAATTATATTTTTTAATTATACCAATTATACAGCTAAATTTAATTTTTGGCAAATAAAAACAACCCAAACTTATTGCACCAACTTTAAAAGGCTTGCCCATGGGCAAGCCTTTTAATTTTTTGATATTTAATTTTCCACTACTTCAGTTTTAATTTCTTTTGAGGTTTCTTCTGATTTTTTTTCTACTTCTTCTGGAACAGATTTTTTTTCATGCCCTGGCAAAGCTGCTCGTAAAGACAATCCCAAACGATGTTCATCTGGATCCAAAGACATAATTATAAAATCATAACTTTCACCCACCTTAACCACCTCCTCTGGATTTTGCACCGCCTGATCGGCCAATTCAGAAATATGCGCCAAACCTTGGATGTTGACATCCAATTCTACAAAAGCGCCGAATTTATCAATTTTTAAAATTTTTCCATTTACCTTTTCACCCACCTGATATTTTTCCACGGCTTTTTTCCACGGATCAACAGTTAACTTTTTAATTGATAAAGACACTCGATCATTATCAATACCAATGATTTGTGCGCTAACATCTTCATTAACTTTCAAAATATCTTTGGGATGACCAACTCTTTGCCAAGCCAATTCAGAAATATGTACCAAACCCTCCAACTTGTTATCTGGATTGGCTGGCGCATAAAATTCTACAAAAGCACCAAAATCTACAATACTGGTCACGCGGCCAGTCACAATATCACCGACTTTAAATTGATTAACCATGGCTTTACGCGCATCGGCGAAAACATCTTTTTCTGAAACGATTAATTTGTCATCCTTTTCATCCACATCCAAAACTTTAACTTTAAATTTTTTACCAATAAAAGATTTCAACTTTTCCAAAATTTTAATTTTGTTGCCACCATCCACGCGTGGATAGTTATCTTGTGAAAGTTGTGAAACTGGCAAAAAACCTTGCATGTTGCGCAATTGAATCAATAAACCGCCTTTGTTGGCATCTAAAATCTTGACCTCCACAATCTCGCCAGATTTGCGTAAATCTTCCAATTCCTGCCACGCCTTAAGGTGGCCAGCTGAACGGAAAGAAAGTTCCAAAACACCTTTTTCGTTTTCCGCTTCCACCACTGTAGCCAAAACCACATCTCCAGGTTTTAAATCAGAAAAACGGCCGGATTCATCCACCAGCTCGCGACCACGCACCATACCAATAAACAAACCATCAATATCCAAATAAACTTCGCCTTTGGTGATATTCAAAACTCGCGCTTCCACCAAGTCGCCCACTTTGGGCATAACTTTTGTATCCACGTTTTTTAATAAATCATCCAAAACACTTTTTGCATTAATTTTCTTGTCCATATTTTTAACAATAAAAAAATTGCCGTTAACCGCAGCTGAAATTATTACAATCCCAACGGGCTCCCAGGTCTTACTTGTGTGCCTCGGATATTAATAAAAATTATAGATTAAATTCATTCTAACAGATTAAACTTGGCTTGGCAAGGGCTTGCCACCCAGGCTTAAAAATAGTATAATTAATTCATCAAAATTATTAATTTGAAAATTATGTATCTGCAATGGTTTGGTCAATCTTTTTTTAAACTAACCATCAAAAACGAAAAGGGTGAAGAAGTTGTTATCGCCATTGATCCTTTTGATAAGGAAACGGGTTTAAAATTACCCAACAAATTTGGCGCGGACATTACCCTTATCACCCATGACCACCACGATCATAATAATTTGGAAGTTATCAAAGGCACCGAACTGACACCTGAATCTTTTATTATTTCCGGACCCGGTGAATATGAAGTTAAGGGTGTCATGATCTATGGCATTGCATCATTCCACGATAATGAGCAAGGAAAAAAGTTCGGTGAAAACACAATCTATCTTTTACAAGCCGAGGAAGTTTGGCTGGCTCATCTGGGCGATTTGGGCCAAAAAACCCTAACTGATACACAGCTAGAACAACTGCAGGGTGTGGATGTGGTTTTAATTCCCATTGGCGGAGAATACACCATTAATGCCACCGAAGCTTCAGCCATTATTGCCCAACTGGAACCACGCATGGTCATCCCCATGCACTATGCCCTACCGGGTTTAAAAATCAAACTGGATGATGTGCAAAAATTTGTTAAAGAAATGGGTTTAAAAACTGCCGAGCCGCAAGAAAAATTAAAAATTCAGAAAAAAGATCTGCCCCAAGAAGAAACCCAGCTAACTTTAATGCAAGCTTAATTATATGAAAAGAAATATCAAACTTTATTTTTTGTTTTTTTTCTGTGTCTTGCTTATTCTGCTAGTCTGGCTTTATACTTTAAAACTTAACCTCACCAAACCGGAAAAAAACAACAACGAAGGCCTGTCCAAAATTTTTAACAGTCTAAAAAACGTCGGCGACAGTTTTAAAAACCTTCCTCCACTCCCGCAAAACACCACCACCCCACAGGATATTATACTGGCCGAAGTGTCTGATAAGTTATTAGAGCTCACCGCCACTTCAACTCCAACTTCTACGGCTGATTGGCAAACTTATAGCAACGAAAAAAATGGTTATGAAATTAAATATCCAACATCAAAAATAATTATAACCAGTGATATTTTGGAGAGAGGTACTGTTAGCAATCCAGGTTTTTTAATAAATGATGGTGGACATTTTGCTATAGGTATCTACCCCAACACTAAAAATTATCCATCGGCCACCAAATGGATGATCAGCGAACAAGAACCTTTCTCTGGTAAATTTAATTATCAGATTGAAAATAATATTACCCGTGCAACATCTTTAACCAACAAAGATTGCTATATTGAATGGCAAATCATATTAAAAGATAATAGTTTTTATACTTTAGCTGGTGAATTCTGTGGTTTAAGTAATAATCAACAAAATATCGATTTATACCACAATGTCACCGCAACTTTCAAATTTCTAAAATAATATATAAGTATGCCAAAAAATATTAAAGACACCAAAAACATCACTACTGAAGAACAATCACCTGCTGATAACATTGGCACGGTTAAAGAACGTTTGATATCTGAAGAAATGCAGGAATCTTATCTTGACTATGCCATGAGCGTTATTGTCGCGCGCGCCTTGCCAGACGTCCGTGATGGTTTAAAACCAGTTCATCGTCGCATTCTTTACGCGATGTGGGATATGGGCCTAAAAGCCAGTGGTAAATTTCGTAAATCCGCCACCGTTGTCGGTGAAGTTCTGGGTAAATATCACCCGCACGGCGACCAGGCGGTTTATGACTCCATGGTTCGCATGGCGCAAGACTTTAATATGCGCTATCCCTTAGTGCGTGGACAGGGTAACTTTGGTTCCATGGACGGTGACGGCGCCGCTGCCATGCGTTACACCGAAGCCAAACTGGCCGGTGTGGCAGAAGAAATGCTTTTTGATTTGGAAAAAAACACTGTAACTTGGCAACCCACTTTTGACGGTTCACAAAAAGAACCCCGTGTTTTGCCAGCCAGACTGCCCAATTTATTACTGGATGGCACTATGGGTATCGCAGTGGGTATGGCCACCAGTATTCCACCACATAATTTAAATGAATTAGTAGACGGTATCTGCCACCTTATTGATAACCCCGATGCCTCACTGGAAGATTTAATGCAATTTATAAAAGGGCCCGACTTTCCAACTGGTGGCATTATTTATAATATTGAAGACATCAAGCAGGCCTATGCCACTGGTCGCGGCGGCGTAGTTATGCGCGCCAAAACTGAAATCGTCGAATATTCATCTCGTTCACGTTCTGAACGCTCGCGCGGTGATGCAATAGAAACCAGCAAAGGCAACATGTTTGCCATCATTGTTTCTGAGGTTCCCTATCAAATTAATAAAGCCACCTTGATTGAAAAAATTGCCGATTTGGTTAAAGAGAAAAAAATTGAAGGCATCAAAGATCTAAGAGATGAATCCAATAAAGATGGCGTACGGGTGGTTATTGAATTAAAAAAAGATTCTTTTCCCAAAAAAATATTAAACCAACTTTTTTCACATACCGAATTGCAAAGCACTTTTCATTTTAATGTTTTGGCTTTAATTGATGGCATCCAGCCGCGGGTTTTGACTTTAAAAATGGTCTTGGAAGAATATGTCAAACACCGCCAAGAAGTCATCACCAAACGCACACAGTTTGATCTGGAAAAAAATAAAGACCGCGCACATATTTTGGAAGGCTTAATGTTGGCTTTGGACAAAATTGACGCAGTTATTCAAACCATAAAAAAATCTCGTGACCGTGAAGAAGCTAAAACCAACTTAATTAAAAAATTTCAGCTCACCGAACGTCAAGCCGTAGCCATTTTGGAAATGAAGCTCTCGCAGTTGGCCAATTTGGAACAGTTAAAAATTGAAACCGAACTTAAAGAAAAGAAAAAAATCATTGCCGAACTGGAAGACATTTTGAAACATCCCAAGAAAATTTTGCATATCATTAAAGATGAGTTGCAGGCCATCAAAGAAAAATTTGGTGATGAAAGAAAAACGCAAATCATGCCTCACGCTGTCAATGAATTCAGCCAGGAAGATTTAATTCCCGACGAAACAACGGTGGTGGTTATCACCCGCGATGGCTATATTAAACGTTTTCCACCCGAAACCTTTAAAACTCAGGGCCGCGGCGGTAAGGGTGTCATGGGTTTGACCACCAAAGAAGAAGATGTAGTGGAGCATTTGTTTACCACCACCACTCACAAAGATCTTTTATTTTTCACCAACAAAGGCCGCACTTTCCAGCTTAAAACTTATGAAGTACCAGTCGCCTCGCGCACAGCCAAAGGTCAATCCATTGTCAACTTTTTACAGCTTTCACCACAAGAAAACGTGTCTGCCATTCTATATCTGGATGGTAAAGAAAAATTTCAATCACTTATGATGGTTACCAAAAATGGCACCATCAAAAAAACTATTTTAGAAGAGTTTAAAAACATTCGTCGTAGCGGTCTCATCGCTATAAAATTAAAAAATGGCGATATTCTGGATTGGGTTAAACCGGTTATAGCCAAAAATGAAATCCTCATCACGACAGCCAAAGGCCAAGCCATCCGTTTTAAAGAACAAGATGTTCGTGCTATGGGTCGTACAGCTTCTGGTGTGCGCGGCATTCGCCTAAAAAATGGTGACGAAGTGGTCAGTATGAATGTTGTTTCTGAAATAGAGATTAAACAAAACATCAAAAGTTTAATTGTAACTGAAAATGGTTTTGGCAAAATGACTGACATCCAAGACTATCGTATCCAAACTCGTGGTGGCTCTGGCATTCGCACCGCCAAGGTCACGCCCAAAAATGGCAAAGTGGTGTGGGCCACAACCTTAAACCCTGACCGACTGCCCGACACTGTTTCTGGCGATCTATTAATTATGTCTGACCACGGCCAAGTTATTCGTCTGCCTTTAAAATCAGTCCCGCACACTGGCCGCGACACTCAAGGCGTACGTTTAATGCGCTTTAAAGAAGCTGATGATAAAGTTGCCAGTGTCACATTGGTATAAATTTGATTCAATACAGTTTTGATCAATAATCCCCGTCTTTTATGGCGGGGATTTAAAATTAAAAAAACTTATTATAAGTTTAAGCTAACAACAATAAATAAATTTGACTAATTCTCTATCCCCTCCTTAAAAAGGAGGGGTAAGGGGAGGTAAAATCGCCGCTAGGCGTTCCTTAATAATTCTTACATAAATAATCTATTTGGTTTAAAACATTGTTAACATTTTCCAATACTTCTTTACTATTAAATCTAATCACTTTTATTCCCAATGATTCTAAATATTGTTGTCTTTTTTCATCATAGACAACCTGCTTACCATAGTCATGAGTTCCACCATCTATTTCTACAGCCAAATGCAAAGTTGAACAATAAAAATCAACAATATAATTGCCAATACCAAATTGCCGGCGAAACTTGAAACCTAATTGTTTACATCTTAATTTCTGCCACAAAACCACTTCACTCTTAGTCATAGACTTTCTTAAACTTAATCTGGTGTTTTTTAGGTTGCTTAAATTATATAATTCAGTTGACATACACAGACGCCTATCGGCGAGTTAACCCCTCCTGCACCTCCCCTTCTTAAGGGGAGGACATATACAACGCCACTTCTAAAAATATCTCTCCAATCTTAAATTATATCCCCAATCTCACTCAAAATATCCTCTGGAATTGGCACCTGCCTTTTGGGGCTTACGCCTGGATAACGCCAAGCAGTAATAATTTTTTTCTCACTATTTGGGCTTAATAAATTATTTACTTTATCAGTTGGTTGTTTAGCAAAAAATTTTTCTTTATACATGACCCAAATTTCTGTTTTTCTTTTATTACCAATTGTTTGCATGGCGGCCACACAACCCGGCGCAACCGCTTCTTCAGTGCGTTCCGGATGACGCCAAACTCGCCCCACTCTTTGCGCCGAGAGGCCATAAAATTTCATTTTTTCTTGTACGTGTTTAGTCCAGGTTATTTTTTCCATACACCAGTTGCCCACAGGCGGCGTTAATGTCACCTCCAAAACGAAAACGGATGGTGGCATCAATACCCTCTTGCATCAAATAATCATGAAAATTTTTAATCACACCATCTGCCGCGGGTTCAAAAATTCCGGTTGGGTTGTAGGCAATTAAATTCACAAAAACAAGTTTTTGATTTTCTGCTTTAAAACTTTTTCTAATCAAACCAACCAATTCTCTGGCTTGTTCCAATTGATCATTAAAATCTTTAATCATTATATATTCCAACATCACCCGCCGATTGGTTTGGCCGGCATAAAAATCCATGGCTTTTAAAACTTCTGCTAAAGCAAACTTTTTATTAATCGGCATAATTTTAGAGCGTAATTCATTATTGGAGGCATGCAAAGATAAAGCCAAATTGATCTGTAAATCTTCTGTAGCTAATTTTTTAATATTTTCAACAATCCCCACCGTGGAAACCGAAATGTGCCGCATACCAATGCCCAAAGCCAACGGATCATTGATAGTTTTGATAGCAGCCAGAACTGCTTCATAATTTAGCAATGGTTCACCCATGCCCATAAAGACCACATTATTGACCTTGGAATTTTCATTTTTTAATACACGTTGAAAAAATAATACTTGCTCGACTATTTCATCCGCGCTTAAATTACGTTTAAAGCCATTTTGTCCTGTGGCGCAAAATGTACACGCCAAAGCACAGCCAACCTGCGATGAAACACACACGGTTTGTCGGCCAGTTTTGTGGCGCATTAAAACCGTTTCAATTTTTAAACCATCCGCCAAAGTCAGAATGGCCTTTTGCACATTATTATCAGCCTGGCCTTGAATTAATTCGCCAGCAATTGTAAGTGGACACTCTGTGTTTAATTTTTCTCGTAATGCCAATGTTAAATTTGTTGCCTCTAACCAATCAGTGATTAAATCAACAAAGACAGCTCTCTTTATCTGTTTTAAACGATAGCTCGGCTCAGCAACCAAAATTTCATTTATTTTTTTCAGATTCATACTTTAATAAATTCTTATTCTTCATCATAACATTTTAATCAAAAACATAAAAACCGCCTTCCAAAAATTTTGCCGGAAAGCGGTTTTTACGTACTTGATGCTATGTCGTCAGACATATGCTTACTCTTTAAAAAAAGAGTGGTTTTTATCTTAAACATTGCCTGGTTCTTGGCTATCAATTTTTAAATCGCGGCTGCGAAATATATACGTACCCAACATGGTACCCAAAGCGCAACCAATAGCATACAGTAAAACTAATTTCCAGTTACCAATATCGTCAACTACAATTCGTAAAACATAATACCAAATGACAATATTGACCACCGTCATAAAACCACTAGCTAAAACTTTAGTTTCACTGACCAGTTTTGTCCAAGAAGTGACGATTAACATTTCAATTATGCCGATAAAAAATAAGAACATAAATCTATCATGTTAATGGCACTTGTGGCCACTTTAATAATAAAAAAGAACGACCTTTTTAGAAAAAAACTGACCGCTTTAGAACGGCACCTATGTTTTTTCCTTAGGCTAAGGATAGCACATTTTTAGCCTTTTTGTCAACTAGATTGTTTTATAATAACAAAAAACCACGCTAATTGTGCGTGATTTTTTGCTATTGTTTATTTTTATTATTTCTTGCCGCGATAGCCGGTCCCAGCTGGAATTAAACGCCCGATAATCACGTTTTCTTTTAATCCGCGCAAATGATCCACTTTGCCGGAAACAGCCGCTTCAATCAACACCTTGGCAGTCTCTTGAAAAGAGGCAGCTGAAAAGAAAGATGATGTTGACAGTGAAGATTTGGTAATACCCAACAGCATTTGTTTGCCTTTGGCTTCGCGTTCACCTTTTTCACGCGCTTCCGCGTTGCGTTCCAAAAATTCTGATAATTCCACCACCTCGCCTAAAGATAAAATCGTGTCGCCCACATCTTCCACATACACTCTTGAAAACATTTGACGCGTGATAATTTCTACATGTCGATCATTGATTGGTTGGCCCTGCGAAGAATAGACAAATTGAATTTCATTAATGATGTAACGCTGGGTTGCGGCCTTGCCTCTCAAATCATACAATTCATCCAGATCAATACTACCTGCGGTCAAGCGCTCACCCTTTTCCACCACCGCACCATCTTGGACTAAAATTGTTTGGTCTTTGGACAAAGTAATTTCTTTATCCACATTGCGCGCCGCTTTAATTTTTAATATCCAATCACCAGTACCAGTTTCTTCCATTTCCACTTTACCAGCTGCACCGGCAACCTCTTGACGTTTTTTAGTCTCAATAATTAAATCACCTTTTTTGACTTTTTGTCCATCTTTAACCAACAACTCATCAATTTCTGCATTGGAGATGTTTAGGCTTTCCACATGTTCTTCTTTGCCCGAAATAATCAAAGCTTTTTCTTTGGTTTCTTCGTTAATTTGAATTTTAACTTCACCAGCAATGGGTGAAATAATAGCTTTATGTTTGACCAAAGGACGTACTTCAAAAATTTCTTCCACTCTTGGTAAACCCTGAGTTATGTCGGCTTCCGAAGCTACTCCACCTGTATGAAAAGTACGCATAGTCAACTGGGTGCCTGGTTCACCAATACTTTGGGCGGCAATTACACCCACGGCCGTACCTATTTTAACTGGTTGATTATGACCCAAATCCCAACCATAACATTTTACACATAAACCATGGTTGGCCTGGCAGGTCAAAACCGATCTGATGCGCGCTTTATCCAAATCAATTTTTTCCAATTTTCGCGCCAGTTCATGATCAATATATTCACCTTTTTTTACCACCACTGCGCCGTTCTGCGGATCTTTAATGTCAGCCGCAGCCACCCGACCTAATAATCTTTTCGCCAAAACTGTATTCATGGCTTCAGAATCTTCTTTGGTCATTTCAAAACCAACTTTATCACCGCAATCTTCTGTCACCACCACCACATCTTGTGAAACATCCACTAAACGACGCGTTAAGTAACCGGCTTTAGCAGTTTTTAGAGCTGTATCTGCCATACCTTTACGAGCGCCGTGCGTGGAAATAAAATATTCCAAAACATCAACACCCTGTTTAAATGAACCAGTCACTGGCAATTCAATAATTTTACCAGCTGGATTTGTAACCGAACCTTTCATACCAATCATCTGAATGGTTTGTCCCCACGATCCGCGCGCGCCAGAAGTCATAATTATGTTTACAGGATTGTTGGGCATTAAATTCATTATGCGTTTTGACACAACCGCCACTTCATCTTTGGCATGCTCCCACAACTCAACAACTTTGGTATATCTTTCATCATTGGTCAAAAGTCCTTGTTCGTATTGTGCGCGCACTTCAGTCACTTTGTCTGCCACCTGATTTAAAATTGCATCTTTTTCTTTTAACTCCGGCAAGTCGGCCATGCCCCAAGAAATACCAGAAATGGTGACAAAATTTAAAGACAATTCTTTTATTTTATCAACCAATTCGGCAGTTATTTCCTCACCACAAATTTCAAAACAGCTGGCCACTATTTTCTTTAATACGGATTTATCAATTGTAGTATTAAAAAATTTAAGTTTGTCTGGCAAAATTTCATTAAAATATAAACGACCCACAGTGGTTTTTACCATTGGCGTTGGTTTAACACCACATTTTTTACAATAAGCTTCAGACAAACGCACCATGATTAAATCTTGCAAACCAATAGTCTTATAATTATAAGCCAACAAAGCTTCGGCTGGTTCAGAAAAATGTTTCAATTTTTTATCATCAATGTCTGTTTTGTCTTTAATATAGGTCATGTAATATAAACCCAACACCATATCCTGCTGCGGAGTAACCACTGGCTCACCAGTCGCTGGTTTTAATAAATTTTTTGCTGACAGCATAATTTCTGCGGCTTCTTTTTTGGCCTGTTCAGTTAGTAAGACGTGCACAGCCATTTGGTCACCATCAAAATCGGCGTTAAAAGCTGAACACACCAAAGGATGTAATTGAATGGCTTTACCTTCAATTAAGACTGGCTGAAAAGCTTGAATACCCAAACGATGCAAAGTTGGTGCACGATTCAGCATCACGTGTGCACCTTTAACAATTTCTTCCAAAATATCAAAAATTTCCGTGACACTGCTTTCAATAAACCGATTAGCGCTTCTGACATTGTGCACATATTCACGTTTTATTAATTCGGCAATTACAAAGGGACGGAAAAGTTCCAAAGCCATCATTTTGGGCAAACCGCACTGATGTAATTTTAATTTTGGACCAACCACAATTACGCTGCGACCAGAATAATCAACTCTTTTACCAAGTAAGTTTGTGCGGAAACGACCCTGTTTGCCTTTGAGTGAATCAGCCAAACTTTTTAGCATTCTTTTTTGTCCCGTCGAAGAAGTTACGGTTTTACCATGCCGGGCGCTGTTATCAATCAAAGCATCCACTGCTTCTTGCAACATTCTTTTTTCATTGCGTACAATCACCTCTGGAGCACTTAGATTACTTAATTTTTTTAAACGATTATTTCGATTAATCACCCGGCGATAAAGATCATTTAAATCTGAAGCTGCAAAACGGCCACCTTCCAAAGCCACCATTGGTCTTAGATCTGGCGGTACTACCGGCACAATGGTCATAATCATCCAAGTTGGATCAATACCACGTTCGTGTAAACTTTTTAAAATTTTTAAACGTTTTATGGCTTTTTTCCTACGCAGACCAGTGGTCTCTTTTTCTTCTGCCTGCAAAGCTAGCATTTCTTGCTTGACATCCACCTGCGCCAAAAGCTGCTGCACAGCTTCGGCACCAATGGCAGCTTCAAAAACATGACCATATTTCAATGACAAATCTTGATAAGCGCTTTCAGAAATAATTTGCTTTAAACGTAAATCTTTTAATTCACGACGAGCAGTTTCTGCTGCTTCACTCAATTCATTCAGCTCAAGGTCTCTTTGTTTAACAAATTCTTCAATCTTTAAAACACGTGCTTCAGCCGTAATATTATTATTACCATTAGTTTGGTTAATCCGATTTTGAGCATCACCTTCAATTTGTTTTTTCTTGGCTTTTAATTCTTCTTCCACCTGTTTTAAAGTTTGTTGTCTCAAATCTTCATCCACCTTGACCACAATAAAATTGGCAAAATAAATTACCTTTTCCAATTCCAAAGGTGACATATCCAACACCAAACCAATCTTTGACGGTACACCGCGCAAAAACCAAATGTGTGAGACTGGGGTGGCTAGTTCAATATGTCCAAAACGTTCACGGCGGACCAAAGAGCGCGTGACTTCCACGCCGCATTTATCACAAATAATACCTTTGTAGCGAATACGTTTGTATTTACCACAATAACATTCCCAATCTTTGGTTGGACCAAAAATTTTCTCGCAAAATAAACCGTCTTTTTCTGGTTTTTGTGTGCGATAGTTGATGGTTTCTGGTTTGGTTACCTCACCGTGTGACCAGTTTTTAATTATTTCTGGTGAAGCCACCCGTAGACGGATGGAATCAAAATCGTTGGGATTATTTATTTCTTGAAGCATATTTTTAAAATATTTAAAATAAAATTATGATGCTTGTGTTTCTTCACCCACCTGCGTTATTTTTTTATCTCGCATTTCATAAGTGTCTTCACGCACCACATGTTCCCGTTCATGATGACTGTTTTCTTCCTGTTCGCTGCGATCAATCATGCGCACTGCCTGACCTGCTTTTAGCAATTCCACATCTAATCCTAAACCTTTTAATTCGCGCACCAAAATATTAAAGGCTTCTGGTAAATTTATTTTATCAATCGCGCGGCCTTTAATAATGGCTTCATAAGCTTTGGAACGCCCCTGTACATCATCGGATTTGATGGTTAAAATTTCCTGCAAAATATGCGCCGCACCATAAGCCTCCAACGCCCAAACTTCCATTTCACCAAAGCGTTGACCACCATGCTGGGCTTTGCCACCCAAAGGTTGTTGAGTAACTAAAGAATATGGGCCAATGGAACGTTGATGGATTTTATCATCCACCATATGAATTAATTTCATCATATACATCACCCCCACCGTGGCTGGATTATCAAACTTTTCACCTGTCCGTCCATCTGACAAAAATATTTTACCGTCCTCGGGCCAATTAATTTTCTTTAATTCACCGCGAATTTGATCTTCTGTAATACCCACAAACGATGGCGTGGCTGCTTTATAACCCAAAACCCTAGCCACCATACCCAAATGGGTTTCCAAAATTTGTCCCAGGTTCATACGTGAAGCCACACCCAACGGGTTTAATATCACATCAACTGGTGTACCATCAGCCAAACACGGCATGTCTTCGACTGGTACAATACGCGAAATAACACCCTTATTACCATGTCGACCAGCCATCTTGTCACCGACTTGAATTTTGCGCACTTGCGCCACTGAAATTTGAATTTGACGAATAACACCCGCTGGTAATTTATCACCTTTATCACGCGTAAACAATTTTATATCTACCACCTTGCCATATTCACCGTGTTCCAAATAAAGTGATGAGTCTCGTACGTCTTTGGCTTTCTCACCAAAAATTGCTCTGAGCAATCTTTCTTCAGCCGTCAACTCGGTTTCACCTTTGGGAGTAATTTTACCAACCAAAATATCGCCGGATTTTACCTCGGCGCCAATTCTAATAATACCTTCTACATCCAAATCTTTTAATTTTTCTTCACCCACGTTTGGAATATCGCGCGTCACCAATTCTGGACCCAATTTTGTTTCTCTCACATCAACCAAGTAATCCTCAATGTGGACTGAAGAATATTTATCACTGCGCACCAAATTTTCCGACAACAAAATAGCATCTTCATAATTACCGCCCTCCCATGGCAAAAAGGCGACTAAAACATTTTGGCCTAAAGCCAATTCACCCTGATCACAGGCCGCTCCGTCAGCCAAAACATCGCCTTTTTCAACCTGTTCACCTTTGGACACCACCAAACGCTGATTCAGACAGGTGGAATGAGTGGAACGACCAAACTTAACCAAATCATAGCGTCTTAAATTACCGCTCTTTTCTTTAATTAAAATATAATTACCAGAAATTTCTTCCACCCGTCCACTTTCTTTACAAATCATCACCTGACCCGAATCTTGGACCGCCCTAGCCTCCATGCCTGTGCCCACCACTGGCGCTTCTGGTTTTACCAAAGGCACAGCCTGGCGTTGCATGTTTGAACCCATCAAAGCTCGGTTGGCGTCATCATGTTCCAAAAAAGGAATTAAAGAAGTGGCAATGGAAATAATTTGCATCGGCGCCACATCCATCAAAGTTATTTCACTGCTATCAGCTGTCACCGGCTCACCCTCTTTTCTAACTTCAGCTCGTGAGGAAGTAAAACGATTATCTTTATCACGTGGGGCGGTAAAAGCAGTGATCACCTCTTTTTCTTCAGCAAAAGCATCAAAATAAACCAACTCATCAGTTGCCCGTCCGTCTTTAACTTTATAATATGGAGTTTCAATAAAACCATAATCATTAACTTTGGCATAGGAAGCCAAATGTCCAATCAAACCAATATTGGGACCCTCTGAAGTCTGAATCGGACAAATTCTGCCATAGTGTGTACGGTGTACATCACGCACTTCAAAACCAGCTCGTTCTCTGGAAAGACCACCCGGGCCTAAGGCTGACAGCAATCTTTTGTGTTCCAATTCGGCCAATGGATTAATCTGATCCATAAACTGTGCCAACTGTGAAGACATAAAAAATTCGCGCACCGAACTCATGACTGGTCGGGCATTGACCAGCTGAGCTGGCATTAAGCTGGTAATATCCAACGTGGACATTTTATCTTTAATGTTACGTTCCATGCGCGCCAAACCGACTCGAAATCTACTTTGCACCAATTCACCAATTGCGCGCACGCGTCGATTACCCAAATGATCAATATCATCAGCTTCTTTTTGAGAAATATTGAGTTTGATAATCTCTTTCAAAATATTAACCAAATCCTGCGGTTTTAAAACACGATTTTCTTGATTGATTTCATAATCCTCGCCAAAACGTTTATTTAATTTATAACGTCCCACTGGCGCAAAATCATAACGTTCAAAATTAAAAAACATGGCATGAATTAATTGTTTGGCATTTTCTGTGGTCGCCAAATCGCCAGGACGAATTCTTTTGTAAACTTCTTTGTAACCCTCAGCTTCATTGTGTGAAGCGTCTTTTTCCAAAGTGGCTTTGATATAGCTTACGTCTGTATCCACATCCACATCTTCAAACAACTTGATAATTTCTTCATCAGTTGAATAGCCAAAAGCGCGCAGTACCGCTGTCACGGCTACTTTTCTTTTGCGATCAATTTTGACCGTAATAACATTGTTGGAATTGGTTTCAATTTCCAACCATGCGCCACGGTTAGGAATAATTTTTGCCCCGTAATAACTTTTACCTTTAAAATATTGCGAGGAAAAAAATACTCCCGCCGAACGAATCAACTGGGAAACCACTACTCTTTCAATACCATTAATAATAAAAGTACCCCTTTCAGTCATCAATGGAAATTCACCCAAATAAATTTCCTGCTCTTTAACCTCACCGCTGCGTTTATTAACCAGCTTTACCAGCACGCGTAAGGGCGCCTCAAAAGTAGCGTTCCGCGCTTTGGCGTGCACTTCATCAAATTTGGGTTCATCCAAATAATAATCAACAAAATATAGCTCCAAGTCACGACCAATAAAATCGCGAATAGGAGAAATTTCTACGAATAACTCTTTTAAGCCTTTTTCAAAAAACCAAGCATACGATCTTTTTTGAATTTCAATCAAATCTGGCAAGGGCTGGATTTGATAATTTTCTTTAAAGTATTTGCGCTGATTTTGATGAGACATATTCTAAAATATTTAAAAATTAATTTTTCTATTTTAAAAAAGTTTTCAGAACACAAAAAGGCCTCTCCCATTTTAGTTATCCACTTAAGGAGGGTTGGTTTAGAGTCTATTCTCAGCTATTCAGTTGTGGCTGCCCACATAGTTTGTTTTCCTTTTGGATTAGCCAATAAATCAGCTAACCACTTGAGGCAGATATGAGGATTAAAAATTAGATAATTCTAATTCAAAGTTTGTCAAGTAAATTTAGAATAGCACGCAATAAAAGTTATGTCAAATTTTTAGATAGCCATGCATAAATTCTTGGGCCGTTTGGATATTTTTGCCAGCTGGCTGCAATTTTAAGACTTCTAAAACAGTCGCTTCTCCGCACACCACATATAGTTTATTTTCATTTACAAAAAACTCGCCATCCTGTAAACCTTCTTTTTTTAAGTCACTTAATTTTAATTCCACAAATTTTACCATTCCATCACGATTTTTTATTTTCATTACAGCATATATCCCCGGCCACACAACAAACGCCCGCCATTGGTTATAAATTTCTATTGCGCTTTTGTGCCAATCAATTGCGCCATCTGTTTTTTTTAGCAAATGGCACACACTTGCCTCTGTATGTTTTTGTTCTATCGGTTGAATTTTTTCATCAAAATAATCCAAAATTGTTTTAACTAAAAGTTCGGCACCAATTATCGCCAGCCGGTTGGATAAATCAAGATAGGTTTCTTTAGCTAAAATTATTACCCGTGTTTGAGAAAGTATTGGCCCATGATCCATTAATTGATCCATTAACATAATTGTCACACCAGTCTCTTTTTCACCAGCCAGCACAGCACTTTGAATTGGCGACGCGCCACGATATTTGGGCAGTAGCGACGGATGAATATTTAAAGCACCTTTTTTTGCTAAATTTAAAAATCTTTGTGGAATAATTTTTCCATACGCTGCCACCACAAAAAAATCTGCTTCAAATTCTGTGTCATTCCCGCGCAGGCGGGAATCCAATTCAGCATAAAATTCATCATCCAATTTTTCCGGCTGTAAAACTGTAATATTTTTTTCGCGCGCCAATTTTTTTATAGCTGGTTCAATTAATTCTTGCTTGCGACCGGCTGGCTTATCACTTTCGCTCACCACTGCCAAAACCTCAAACTCTTCTCTAACCAAAAGTTCTGCCAAGATTATTTTGGCAAATTCTGGTGTGCCCAAAAAAATAAGTTTTATTTTTTTATCCAACATATATATTCGTATCGTGGGGAACAACAATAATTGTTCCCTCCTGATATTTTAAGTATAGCAATTTTAAACAGAAAATAAAAAAACCAGTCATCTTTGACCAAAAGCCTCTTTTATGGAACAATCTATTTATGAATAAATTTAATTTACATTCCACTTTTTCTCCTGCTGGCGACCAACCGCAGGCCATTGAAAAAATAACCACCAACTTAAAAGCTGGTAAAAAATACCAAACACTTTTGGGTGTCACTGGCAGTGGCAAAACTTTTACCATGGCCAATGTAATCGCTCAGGCGCAAAAACCAACTTTAATTATTTCTCATAACAAAACCTTGGCAGCCCAACTGGCAGAAGAATTTAAAAATTTTTTTCCAAATAATGCTGTCCATTATTTTGTTTCCTATTATGATTATTATCAACCCGAAGCTTATCTGCCACAAACCGGCACCTATATTGAAAAAGAAACATCTATCAATGAAGAAATTGATCGCTTGCGGCATGCATCCACCCAAAGCTTGCTATCGCGACAGGATGTGATTATTGTGGCTTCAGTCTCTTGCATCTATGGTTTGGGATCACCAGATGAATATAAAAAGGAAAGTTTTGTTTTACAAACCGATCAACCCATGAAAATGAACGAGTTGGCCAAAAAATTAGTCGCCCTGCGTTATGTACGCAACGACTATGAATTAAAACGCGGCGCTTTTCGTATCAAAGGCGACACGCTTGATATTTATCAACCCTATTCTTTGGATGAACTGACTCGCGTGGAATTTTTTGGTAATAAAATAGAAAAAATAAGTTTAGTTAATTTTTTAAACGGTCATAAAATTTCTGATTTTACCACTACCCTTATTTTTCCAGCCACACACTATCTGGCCAGTCAAAATTCTTTTACTCCAGCCATAGAAAAAATCCGCCACGATCTAAAATTACGTTTTCTGGAATTAAAAAAAGCAGATAAATTAGCTGAAGCTCAACGTCTAGAACAACGCACGTTATATGATTTGGAAATGTTAACCCACACCGGCTATTGTAACGGCATTGAAAACTATTCACGCTATTTTGATGGTCGCAATCCCGGCGAACCGCCCTACACTCTAATTGATTTTTTTCCCAAAGATTTTTTAATGTTTATTGATGAATCGCACATGACCATACCGCAAATTGGCAGCATGTTTGCTGGTGATAAAGCTCGCAAACAAAACCTAATTGATTATGGTTTTCGTCTCCCAGCCGCTTTTGACAATCGACCACTCAATTTTAAAGAATTTGAAAAAAAAATTAACCAAGTAGTTTTTGTTTCAGCCACACCCAGCTATTTTGAATTAGAAAAGAGTACGCAAAGTGGTTTGATTGAACAACTCATCCGTCCCACCGGACTGCTTGATCCTGCGATTACCATTAAACCAGCCAAACATCAAATTGATGATTTGATACAAAAAATTCGTGAAACTGCGGCAAAAAACCAACGCATTTTGGTCACCACTTTAACCAAACGCATGGCCGAAGATTTATCTGACTATTTACAAAAAGCTGGTATCAAAGCCTACTATTTACATTCTGAAATTAGCACTTTTGAACGCATAGAAATTTTACAAGATTTGCGCTTGGGAAAATATGATGTCGTGGTTGGTATCAACCTATTGCGTGAAGGCTTGGATCTACCCGAAGTTTCTCTGGTGGCAATTTTGGATGCGGATAAAGAGGGTTATCTACGTTCTGAAACAGCGCTTCTGCAAACCATGGGCCGCGCAGCGCGACACGTTGAAGGCCAGGTGATTATGTATGCTGACCAACAGACTAATTCCATGAAACGCGCGCTGGAAGAAACTATCCGTCGGCGCAAAATTCAAACTGAATATAATTTACAACACAGAATCACTCCACAAAGTATTCAAAAAGAAATCAAAAGTCTGACCTTTAAAGCCATCACAGAAAAAGAAAAAATCACCAGTCAAAAAGATTTCAAAGAAACTCTCACCTTGTCCAAAGAAAACCTTGTTACTCTGGTTAAAGAATTAACTGATCAGATGGACTTGGCTGCCAAAAATTTAGAATTTGAAAAAGCCGCCGCGCTACGCGACAAAATTACTACTTTAACAAAATAACTTATGTTTCTTTTAATTAATAAACCCAGCGGCCCCACTTCGCACGACATAATAAAATTTTTGCGCCGTATTACTAACATAAAAAAAATTGGTCACACCGGCACTCTTGACCCTTTTGCAAGCGGCTTGCTTATTATTGCCATCCACCGAGAATCCACCAAAAAAATTACAGACTTTGCTCATTTTCCAAAAGAATACAAAGCACTTTTACAATTAGGCGCCGTAAGCGACACTTATGATCGAGCTGGAAAAATTGAAATTTTAAAAACCCCGCCACTCACACAAAAAAACATAAGCATGGTGTTGCCAAAATTTGTTGGACAGCAAAAACAAATTCCGCCCATGTTTTCGGCCAAAAAAATTAATGGAAAAAAACTTTATAAACTGGCCAGACAAGGCATTACTGTCCTGCGTCAACCCGCCAGCATTATGATTCATAGCATTGAAATTTTAAATCTGGATTTAAAAAATCTAACCCTCGAAATTAAAGTCTGTTGTTCCACCGGCACCTACATCCGTTCACTGGCTCACGATATTGGCCAAGCCTTGGGTTGTGGCGCCTATTTGCAAACACTCCAACGCACAAAAATTGGACCCTACACAATTGAAAACAGTTTTTTACCAGATCAGCTCAATTCTCTTAACTGGCAAAACTTTATTTTTGAACCCTAAAATACCAATCACTTGTTAAATTTAATTATTCGTGTTATGCTATTAATAATCTAAATTAAACTTATATTTTATGCCTCACATGAAAGCCGCCGTCAAATCTTTACGGCAAACAAAAACCAGAACTGCGCGTAATGAAAAAATACGCGACAATCTTAGTTATTTAATCCGCGCGGTAAAAAAGGCTTTAAAACAAAACGATAAAGCGAAAGCTACCGAAGTTTCCAAGCAACTGAAACAGGCGCTGGACAAGGCCGCTCAAAAAAACGTTATCAAAAAAAATACAGCTGCCCGCCGCAAATCACGCTTTGCCAAAAAGATAAACAAGCTTAAATAAATAAAAAAACGCCCCGACTTGGTGGGCGTTTTTTGTTTGGCTATATTTCTAAAATCAGTTTGACTAGCAAGGTTTCTTTATTAACTTTGCTGGATTTTAATTCTAAATCAGTTTGCTCTAAGGTGCTATAAATTTTTTGCAGTTCCAAAAAAGAATATTTTTTTGCCGCCAGTAAACTTTTTTGCACCACAAAAGGGTGCAGCTCTAAAATTTTTGCCAAAGCATAATTATCTCCCTCACCCACCCCAGCTTCCAGCGCACTTTTTATTTGAATCAAAATTCTAAACTGCCGGATCAACATAGACAGTAAATAAATTTCATTGCTTCCCAGCTCCAATTGATCACGCATTAATTTTAAAGCTGTTTTTTTATCCCCCCGCGTCAAGACATCAGTTAGTTTAAAAATATCATCTTCAGCTCGTCCGCGGACTAATAGGTCTAAATCTGCATCCGTTACTTCACGTCCATTTACATAAGCCGCAATTTTTTCCAATTCCATGGCCGCCAACCAGGTATCACCCAAAAAGGCAGCTGCTAATTTTTTTCTCTGGTCTTGTTTTAGTTTTAAATTTAAAACCACAGCTTTTTCCTTAATCCAATCCTCCAATTCATCCGCTTTTAAGGGCAAAAACTCTACTGCCTGATCAGCTTTTTTACGCAATAGTTTAAACAAAGCAGTACGACGATCAAATTCCAAATCTGTAAAAATTATTATGTCTTCTGCTGGTATTTTTATATCCTGCAAATACTTTAAAAAATCTTCTTTGGCTTTAAAATTTTTTCCCAGCACGCCATTAATGACCAAAAGTTTTTGTTCAGCAAACAAAGTATTGGCCTGCAAATGGTTTTTTATTTCATCTAAATTTAAATTTGCCGCTTCCAACTTTTCCGTGCCGACTGTTTTAGCGCGTTGCAGTTCCAAAGTTTTTACTTTTTCTTTTAAACGATAGGCATCTGCGCCATAGAAAAAATAAATCATAATTTTATTATAAAGCAGGAAACAACAATTGTTGTTTCCTGCAGCCACACATTATTTATTAAAATCGCGGCCGACGTGGACCTCTGTCACGGTCACTAAATCCGCCATTCCCACCACGGTGCGCATCAGGAATTTCTGAACGTTTAATTTTTGAAGTGTCAAAATCAGTTCCCAGCATAGTTAAATTCATTCTACCCTGTTCGTCAATTTCTTTAACAATCACCGGAATCATGTCGCCCACCGCCACTACATCTTCCACCCGACCAACCCTAAAGGGTGCCATTTCAGAAATATGTACCAAACCTTCCTGTTTGGGTAAGACTTCCACAAAAACGCCAAAATTCATCAGTCGTGTCACCTTACCAGTAAACAGTTCACCTGGTTTTACTTCGCGGGTTAAATTTTTTACCCACTCAATGGCTTTTTCTGCCGCTTCTTTATTGGGTGAAGTGATAAAGACCAAACCAGAATCTTCAATATCAATGGCCACGCCAGTGCTATCAATAATTTCATTGATTACTTTGCCACCCGGCCCGATGACATCACGAATTTTATCTGGATTAATTTGTAAAGTATAAATGCGGGGGGCAAAAGGTGATAAATCTTCCCGTGGAACGGCAATGGCTTGTTGCATGACTGTTAAAATTTGCGCGCGCGCAACTTTAGCGCCAACCAAAGCCTCGCTGATAACTTGGGTGGTGATACCGCCCAATTTAATATCTAACTGAATGGCAGTGATACCATCCTTGGTCCCGGCGACTTTGAAATCCATATCACCCGAATGATCTTCTATACCCTGGATATCAGTCAAAATTTTATATTTTTCTTTATCAGTTGGGTCGCTCATCATGCCCATGGCAATACCAGCCACGGGTTTTTTGATTGGTACACCCGCATCCATTAGGGCCAAGGATGAACCACACGCCGAAGCTTGCGAAGAAGATCCATTGGAAGATAAAACTTCCGAAACCACACGAATAGTATAAGGAAATTCTTCTTTACTTGGTAAGACCGGCAACAAAGCTTTTTCAGCCAAAGCGCCATGGCCAATTTCTCGCCGTCCCGGACCGCGCATTGGACCGGTTTCACCAACTGAAAAACTTGGAAAATTGTAATGATGCATATAGCGTTTTTTGCCCGATTCTTCCATAGTGTCCAAAGTCTGTTCATCCGAAGGCGAACCCAAAGTTACCACTGATAAAACTTGCGTTTCACCGCGTTGGAAAAGACCCGAGCCGTGCGTGCGTGGCAAAATTCCCACTTCAGCCGACAGTGGTCGTATTTCATCTAAAGCCCGGCCGTCAACTCGTCTGCTTTTTTCCAACACCAAACGCCGCGCATGCAAATCTAAAAACTTTTCAATCATTTTTACACCCTGCGTACGTTCTTCTTTGGAAACCTCACTGTCGGCTTTTAGCACCCCATCAACATAGGTGTTAAGTTCAATAATATTATCATGATATTCCTGTTTGGAGCGACTACCAAAAATGGCTTCGATCTTTTCTTCTACCAAACCACCAACCTTATTTTCCAATTTATTTAGCACTGCTTTTTCTTCATCACTTTCTTCTTTATCTAATTTTATTTTTGGTAAACCAACAGCCTTGACCGCTTCTTCAATAACAGACAAAATTTTGCGTAAATGTTTCATCCCAAACTCAATGGCTTCCTGAACCGTGGCCTCAGACACCTCCTGCGCACCACCCTCTAACATGACAACTTCTTCTTTGGTACCCGCAATCACCAAATCCAAATCTGATTTTTGTCTGGCCTCATAAGTTGGATTCAACACCCACTCAAACTGTCCTGGGATGGTGCTGGACTCAATTCTTCCCACGCGCACCGCTGCCAAGGGTCCATTCCAAGGAATATCTGAAATGGCTAATGCACACGAAGCTGCGTTTAAACCCAAAATATCAGCGTCATTTTCGGCGTCAAAAGATAAAATGGTCAAAACCAGTTGCACGTCATTGCGTAATTCTTCGTCAAACAATGGTCGCATGGCCCGATCAGTCAGACGACCAGACAAAATGGCCTCATCTGAAGCCTTGCCTTCACGTTTAATAAAACGCGAACCCTTAATTTTACCAGCCGCATACAGCTTTTCATCGTAATCCACCAGCAAAGGAAAAAAATCAATGCCCTCTCTGGGCATTTTTGACATACATGCCGTTGCTAATACGACTGTGCCACCGTATTCAATGGTACAAGCGGCATTGGTTTGTTGAGCAAAACGGCCAGTTTCAATTTTAAATTCACGTCCACCAATTTCAGCGGAAAAACTTTTTATATTCTTTTCCATAAAAATCTCTTCTCTTTGATCGCTGCGCTTTAGACTTCTTTTAAAGAGGTCTACTTGCCCCGCGACCAAAAAATTAATTAATAAATATTTTTTTGTTATTATATCAAGTAGGGAACAAAAAATTGTTCCCTACTAAAATTATATAAATTATTCTTCCATGCTTTCTTCCACCAAAGCGGTTTCTTCAACCAAAGCCACTTCTTCTTTGGGTTCGGCAATCTTTTTGATATGTAATTTTTTTAATAAATTATCATAACTGGTTTGATTGTCTTTTTCCAAAAATTTAAGCAAGCGACGGCGTTGACCAATTTTGCGCAACAGGCCGCGGCGTGAAGAAAAATCTTTCTTGTGCGTTTTGAGATGTTCTGAAAGCTCTTTAATTTCCTCAGTCAAAATGGCAATCTGCACTTCAGCTGAGCCAGTATCTTTTTCATGCACTTTAAACTTCTTAATAATCGCGTCCTTCTTTTTTTTGTCTAGCATAAATTCCTTTGTCACGATAATCCGAGTTTTTCCTAAAACTGGAAGACCCAGAAAATCGTCGTTAAATTATTTTATTTTATTTTATCATAAGATTGGTAAAAAAGCAAGACTCTAGCCCTAACAAATTTTTATTCCCAATGTATCTCGCTTTCAAACCTGGCTATCCTGTTTTTGATAGCCACATGTTTGGCCAAATCCGCGTCAACTTTAAACAACTGTTCAATTTGCTCTTTGACTTTTTTTATTACCAGCCAATCCGTCAATTTGGCAATTTTTAATGAATCAAAAAAACCGGCTTGATGCATGCCATAAACCTCACCCGGCCCGCGAAATTCCAAATCTTTTTCTGCCAACTCAAAACCATTTTTGGCCGTCACAAAAGCCTGCATTCTTTTGACAGTATTTTCCGCATCCGACTCAGTAAACAAAAAACAATATGATTGATGCTCAGCTCTACCCACTCGCCCGCGCAATTGGTGCAACTGCGCCAAACCAAATCTTTCAGCTGATTCAATCATCATGATGGTAGCATTGGGCACATCAATGCCCACTTCAACAACTGACGTGGAAACTAAAATTTTAATTTTATTCTCCACAAATTCGCGCATAATTTTTTCTTTGACTGCGGATTTTAGACGACCGTGCAACAGACCAACTTTTATCTCACGAAAAACCTCTTTATCCAAACGTTCAAATTCTTCTTTAACCGCTTTGGAACCCAACACATCTGATGGATCAATTAACGGACAAACCACAAAAACTTGGTGATTTTTGGCAATTTCAGAACGGATAAAATCATAAGCGCCTTTGCGTTCGTGTGGCTCAATAACTTTACTAATAATAGCTTTTCTGTTTTTCGGCATTTCATCAATGACTGATAAATCCAAATCACCATACAAAGTTAAGGCCAGCGAACGCGGAATGGGTGTCGCGGTCATCGATAAAAAATGCGGATAAAAACCTTTTTCAGCATCATTTTCTACGGCTTTATCGCGCAAAATTTTGCGCTGTTTCACTCCAAAGCGATGCTGTTCATCCACGATTACCAAAACTAAATTATGAAAACCAATTTTGTCTTGAATCAAAGCATGTGTGCCAATAATTAAATCTATCTTGCCGTCTTTGGTCATTTTAATAATTTTTTTCTTATCAACTTCCGTGGCAGCGCTTGTATTTAAACGCGCCTCGCTGGCCGTTAGTAAAGCAATTTTAAAATCATATTTGGCAAAAATTTTACTTAAAGCAATAAATTGTTGCTGCGCCAAAATTTCCGTCGGTGCCATATAGGCCGCCTGAAAACCATTTAATAACACGTTGTATAGTGCCACCCCGGCGGTGATGGTCTTACCGCTTCCCACATCACCTTCCAATAATCTGTTCATGGGACGCAACCGGCCCAAATCTTTGATAATTTCCCAGGCGGCTTTCTTTTGCGCCGGCATTAAGACAAAAGGCAAATCTTTAACAAATTTTTGTGTGGCTTTTTCTTGGAAAACAATTTGTTTGGCACGACTTTTGGCTAATTCAATCTTAGCCAGTTGCGCTCGCGCCTGAATTAAAAAAATCTCATCAAATTTTAAACGCTCTCTGGCTTGCTCCAATTTCTCAAAAGAACTTGGAAAATGAATTTGTTGGACTGCCGCGGCCAAATTAATTAAGCCCGCCGATTTTTTAATATTGTCATCCAACCAATCTGGAATATAGGCTGCCCAAGGCAAAGCTCTTTTCATCAAAAACCTAATCTGTCTTTGTGAAAGTTTTTCCGTGGACGCATAAATCGGCACCAAACGCCCCGTGTGCATGGTAAAGTTGTCATATTTGTTTACTTTTTCAAAAGTTGGATTATGCAATTCCAAACCGCTTTCCGTCAAGACGGCCTTGCCAGACAAATAGACATCCGTGCCCACTGTTAAAATTTTGGCCAAATAACTTTGATTAAACCAAATTACTTTAATTGAACCAGTTTCATCAGTAATAATGGCTTCAGTCACCAACATTTTGCGATGAAACGAACGCCGCGCATTCAACAGTTCAATTTTGCCCGCCACCGTCAACAGCACATTCGGTTCCATGTCTTTAATTTTTAACAAATTTGAATAATCATCATAGCGAAAAGGAAAATAAAAAAGCAGGTCATTGATTGTTTCCAAACCCAGCTTTTTCATTTTGGGCGCCACTTCGGCTGCAATTTTATTAATGTCTTTAATTTTGCTGTCTAAATTCATACTCTAAGTTTAGCAAAAAAAACAACAAAAATAAATCCAGCATTGATTGCTCTCCGCTGGACAAAAACTTGGGAAGAAAGCCAGTTTTTAGCTCTGGGTTTTTTTTAAACCCCAGCAAAAAAACGCATAGGACAATGAGACCGCCCCCTCACAAGCCTTCTCAAGGGGTATATAAAAAACACCGATAATACCCCAAAAAAAAGCCGTCACAAAAATAATGCAGCCTTTCCCAACTTTTTTCAAGATTTCCATAAAAACCTCCATTTTAAAAAACACTACCAATAACCAAGATTATATATTAAAATGTAATCTATTTACTTTTAAAAGTCAATCAAAAAGAGCTCTGAGGAGCTCTATTTGATTAAAATGAATAAAAATCAAGTTTTTTTTGTCAAAATATCAAAATAAATGTTAAGTGGCTTCTCGTTTCCACTACCTGCCATTGCCTATGCCCTCGTGAGGAGTCGAACCTCAATTGCAAGATCCGCAATCTTGCGTCCTATCCATTGAACGACGAGGGCAAAAGTAAAAGCATGTAATCTCAAATAAAACTTATTAAACTATTTTACTATCCATTGCCCGCCAGAGGCGGATCCGCTCACACCGTAGGTGTTGAGTGGAAACGACGAGGGCAAAAGTAAAAGCACGTAATCTTAACTAAAAACTATCAAACTATTTTACTATCCATTGCCCGCCAGAGGCGGATCCGCTCACACCGTAGGTGTTGAGTGGAAACGACGAGGGCAAAAGTAAAAGCACGTAATCTTAACTAAAAACTATCAAACTATTAATATCCATAATTACAATTTTCTAAAACTACAATTTTAATCGCCGGCCCAAAGCTTCAGATAAAGGTTCGTTTTCTTTTTTCAAATCTTCTTTGACTGTGTGACCCAAAAGTAAACGCCGCACCTTAACAGGATTAGCATCCTGCAAAGGAATTGTCAACCGCGGCCGCCACAACGAATCAGTTTCAAAATATAAATTTTTAACCTGCGGCGGTTCATAAATAATCCAAAAAGTTTTAATTTCTTTAAACTCAAAAAACTTCTCGCCCACCTGCACTCCATCTTCATTGAGACCAAAAAAAACTTCCTCCACTTCCTTGGCCTGTCGCGTCACCAGCACCACGGCTGTCAAAATAACAATCAAGCCAAAAAGAAAATTACTGGTTACTATGGCATAAAAAAGTAACACCAGCGCAATTAAAATTGCTCCCATATACCAGGCACGACTTCTTTCCGGCAAAGTAAACTCTGGAAATGTCCAACTGATTAAAAAATTTTCTTGAGGCATAAAATTATAGTTTAAAATTTTTTTTAAATAGTTTGTTATCAATCTCTAATCTTTTTTTACATCTTTCATTATGTCCATCTGTTTTCGCAAACCGTCAAGAAAAATATTTCGACGTAAATTTTCATCCTGTTTTTCCCATTCATTTTTTAATTTTTCCAAAGCTTGATACGTTTCCAGGTGTCCATATTCCCTTATACTTGTTTGTATTTGTTCTAATAATCCACTTCTAAAGTAAAGACGATAATCAATAAACACCTCGGGATCAACACAATTAAATAAAAACCGATAAGCTTGTTCCATTTTTTCCAAATTCAATCCGTAAGTTTTTTTAAGTTTTTCCAAACTCACTCCAGATTCCTGAGTCGGATGTTCAATTGTACTTTCTCTTTTATCAGCAACACCGTCAATTATTTTTAATAAATCTGAACGATCTTTGAGTTCTAAACGGACTATTCTTAAGACATCCTCCACAATCTCTGGTTGTTTATTATAGCGAATCTGTAAATCTCTCACATAATCATAAACATTTTGCTGCCTCTCAGCTCGGCTTGTATTTTCTTCTCTAAGCATATAAACAATAAACTTACCCTCGCTCTCTGCCATAGTATTATCTTTGTTTTCTTGAGGAGTTAATTCATTTTTCATATATTAAATATAAAAAAATAATCTAAAAAATCTACTTTTTCATTATACCACACTTGCAAAATTTATAAATCAAAACAAAAATTCGCTCAATTTAAAGCGAAATCAAAAAACACCTTTCGTTTTTAATGTTTTACCTGACGAGCTCTGGGGGAAGGAATCTCCGCCAGAGGCGGATGCGCCTTGGGCGCAGAACCTATAATAGGGTAATTGTTCAATTTATCTGGCAAACTCTGGGGGAAGGAATCGAACCTTCACTAACTACGTTAACAGCGTAGCGTTTTACCATTAAACTACCCCAGAGCACGCCAGGCAAAAAAATTAAAAAAGACCGCTTGTACGGCCTTATATTTTATTAATTAAAATCAGGCCGTCATCAAATGCGGTTATTAAAATTATTATTTAAATTATTTTTTTGGCTGATTATTTTCATAACTAAATACATTTTAGCACAAAAAATAAACTGTGTCAAAATAAAATGACTACATTTATTAAAATAATCTCATAAAGATTAGAAGTTATCTATTTACCACAAACATCTGTTGCCGAACAAACCATAGCGCCATCTTCAAAATAGCAATAGGTCCAACCGTCAGCATTGGCGTCTCTGGCTTTGATGCAAGCTGCCGTATCAATATCACCAATCTCAACAGTGGTTGTGGCTGTAGTATTACCATCGCCAATAATAAAATTACCAGTTGTGGTGGCTGTCCCACGCGTGTAAGTGTTACCGACGACTGTGAATTTCTCACCATACCAACCGCCCGGGGTAGTAGTGGCAATGCCAATGGAACCGGTCGCCATGGTGGTGCCAGTGTTCCCTAAGCCAGAGCCATAAAGCAGGTTAGCGATATTAAGAGTATAGTCTGAAGTTGCTGCTGGTGTATCAATGTCATAGCCGATGATGATATTACCCTTGCCAGTTGTTAGATTATCGGCTGCTTTGTAACCAAGGGCGATATTTTTAGAACCAGTTCTGATATTGACGCCAGCTTGGTAGCCGATCCAAGTGCTGGAGGCGTTGGAATAACCATTAGAATGCCCTCTACCCGCTTCATAACCCAGGGCAGTATTAGCAAAAGCCTGTCTCCATTGA
>Ga0209717_1000751_pt1 | contig 38109 bp, 19 predicted proteins | sample AD_UKC048_MetaG_FD_184418 | JGI IMG/M metagenome (GOLD analysis project Ga0209717, IMG submission 184418) | Active sludge microbial communities of municipal wastewater-treating anaerobic digesters from USA - AD_UKC048_MetaG (SPAdes) (version 2) | ecosystem: Engineered > Bioreactor > Anaerobic >...
CCCAGTGTATAACCGAACCCCAGTTCGGTTGAACTACTCCTTTCGCGTCAAATTTTTCCTGTCGTCCGTCCAGATAAACGTATCCGGCACAAAGATCTTGGCTTCCGGAATTTCCGTTACCTCGCCCGCCGGCGTTTTGAGTTTATTCTTGTCGCGGTCGGGCATCTTGGTATACAGCCGGATGTTTTCCCTGGAACTGGAGTCGATCGCCACGTCGTAGCGCCCTTTTTTGATCAGGAAATCGAGAATTTCTGGTGATCCGTTGCCGAGTTTGATGGTTGTTTCGATCAGAACGCTGTTGCCCGCCCAGGTATAAATTTCATAAATATCGGAGATTTCGAGTTGGATGGTTTTAACGGAATCCACTTCGAACAGTTGGTACAGCGTACGCACCATCTGCGCCTGGCCGGTGTAAGAAAGGCTGCCGCAGAGCAGCAGAAGCAATAAGAAGCGACGAATCATAAAGGGTGGTTGAGGGGGTGAGAGGTTGAGAATGTTGAGAGGTTGAGTTGTTGAGGGGTTGAGAATGTTGAGGGGGGTGAGAGGTTGAGAATGTTGAGAGGTTGAGGTTGTTGAGAGGTTGAGTTGTTGAGGGGGGTGAGAGGTTGAGAATGTTGAGTTGTTGAGAATGTTGAGAGGTTGAGTTGTTGAGGGGTTGAGATTGTTGAGGGGGGGGACTTAAACCAAGGGTATACACCCTCAACAATCTCAACCCCTCAACAATCTCAACATTCTCAACAATTTATCCGCCGCAAAAATGCGACTTCGCCCTGAATGAACGGTATGGAGACGCCGGAATTGTTGAAGGTTGCATGGATGACACAATACAAACAAAAATACCCGGAAGCATAGCCACCGGGTATCCTAAGTATGTAGAACGGGAAAATTTACTTTACTTCAGCGAGCGTAGCCACATTCGGTACAATGATTTTCAGGTCTTTGGGCGCAAACACGACATAGCTGAGGGTTTCGCGGAGGACTTCTCCTTTTACCTTGATCTGTTTTTGAATGTTCGGCATGAGGATGTGCAGTACGTCGCCTTCGGTTGCGGAGGTGATGTTGTAACGTCCGACCGTTGCCAGTTCGTTGACCATCGAATTGTTGCCGTTAGCCAGGCTAACGCTGATTTCAACACGAATGGTCGGGCTGTTCCAAATCTTCAAATCGACATTTCCCGGCAGATCCAGTTTGATCGTACCCTTGTCCTCGGTGTTAAAAGTTTTCGAAAAAGTTTTGCCCACCGTAGACTGAGCAACAGACAGCATGGGGATCGCGAGGAGGATAATAATGGTATTCATTTTGGTAGTCATAACAAACCTCCTTTTTTTATTGTTACAAAGTAAGATTTTAATTTTGGTAAAAGCAAGGGGTAGAGCAAATTTTATTCTATTCTTAACAACGAAGACAAGTGCCCCGGGGTTGGGTCGAGAATTGACTTTTTCGTAAAGTAGCGGTTGATTCCTTTGATGTACCTTCGCACCCATCAAATGATCCGATCCATGAAACGACACAGATTAATTTTCTATCTATCTATTATCCTTTCGGCTACGGCCTGTTCTCCCCGGATTTCGAACAGCATCAGCGGCCCCCAGGGCAATGCCGGCCTGCAAAGCGGCCCCATGCTGGGCTATGCGGATATGTTTGAAGTGCTGATATGGGTGCAGACGAAAAGCGCCGGCGTGGTGAAAATCGAATATTGGGAGGCTGAAAAGCCGGACCGGAAATTCCAGACCGAGCCGGTTGTTACCGTCGCTCAACACGGATTTACGGCCAAATGCACCGCCGACCGCCTGGAACCGGGCCGCAATTACCAGTATACCGTATATATCAACGGCGGCGCTGTTCAACTTCCTTACCCCACGACTTTCAAAACCCAACCGCTCTGGCAATACCGCACCGACCCGCCGACAGTTTCCATCGCCATGGGTAGTTGCTCATACGTGAACGAACCGGAATACGACCGCCCCGGCAAACCTTATGGCTCGGAATACCAGATTTTTGGCAGCATCGCCGCGAAAAAACCGGACGTGATGCTTTGGCTGGGCGACAACTGGTATTTCCGCGAACCCGATTTCAATACCCGTTCGGGTATGCTGCACCGCGCCACCCACACGCGTTCTGTTCCCGAAATGCAGCCCCTTCTGGCTGCCGCAAATAATTATGCGATCTGGGACGACCACGATTACGGTCCGAACGACGCCGACGCCACATTTATTCACAAAGACATGGCCTGGCAAGTGTTTCAGGATTTCTGGGGAAATCCGACCTACGGAATACCCGGACACAAAGGCTGCACTACTTTTTTTAATTACGCAGATATCGAGTTTTTTATGCTCGACAACCGGTATTACCGCACTCCCGACTACTGCAAAACCTGTCCGGAAAAAACGGCACTGGGCCACGATCAACTCGAATGGTTTCTGGAAGCCCTTGCGGCCAGCCGCGCACCATTTAAATTGGTCGCCATTGGCGGGCAATTGCTCACCACCGACAACCACGACGAAACGTATACGCACCTGTATAAGGCCGAACGCGACACTATTTTGTCGCGTATCGAACGCGAAGGCATCAAAGGCGTGGTGTTTCTCACGGGCGACCGGCATTTTACCGAACTCAGCGCCATGAAAAACGGCGCCGGAAACTGGGTGTACGACCTCACGGTTTCGGCGCTCACGTCGGGTGCGTTTACGGATGCCGGTAAAAAGATCAAAAACGATTATCGTGTAGATGGTACCGTTGTGGACCACCACAGTTTTTCCATCTTTAATATTAGCGGTCCCCGCAAGGAACGCCAGTTGGAAATGAAAATTTACGACGCCGACGGAAAGGAACTCTGGACAAAAACCATTGGTCCCGACGGCATTATGAAATAAAAGAGGTGTTTGAGCCTCACCCCCCGGCCCCCTCTCCAAGGGGAGAGGGGGTGAATTCACCTTCGGCCGCCTTATCAGCAGATGCCAAGGGTGCTCGCTCCCCCTCTCCCCTTGGAGAGGGGGCCGGGGGGTGAGGCCCAAACACCAAAAACGAACATTCAAATGGCTTCTCCTTTCAATCCGGTAGGTGTGTTGGGCTCGGGTAGCTTCGGCACTGCAGTCGCCAACCTGCTGGCATACAATTCGGACGTGCTGCTCTTCAGCCGCAAAACCGAAGTGGTTAATTCCATCAATGAAACCCGGCACCACCTCGGCGTACAGGTTTCTGCGCGGGTAACGGCCACCAGCGACCTGGCGGAACTGGCGGCGCGCTGCACCCTGATTTTCCCGATCGTTCCTTCCAACAGTTTCCGGTCCATGATGCAGGCGCTGGCGCCGTATTTGCGTCCGCATCACATCATCATTCACGGTACCAAAGGTTTCGACCTCAAGGATATCGACGAAAATGACCTCGAAAAACCGGGTCTCGTGCTCACGCGCGCCAACGTGCGCACCATGAGCGAAGTGGTGCGCGAAGAAAGCAGCGTCGTACGGGTAGGGTGTCTTTCGGGTCCCAACCTGGCTGCCGAGATCATGGCGGGACAGCCGGCGGCTACTGTGGTCGGCAGCCGTTTCCGGGAAGTCATCCAGGCCGGGCAAACGGCGCTGAACAGTTCGCGGTTCCACGTTTTCGGCTCGTACGATATCCTGGGCGCCGAACTGGCCGGTGCGCTGAAAAATATCGTGGCACTCGGCTCCGGTATGCTCGGCGGCCTCGGGCTCGGGCGCAATATTCAGGGCCTGCTTATTGCCCGCGGGCTGGCGGAAATGGTGTATTTCGGCAAATCACTCGGCGCTTCGAGTCATGCCTTCGTAGGTGTGGCGGGTATCGGCGACCTGGTTACCACCGCTACAAGTACCAACAGCCGGAATTATTCGTTTGGTATGCGGCTTGCCAAAGGGGAAACGACCGAGCACATCCGCGAGCATATGCCCGAATTGGCCGAGGGCGTCCGCACCTTGCGGATCGCGCACCAACTGGCCCGCCAGCATAAGCTGCACGTACCCATCACTTCGATGATGTACGCCGTGGTGTTTGAAAAATTTCCGATTGAAAAAGCCCTGGAGTTTTTGATGACGTACCCGTATGCGATCGACGTAGACTTTTTATAAGAAGTGTGAGAGAAGTGAGAAGGTGAGAGATGTGAGAGCCGACTTCGATTCCACCGCTTCGCTATACAATTGGAATCCCTGAAGCGAAGCGGTGGAATCGAAGTCGGCTCTCACATCTCTCACTCTCTCACCCTCTCACTTCTCTCAATTCTCTGGCTTCTCACCCTCTAATATCATGCGTTACCTTTCCATTCTCGTCTTCCTGCTTTCCGGCTATGCCCTGGCGGCGCAGAAAACCGATGCGGACCGCAGGCATTACCGGCCCAGCCGCAGTTTTCTGGAAAATTCCAATGAAAACTGCTACGAAGCCACGCGCCGGGAGGCCGACCGCGCTTTTGCGCAGCGTTGCTGGGACGATGCCAGCCTGCTGTACCGGGCAGCGAAAAACTGCGCCGATGCCGACCAGAAGCGTCGCCAGGAAATGAGCGACCGCCTCGATGCCTGCCGTGCTGCAGCCGAACTGGAACTCATCAACCGGGAGCGCCATGCCATTGCTGCCAACCGTGCCGACGACTCGCACGAACTGTTGCGAAACTCGGACCGCTCGCTGGCGTACCGTATGGCGGATTTTGCCAATTACTACATCGCGCCGCCCGGAGAGGACAATCCCGATTGTCAGCAAGCCATGTTCGATGCCTGGTACGCCTCGCCGGGAGCCATTGGCGCCGATCAGGACGATACCATTCAGACGCCTTTTTGCTACCAGTTGGGAGAAAATCTGGGCGATCAGCTCATCGTTCGTTTTGCGGGCAAGGGAAATCAGAAAAAAATATACGCATTTTCGCCATCCCGGCATTTTTTGTACAGCTGGAATGCGCGTACCCTCGAACAATACGATCCTGCGCCCGTCGACCCCAATGTGAAAGGTTTCGAAGTAGCGCCCGATGGCAATACTTTCCTGCTATATGCCGAAAACCTGCTGATTTTCTGGCGGAAAGGCCGCGAACTATACCGGCTGAACGTGCCGCGTATGCACGATTTCTGTTTTGATGAGCGGGGCGATGAGTTCTTTATGCTTGATACGATCGAGAAAAAAATTGAAGTGCTGGGATTAAAGGAAGTATACCTGGGTCTCAACAACAACAAGGTGCAGCAGAAGCAGCGCAAACTGGAGGAGGTACACATTCCGCCCACTTTCCGGCCCTGGATGACAGGTGTCGGTCCGGGTGTGCTTGATTTTGCGGTGTCCGAAGGCGATGTATGGCTCGGATATGCCGACAGCCTGGTCGTTTTGCGCAAAACGGGTTCCGGAAAAGGCTGGCAAATTGTTGAGGACATACCTATGCACGTGCCGCCTCCCGGCGGGTTGACAACCATGCAGCACTATTTGCAGTTGTTGCCCGATACACGCCAGGCCTTTTATGGAACCGATACTTCGGCCACTTTATTAAGTGTTTCTAATGTCGATGCTGGCCGGGTTGCGATACGGATGGATGGATTTCCGCTGGCGTTTCCCTCGAACAGCGGCCAGGTAGCCACACTGGAGCAGGCTCCTTTTTTACATGCCGGCAAAATTCACGTGTACAACGCCGCCGGCGGCCTGGACTACGTAGGCGCCCTGCCCGATCAGGATTATTATTCGCACATGACAGGCGTACTCGACCCCGATGGCGACTGGCTGGTGCTGCCTTCCACCAGGGGTGTCCTGCACTGCTGGCGCCTGAACAACAACGGCCAGAATATTTTTTACAAGTTTGCCGATAACACGGAATCGGTCACAAACATCAGCCCGGACGGGCATTACTACGTTGCGTATAACGATACCGGACTCAGCATCTGCGACGGCCAGAAGCCGGGCGAAGTGCTGCACTCGTTGTCGCTCGGCAACGATGTGGCATTCGACGCTTTTGCCGATAAAATGTCCGATCACTGGATGGCCACTCCCTGCCTCGGCGATTCGATGCTGGTGTGGAACTGGGACAAGAACAGGAAATGGCGCTTCGAAATGCCGCTGTTGCCCAATTTTCCGGTAGCATTTACACCCGATGAGAAATACCTTGCCGCCGCTTATCAGAACGGACAGGTACGTGTATATGACCTGGCGACCGGCATGCTGGCCGCGACACGCACATTTACCGGCGATATCCGGGAAATGGCATTTGTGCCGGGTACCGACGAACTGATCCTGCTACAGGTCAGCACTTCCGATTATGATTATACGCAGAAAACGATCCTGCGCATTATTCATCCGTTCAAAAACGACTATCGCCAGCGTACCGTGCGCCTGCACGAATACTTTATCAATTCGTTGGCCGTATCCGCGCAGGGAGATTTGCTGGCATTGTCCGACGGCCTGGATATCCGCATTTTCAGCGTGGATAACCTCACCGATGAAATGGCGCAGATTCTTCCGACCGGCGAAGGCAGCATGCAGGGGACGTCGGCTTCGGTGCTGGCCATTCAGTTTGCGCCCGACGGCAGGTCGCTGGTAACGACTTACAGCGACCAGAGCGTGGTTTCCTGGAATATTGAAACCGGTATGGCGAATTTTAAACTGAAGTTACCCGCCGAAGTCAGGTCGATGTTTTTTACCGACATCCGTATGATCCCGGAAGGCAATCTGATGTGCCTGCTCGCGCCCCACGAAGGGCTTCTGATCCGTACGCTCGACCCGGCCGCCATAAGAGCCGCCATTCAACCAAATAACTATCAACTCATTGCATTTACGCCCGACCAGATCCGGAAATACAGCCTCGACCAGGCGCTGAATTACGAAGGCAACTTCGAGCGCCTCGCCAATTCGGGCGATATCCCGCTCATCAACTCTTTTTTCAATTATTACTTCCAGCAGGCTGGTGCCAGCAGCAACATCGAGCGGGTGAGCGAATATTGCGACCGCGCATTCGTGCTGTACTCCCAACTGGATACGGCAACCCGTCGGGAACTGAAACCGACGATGCTGTTCATGTATGAAAATTACCTCTGGAAATGGCTGATCCGCGACCGGCCCGAAATGGCCCAGCAGGTATTACAGTACGTGAACCGGCAATTCAACAAACCCGATGCCATGCTGCTTTCGGAGGCCCATATTGCACTGGTGAAAGGAACGCCGGAAGATTTGCGCCGCGCCGTCAGGCTATACGGAGACTGGATCATCCGGATGGGTGAAAACACCGATTACGGGAGTTACGTCGATCCCAACCTGCGCCTGATTTTTGATAAATTCGTGCAACTGGCCGAATTCGAATTGATTGGCGACAAGCAAATCGATTGCCTCTGCGGCATGTTCGGCGAATGGAAAAATTTCAGCCTGTGCGACAACCGCCGCAAGGATGCCGCGCTCGTTCCATTCGATGCCGAAATGAAATTGCGCTGGGAGATTTACAAAAAAGCCTACCTGGCTTCCCAAACGGAACGTTTTGCCGAACAGGTTCGGTTGTTCGACAGCGCCCGCGAAGATGCCCGCCAACTTTCCCGCACGAAACCCGCCCTGGGCCGCGCTCAACTCGAAAAAGTGAGCAGACAGATGGCGGAATCATACCTTGCCTGGGCGAGGTTCGAGCAAAATAGCAACCGTGTCAACATGCTGTGCAAACAGGGGATTGCGCTGCTCGAAGAAACGGGCGCTTTTCATCAGCAGGAACAACAACGCCTGGAATCCCTGGCGTATTTGTACCATGTTATGTCCACCGATCTTTTTAACAAGGATCAGTTCGACGCTGCTGATGAAGCCTGTAGGAAAGGTTATGGCATTTCCGAGAAGCTGTGGGCTGCCACTACCGATACGTTCGAACTACAACGGTACGCCGATGAACTGGTGGGAAATCAGTTGACTTTGATGGGAAATATAAGCCTGCTGCAAGGTGATTTCGTAACAGCCCGTACCGCATTCGACGAAGCCAACAACATCCTGTCGCAAGGGTTGAACTCTTATTTCAGCGCCCATGTCGATATCATGGAAGGCAAGGAGATAGACGCCCTGATCAATTACGGCGGCATTTTCACCACCGAACAACTCGGCAACGCACTGTTCGACCTGCAACGGCTGGCCGACAGGTTTCCGGGCCGGCGGGACTCCATTCTCGAATTTATGCCGCGTATGCGCACTGCCTGGCTGGCCAATCACCTTCGTTCGAGCAGTCTGGAAGTAGATCACCGCTACGCGAGCCTGCAAACGCACCATGCCGCCGAATTGAAAAAATACGACAAGGCGCTGGAATGGAATACCCAGGCGCTGCAAATCATCCAGCAGTTGATCCAGAATAAGAACACGGCCTATAGCTGGGGCGAATTCTGGGCCGACGCGGTGCTGAACCAGTCGTTCTACATGGTTTTTAACTCTATAAGAGATACTTCCCTGCTCACGCAAGCCATTCAAACGGCACAAGCGGCCGAACAAAAGGTGTTGCAGGAAGGAGACGGTTTGTACGTGTACGGCTCTGCCGAATATCTCAAAACCAATATGGCGCATGCCTATCTGCTGCGCAACCGGTCGGGCGACCGGGAAAAAGCCATAGAAACCTACCGGGAATTTCTGCTGCTCGATGTACTGCACTCCGGCAGGTACTGGGACGTGCTGTTGAAAGATTTTCGCGACCTGCACGCTGCGGGTATCAAATGGCCCGATCTGAAAAGTGCGATCAATGAGATCAAGCCGGCGTATGTGACGCTTTCTGCGGAGGAATGGCGGGAGTTGGGGCTGGATGTGCGGTAAGTTAGATATCCGATTTTTGATTACATGATTTCCGATTTCAGATTGAGGGCGTCTCGGTCAATCTGAAATCGGAAATCATGTAATCGAAAATCGTAAATCTTATTTTCTGCCACGCATATAAAACCACAAGGCAGTAAAGGCCACAACCAGGATAACCGGCAAAATATTGATGGTGCTCAGTACACTTTGCCCGGCCATCAATTCTATTTTGTCGGGCGCTACTCCCGCCGCTGCAAGGCTGATTTTTTCGGAATCCAGTTTGGGCCCGATGAAAAAAGTCTGGAACGCCCAGTTGCCGAGCATACCTGCGCCACCCATCAATGAAAGGCCCAACGCACCGCTTTCCGGTATGGTTTCACTTACAAATCCGAGCATTGTAGGCCAGAAATAACACACGCCTACGGCAAATATTGCAGCGGCGGCATACAGCATGTCGCCCTCCGTTGTACGCAACAAATACAAGCCCAGTACCGAAATAACGGAAGATGCCAGCAATACGCCTTTAGGGCTGAGTTTGTGGATAAGCGGCTCGCCAAAATAACGTCCGACTGCCATCAGGCCGTTTACAAGTGCCAGAATAAGCAAAGGGTTGGCGCCGGCGTTGCCCAGTAGTTTGTCGATCCACTGGGTCGTACTCAGTTCGGTATTAGCCGTCAGGAACATACAAAAGATCATGAACAAAAACAGCGGTGTAACTACTGCCTTGAACATGGCGGCGGTAGAAACGCCGGAATCGACGCGTTCCGTTTGCGGAAATGCCTGACCCCAGAATAGCCATCCATATATTAAAGTAGGTATAATGATAATTGCCACTTGCACCTCCCAGCCAATACCGAGGTATTTCATACCTGCTGCAATGAGCGCTCCGATCACAATCCCGCCCGGAAACCAGACGTGAAATTTGTTGAGCATGACCGTCTTGTTATTCGGATACATGGAGGCTACAAGCGGGTTGCAGACTGCTTCAACCATACCGTTGGCAAAACCTACCAGAAATGTGGATATGAAAAGTGTCCAGAAGCCCCCTGCGAATATGGTCATTACCAGACCCAGCAAGTGCGCTCCGAAAGCCACCCACATCAGCCGCCGCATGCCCAATGAGTCGACAAAAAAGCCGCCAAGGGTGGTGGCTACCGGAAAACCGAAGAAAGCCATGCCGGCAATCCAGCCGAGTTCGGAGTCCGTCAGGTTAAATTCTAATCCAAGCGGGCCAAGCATACCAGCCCGAATAGCAAAGGTCATTGAGGTTACAGTCAGGGCCATACGGCTTGCGGTAAAAAGCCGCGAAGGGTTGATGTTGCTCATGCAAGTATAGTGTGTATGTTTCGTGATTGAAATTTAGAACGGCCAAATGTAAAAATGTCAGAATTGTTTTCGGCGAAATCTTTTGAATGCTTTTTATTTTTCTGCAAAAAGTGGGATTTGGAGTGGCGCTGGCGCGCCGTAGTTTTTTAACCACAAGGGGCACGAAGGGTTTTCACAAGGTTCACTATGCATGACGTCGATGTCGGGTGCTGCGCAGCTCCGAATTTTTATTTTTTAACCACAAGGGACACAAATGTTTTTTCACAAGGTTCACCATGCATGACGTCGATGTCGGGCCCTGTGCATCTCCGGGTTTTTATTTTTTTACCACGGAGGCACAAAGGACACAAAGCGTGACGTCGCGCTTTGTGTCCTTTGTGCCTCCGTGGTTTATTTTTATATAAAAACTCCAGTCAGTTCAGAATCAACAATAACTTGCCTTGTGTTCCTTGTGAAAACCCTTTGTGCCCCTTGTGGTTAAAAAACTACGGCGCGCCAGCGCCCAAAAACAAAAATCCCGAACTTTTCACGAAGAAAAATCCGGGATCAAATCGTATCTGTGACCACGACTGGAGTCGAACCAGCACATCCGTAAGGACACCACCCCCTCAAAGTGGCGCGTCTACCAATTCCGCCACGTGGCCATACGCTTTTCAAAAGCGGCGGCAAAGATAAAGGGGTTTGGGAAAAAAGCGAATGTCTTTGAAAAAAAGGTTGATAAAAAGGTTAATGAGGGTTGATAAGGTTGATGAGGGTTGATATTCAGCCGCTCGAAAAAAGTTGAATTTGTACATTCATCGAGCGGCTGAATATCAACCCTCATCAACCTTATCAACCTCATCAACCTTTTTATCAACCCTCATCAACCTTTTTATCAACCAAAAATATCCTTCACCCGCTCAAAAAAACTCTTGTCTTCTTTGCCCGGGTTGGGTTGGAAATTGGGCATATCGCGCATTTTTTCCAGTATCTTCTTTTCCTCGTCGTTGAATTTCTTCGGGATCCAAACATTGACGTGGATCAGTTCATCGCCGCGCTGGTAGGTTTGCAGGCCCGGCAGGCCCTTGTCTTTCAGGCGGAAAATTTTACCCGACTGCGTGCCCGGCGGAATCGTGATGCGTGCGCGGCCGTCGAGTGTAGGTACTTCCACTTTTGTGCCCAGCGAAGCATCGGCGATGTTGATGAACAACTCGTACATGATGTTGCTGCCGTCGCGGGTAAACTCCTCGTGTGGCGTTTCCTCCACGGTGATCAGCAGATCGCCGGGTGCGCCGCCTTTGGCGCCCGCGTTGCCTTTGCCGGCCATAGAGAGCTGGATGCCTTCGTGTACTCCTGCTGGGATGTCCATTTCGATCGTTTCTTCACCGAAAACGCGACCGTCGCCTTTGCACACGTTGCAGGGCGATTTGATGGTTTGGCCCGCGCCGTTGCAGGTAGGGCAGGGCACGGCGGTTTGCATCATCCCGAACGGAGTCTGGGTGACGCGGTTGACCATCCCCGAGCCGCGGCAGGTGCCGCAGGTTTCTACGGAATTGGGGTCGCGCGCGCCGGAGCCCTGGCAGGTATTGCAGGTGACCTGCTTGCGCACCTTGATCTTTTTATTGACGCCTGTGGCGATTTCTTCCAGCGTGAGTTTTACCCGGATACGCAGGTTCGAGCCGCGTTCGCCGCGGGCACGGCCACCACCGCCGCCGCCTCTGCGCCGGCCGCCGCCGAAAAATTCGCCGAAAATATCGTCGCCGTCGAAACCGAAACGGCGCAGGATCTCATCCATATCCATACCCTGGAAACCGCCGGCGCCACCGGCATTCCCGTCCACGCCGGCATGGCCCAGCCGGTCGTACCGCGCGCGTTTATCCTGGTCGCTGAGCACGTCGTATGCTTCGGCAGCCTCTTTAAACTTGTCCTCGGCCGATTTATCGCCGGGATTCCGGTCAGGGTGGAATTCGAGGGCTTTCTTCCGGTAAGATTTTTTAATGTCGTCAGCACTGGCGTTTTTGGCTACGTCCAGCACCTCGTAATAATCGCGTTTTGCCATTTTTTATTTACCAACTACAACTTTCGCGAAACGAATGATACGTTCTCCGAGGGAGTAACCGGGTTCGAGGATGTCTACAATTTTGCCTTTTAGTTCGTCGGAAGCGGCGGGAATTTCCGCTACTGCCTCATGCACGTCGGCGTTGAATGGGTCGCCCGGTTTGGTGTCAACGATCACCAGGCCTCTCATACGGGCCAATTGCACCAGTTTCTGGTGTATAAGTCCGGCGCCTTCGCTCAGGGCATCGTTTTTGGCGGCCCTGTCAAAATCGTCCAGAATGGGCAGTAAAGATGTCAGGATGTCACGTCCGGCGGTCTGGTTCAGTTCGAGCCGTTCGCGTGCGCTGTGTCGTTTGAAGTTTTCAAAGTCGGAAAACAGGTACAGGTATTTGTTCCGGCTTTCTTCCAGTTGTTTTTCGAGTTCGGCAATGCGCGGGTTTTCGGGCTGCTCAGGCGTGTTTTCCACGGTTTCTTCCATTTCCTGTTCCGTCCCGTTCGTTTCTTTTTCCGTCATATCAAATATTTTTTTGAAAGGGTTCTTCATGTAACCGGGTCAAAAGGGGTGTTTTTAGATGATTCCGCATCCTTTCCGCAATTTCCATGCCCTGCGTGTGTGAATGCCAAATTGTCAGCGGCCGGCTTGCAGGCGTTCGTTAAGGATTTTGTCCAGGTCGTCGGGATCAGGATTAACGCTCATGATATTCCCGTCGGGGTTGATGAGGAAAATGGCCGGAATGGATTTGATATTGAAATGCCGCGACACGGGCCCGCCGAAATCCGCCGATTCCATGGTGTGGTAATGCCAGACCATACCGTCTTCGGCGATGGCACGCTGCCAGTTGCGTGGATTTTGCTCCAGGGCGATGCTGAAAATCTCGAATCCGCGGTCGTGGTATTTGCGGTACAACTGCGCCAGGTAAGGGTTTTCGGACCGGCATGGCCCGCACCAACTGCCCCAGAACTGCAATACAGTGTATTTTCCTTTCGTATCGCTCAAATGCGCGCTGCTGCCGTCGGCCAGGGTGACCTGGAAATCGGGGGCGGTTTCGCCGGCCACGAAACGCGGCTGCCGGTAACGGTACCAGACGAATGCGACGATGAGGGCGACGGCGAGAAAGATGAGGTTTTTATATTTCACGACTGTGATTTTTGTGATGATGAGAATGGCGGCAAAGATCGGACTGCTGATTTAAAATTAAAGGATTGTTTTGTGGGGGCTCCGCCCACCGTAGGAATTATTGCAACGCGGATTACGCGGATAATGCGGATTTACGCGGATTTTGGTGGCCTTGCGGCCACTTTAGATTTGTTACGGATTTTCTCCGCCTTCGGCGATGCGTAGATTAAACCGATCACTTCTATCAACGAAGCAGTTAGTTGTAATTCGATCATACATTTCCAGTATCCGGCAGCCGAATGCGGATGTTGATCCATGAAAATCAAAAATCGTGGCCGACAGGCCACAAAAAATCCGTTTTAATCCGCACAATTCGCTAAATCTGCGTCTCCATTCCTCTACGAGCGGCGGAGCCGCTCAAAACCAAAGAGATATAATCACATAATTTAAATCAGCGGTCGATCTTTGCGCCATGCGTATTCCAGACATCTCCGACACCATCGTCGCCCTCGCCACCCCGCCGGGCATCGGCGCCATCGGCGTCATCCGGCTTTCCGGCCCGGAAGCCATCGCCATCGCTGACCGGATATTCAAAGGCAAACAACTGGCGGAGCAACCCAGCCACACGGCGCATTTCGGCCGCATCGAAGCGGAATCGGGCCGTACGCTCGACGAGGTGCTGATCACCATTTTTCACGGACAACGCTCGTACACCGGCCAGCCCACGGCCGAGATCAGTTGCCACGGTTCGCCGTACATTCAACAGGAAATCATCCAGTTGTGTTTGCGCGAAGGCGCGCGCCTGGCCGAACCTGGCGAGTACACCCTGCGCGCGTTCCTCAACGGCCGTATGGACCTGAGTCAGGCCGAAGCCGTGGCCGACCTGATCGCCAGCCAAAGCGAAGCGAGCCATACGGTGGCGTTGCGGCAGTTGCGCGGCGGTTTCAGAACGGAAATTCAGCAGTTGCGCGCCGAACTGATCGACTTCGCCAGCCTGGTGGAACTCGAACTCGACTTCGGCGAAGAAGACGTGGAATTTGCCGACCGCGACGACCTGAAAAATCTGGTACTGAAAATCCGCGAACACCTGCGCCCGCTCATTCAGTCGTTCGCACTCGGCAATGCCCTGAAAACGGGCGTCAGCACGGTCATCGCCGGCCGCCCCAATGCCGGGAAAAGCACCCTGCTGAATGCCCTGCTCAATGAGGAGCGCGCCATCGTGAGCGATATTCCCGGTACCACCCGCGATACCATCGAAGAGGTGCTCAACATTAAAGGCGTGCAATTCCGCCTCATCGACACGGCGGGTATTCGCGAAGCGCAGGATACCATTGAAGCCATCGGCGTAGCCAAAACCATGGAAAAAATCGGACAGGCCGCCATCCTCGTGTACGTGTGGGACGTAGCCGGCGGCATGACCCTCGCCGAAGTGCACCACGACCTCCGCCAACTCGCCCCCGACGGCACCGAACACCTGCTCGTGGTGTGCAATAAAATGGACCGGAATCCCCTGTTCCAAACCGAATGGCTCGCAGACCCGACGCTGCCGGGCATCCACCCATACCTCCTGCCCGATTCCACTGACCCACTCACCACTCACCACTCACAACTCACACCCCCCCATTCATCATTCATCATTCATCATTCATCGCTCATTGCCGTTTCCGCGAAAAACCAGATGAACATCGAGTACCTGAAAGAGAAGTTGTACGACCTGGCTGTCGGCAGCGAACTCGGCACGGACCATACCATCGTGACCAACGCCCGCCACCACGACGCCCTGCGCAGAGCCGACGGGGCGCTGGCAGAAGTGCTGCAAGGCCTGGAATCCAATGTGACGGGCGATTTTGTGGCGCAGGATATAAGGCATGCGCTGGCGTACCTGGGGGAGATCACCGGGGAGATCGGGGTAGAGGATTTGCTGGGGAATATTTTTGGGAAGTTCTGTATCGGGAAGTAAGTTGTAATTTAGCTACAAATCAAATCCGCATATGTATCGTTTAGATCGCAAGGCTTTTACCATTCAAAGTGTGGAATCTGCTGCAAATCAACGCGCATATTGGCTAAGCAAATCGCCGGCCGAACGCCTCGCAGCGGCATGGTATCTTGTTTGTGCGGCCTGGAACCTGGATACTGCGGTTCCGCAAAGGATGGATCGCATGCAGTTTTCCATTCGTCAACACGACTTGTAGCGGAGCGTTTCCTTGCCTCAGAACATTATGACGTTTTTACTTTTGGTCGCCCGCCGGTTGGCATAGATATTTTAACGCAGATGAAAGGCGTTGATTTTAATGCTGCATTCGAACGCTCGGAATGGTTTGAATTCAGCGAAAACTTGTCCGTCCGTTCGCTGCATCTTTCGGATTTGCTGGAAGCGAAGCGATCGGCAGGACGTCCGAAAGATCTGGATGATCTGGAGAATTTGAAGGTGTGATGATAACAACTCAGGTAACAGTAAATTGGAAAAGCAGTGTTTTAAAGGTGCTGCTTTTTTGTCTCTGCTGCGCATTGATCCTGATCATATGTGCGCCGCTTACCAAGGATTTGCCCAAGCCCTGGTCGGATATTCTTCTGGGAATTGTGGCCGCCACAGGCGTTTTTGGATTAACCGTAGTGTTTTCCCGTTGGGAAAAACTGACCTTAAACGATATCGGCGTACGTCCCCGGAAGCAAACGATCCCGCTGTTTGCCGGCGGTTTGGCGATCGGGCTGTTTCTGGCGATCACCCACGCATTGCTGGTAATCACTTTCGGTAAGGTTACCTGGACGTATGCGCCCCAAACTTCCTGGGTTTCCATTCTACTGACGCTTTTTTTGTACCTGATACTGGCTTTGAGGGAAGAGTTGGCGTTTCGTGGTTATGCCCTGCGAAGTCTTGCATATGCCATCGGCCCCTGGAAAGCACAGGCAATGATCGCCCTGATTTTTGCGCTGGAGCATCTGGCAGGCGGCTACACGTTGAAGCAGGCTTTTTTAGGCGCGGGAATCGGGGCAATTCTTTTCGGTATCGCCGCTTTGAAATCAAAAGGGATCGCCTTGCCGGTTGGGCTTCATGCGGCATGGAATTTCGGACAATGGGCAACCGGACTCAAAAACGAGCCCGGCATATGGCAAACCCTGGTAGAAAAAGGCTACGAACCCGAATATGAAAACCTGAATTTCGCATTTTACCTCGTGGTCATGATTCTGGCGATTGGCGGGTTCTATTTGTACAAAAAAGAGGGTTTTTGGGGTAAGGGATCATCGGTTGGTTCGGGGAATACTCCTTAATGGGGGAGCCTGGATTTCACTCTACTACCATCCGACCCGGTTCTGTCAAGGTCCGTTTGGGTCGTGTCAGGATACTTTTGGGTGCACCAACCATATTTTTCCCTTTCCGAAGGTTTCCGTCGTCTGAGGATCTTTTTGGGTGCGCCAGCCATATTTTTCCCTTCCCGAAGGTTCCGTTTGGGTCGTTTAACGAAGCGTTTGGGTTGTTTTGAGAAGCGTTCCGGTTGTATTGAGAAGTGTTTGGGTCCTGAACCCAAAGATTTGACTCCCGGACCCAAACACTTCTCAATACAACCCAAACGTTTCGGTATACCTACCCAAACACTTCTCAAAACAACCGGAACGGATCGCAAAAAGACCTAAACGATGTGGTAAAAGACCTAAACGCTTCTCAAAAAAGATGTAAACAGGGGGTAGGGCGAGTGCCGGCATTGTGGGATACGTTTGCGCGCGGTGTTGAAATAAACACCACGCGCGGCGCTTGGGGCGGGTAGTGGAGGAAGGAGAACACCTGGAGGGGCAAAAGTGTTGACCTACGAAATCCCCCTGCCGCCCCTATCCGAGCAACAGCGTATCGCCGGGCGGTTGGCGACTTTAAAAGGGAAATTAGATGCGGTGCGTGCATTGAGAGGGGAGCAGGTGCGGGAGGTGGAAAGGGTTGAAGGAGATTATATAGGGGAAAAATTCAAAAATGCCCTTTCTGAATATCCAATTGCAAGGGTTTCAGAAATTGCTCTTTTGATTACAAAGGGTTCTTCTCCAAATTGGCAAGGGGTTGACTACGTTGAAAACAACGGCGTTTTGTTCATAACCAGTGAAAATGTCAGGAAGTATAAAATTCGGCTCGAACCCAAAAAGTTTGTTGAAGCCCGTTTCAATGAGATTGAAAAGAAATCCATTTTACGCCGGGATGACATTCTTATGAATATTGTTGGAGCATCCATCGGTAGAACTGCAATTTATGATCGGGATGACGTGGCAAACATTAACCAAGCGGTTTGCTTAATCCGACTCGACCAAACGAAAATTGATTTGGAATATGCTTTGCACTTTTTCAATAGCCCTGTTTGTGTAGGTTATATGTTTGACAAACAGGTGGACGCAGCGCGGGCAAATTTGAGCATGGGGAATATTTCAAACTTTCAAATTCCATTGCCTGACCTTTTCGAACAACGCCGCATCGTTTCCGAAATCAAAGCCTTTCAAACCAAAATGGAAGCCCTGAAAGCGGCACAGGCGGGGCAGTTGTCGGCATTGGAGGGGTTGTTTCCGGGGGTGTTGGAGCAGGCGTTTCGGGGGGAGTGGTAAGGGCAAAAATGTTTCAAAAACAATGAAAAATGTTTATTTTTTGCCAATGCCCCAAATGAAGTAACGCCTGATAATCAATTAATTGCAAATGTTATCCACATTTTGTGGAAATTTTTCAACAATTTGCATAAGCAGTAAAGGCTACCTTTACACAAAGAAAAAGTCGAAAAGGTGATATGTACCCTTTTCGACTTTTTGCAATAAATCCAACCCAAAAAAGAATCGCCCCTTTCGGGGCGAACGGCTGGGGGGACTACCCCCAGTGCTGTTTTGGTAGGGCAAAGGTAATGCAATTTTTATCTTCATCAAAATTAATTTAAAAATCGTCACTTTTTTGGAGGGCTTAAAACGGCTGTAAAAACCGCATCGAAACCACCGCCAAAATTTCACCAAGAATTTCAACAGAAATCTGATCAAAATCCCAATCATCCTTTTTAAGTGAATTCATCCATGCAACGAGTTATTACATATATAGACGGTTTTAATCTGTATTTTGGCATGAAAGCCCAATACAACAATAAGTACCTTTGGTTGGATGTCGAAGCGCTTTCCAATTCTCTATTGATACCAGGGCAGAGTTTGGTAGCAACCAAATATTTCACTTCAATGGTAACGAATCAGCCTGACAAAGAAAAAAGGCAACGTACTTATTTGGACGCTTTGAAATCGTCAACAGGTTGCCTTTTCTATTATGGCAGGTACCAATCAAACATTATAAATTGCAGAGGATGTGGTAGCAATTGGCCTTCCCCGAAGGAAAAAATGACGGATGTGAACATAGCAACCCAAATGCTCATGGATGCGTTTACCGACAAATTTGATGTTGCCATTCTGATTTCAGGTGACACCGATTTGATACCACCAATTGAGGCCATAAAAGGGCTTTCACCTCAAAAAAGGGTTGGTCTTTATTTTCCTCCCAACAGGCACTCAATTCAACTTGAAAGCGTAGTACATTTTAGCGGCCTTATCGGAAAGAAGAAACTTCGTGAAAGTCAATTGCCGGATAACGTAACGAAACCGAATGGCTTTGTTTTAACGCGTCCATATACCTGGGTTTGAATGGATTTTTGCTCTCCAAATCCACTGTTTTGTTAAATCTGTATCCCATTTGTACCCAATTTTCATAACTCATTGACAATCAATACAAATCACTTTTTGTATTGGAAACTAAGTTGAAAATCAAAACCTCCCGAACCGCTCCCTCAACAAACCCCGATACCGCAATTTAAAATCCGCGCTCAGGAAACTTATTCCTATCATATCCTCCCACGCTTTTCTTGCTTTCTCCATGCGGCTAAAAATTTGTTCCTGCTGTGATTGGCATAATCCAGCCGCAGGGTTTCTTTCCCGGTTCCTGTTCGCAGATTATACCATATCGGGTATAAACAAGTGCGTATGGGAAGCGTTTATACCTTTTCGGGTATAAATTAGCCAACAATTTTTTAAAAAAACCGACCTGCCTACAGGAACGTACTTTATTCAACAGGTTCGGGAAAACGGGACGACGACAGCGCGGCAGACCATAAAAAGTGAACCTCACCCTCTCCCCACCAGCACCTCATACAGCACAGTTTTGTTATCGAGCACCCTGCCCTGTGGATCTACGGCCGCTCTTCCCCAGGCCCTGATTTTCCAGGTATGCATCGGTCCTTCCAGCACTTGCAGCAGGCGTACACAGGTATCGAGGGCAATGGTCTGACGAATCGTCCAGGTTGACAGGTCTACCACGCGGATGCTGTTGCCGTAGGCCACGATCAGGTCTTCCCCCTGCGGCGATTCCAGCAGGTCGCAGGAGGGAAGATACCGGAAATACTCGCCAATAGAGACGTAGGGAGCGGGGGCGCCGTAGCCCGACAAATTCACGTATTGCGAAGGTGCATCGAGCGGCAGGGATTTCTCCGTTTTCAGATCGCCGGGGTTCAGTTTCAGGAGTTGCATAGCCGGATTGCCTTCGATAATGCTGTACAGGCGTTGGCCGTCGTCGGAAAGGTACAGGCATTGGTGTTTGTGCTCCTGTTTGTCGGGATAACTGATGGAAAAACTGGCGGTATCTATCACGAGCAGGTCGTGATTGCGCAGCGCGGCGTACACTTTTGCATTGTTTTTGGAAATGGCCATGGGAACGGGCGAATCGGCCAGCATCTCATTGTAATTGTTTTTGGGCAGTACGGCCAGCCGGTTTCCATTCACGGGCTTGGTCAGGTCGATACGAGCCATGTAATCCATAGGCAACCAGTTTCGATCGCCCCGGTAGGGCTGGATGAAAATGCCGCCTGCGAGGTACACTTTTTGATCCGTCGAAACGATGAGGCCGGTAATGGTGAAATCCTGTACCACTGCCACGTCGTTGCTGACATTTCCCACTTGCGGAGCAATCATCGTGAGGGGAGTTTCCTGCAGGCGCTCATCAAAAGCATGGAGCGCATTGCCGGCAACCGCAAAAATACTCGTCTTGTCTCTGGCGATCATTGCCAGTGAATGTTCCCCAAAGGCCGTAGGCCAGGGGCTCACGCTTTTCACTACTTGCCGCGTCGACAGATCGATCTGACTAAGCAAAAGCGCGCCGTTCTGTACGTTGGCGGCATAGGCATATTTCCCGTCTTTTGATAAAACGGTCGGGCTGATGATTGCCAGGTCCAGGGAGGCTTTACGGATGCTTGGCAATGGGAAAGAAAACTTCAGGTCGGGAGACGGGGCCGTTATACTCGTTTGCGCCAGCACCTCCGCCGAAGGTTTGCCGTCGACGAGCGTTAGAAAAAGAAATGCCGTGTCGACGGTCCACTGAACCGCGCCGCCCGATTTATTCGCCCGGGCCGTTACCTGGAGCACGGAACGTGTATTCGGATCTCCGGAAGGGCCGATTTGCCAGTGTAGCCGGAAACCGGGCTGGTCGTCTTTCCGATAGCGCAGGGTGAGTATGGCCGAAACATTTTTGCCGAGCGTCTCCCAGGTTTTTCCCGAAGGAAATAGAGCATGCCGGGCTGCGTCGGAACAAACGGTATCGTAGTATCCGGCCGCCTGGCACACGGCGTCGGGGGGCAGCAGGTCGAACAACAACTGGTTGGTGAAAACAAAGCGGGCAGTTTCGTCAAAATACGCCGGCAACTCCAGGTTCTGGTTGCCTTCCAGGTAATCATGCGCAAACAGGTTTTCACCGTTGGCAACGGGTAGCGTGTACAATCGGGCGCCATCGACCACCCACAGGCGTTTGGATTCGGTGTTGCGGTACGCGGCACAGGCCCGGCCTTCCAGGGGCAAACCTTGCCCGCAATCGTCGGTCCAGCGGTCGGTTTGCGGATTGTACACCCAATCGGTCGGCTCTTTTTGTTCTCCCTGCGCATTTTCCTGCCGGGGGCTGCCCAATACGGCCAGTACGTTCCCGACCGCTACCGGCAGCCCGGTGGCGACCAGCGAACGGCCTTTGCCATCGACTGCCGGAGCAGCCATGCGCGGGTCGCTCAAGCGCCCGTCCGGTTGTAAGCCGAATTGAAGGAGACGGCCGGTTTCGGGCTGTAGCGCATACATGACTTGTCCGATCGTGGTAAAGCGGAAACCCGGCAGACCGGCAGGCAGCGGTTCCTCCCGCCAGCCGTCGCGGTCGTCCAGACCTTTCGTCGACCATGCTTCGCTGTGCCAGGCATGCTCCGGCAGCGCAACGGCAACGCGCAGGAACAGCCGCTCGCCCAATACCATCAGGTCGATGCTGGCGGTTCGGTTGCTCACCCATGTGCGCAGGCTGCCGGGAAGGGTTTTGCGACTGATTTCTTTTTTCTCCAGATCGAAACGCACCAGCGCCGGATCGCCGCCCGCTTTCGGGCGGAGGAGGGCAGCGAACCCTTCGCCGAGTGCCGTCACCGCAAACCATTCCGCTACCTCGCCCAAAGCAACGGGTTCGAGGCGTTTTTTTAATTTGACTTCCGGGGGCGCGAATTCGGCTGCAAGGCTTCTTTTCGGCCGGGCTTCGCGGGTGTCGAAATCGCCCAGGCCCACGTCGGTCATCCAGATGCCGTCGTAGTTGCAGCCGATGAGTTTGCCTGTATTCCTGCTTTCCGACCATGCCACCGCCAGGCCGAGCGGGACGGGGCCGATCTGTTTAAACGGGCCTTCGGTCTCGATATCTTTCCAGGAAACGACGTGAATAGTGCTGGTACCGGCCGTTTCAGGCGCTTTATTGCCCAGGGTAATTTGCAGGGAAATGTCGGCGTCCCGATCGCCGGTGCGAAAATATTTATCGCCTTCGCCTTCCTGATCGTCTTCGGGAGAACGGTTGCTGTTTCCGCCCGTCGGTAGCAGTCGCTGGCTTTTTCCCAGACCGATCAGGGTAGCGGAACTAACGCCCCAGGCAGCCCAGTAGGCCCGCACCCTTGCGTACGGAAGGATGTAATCCGGGAAAATGTGCAGAAATGCTTTTTTGCCAAGCGAAGCGATGTCGAGGACGAGGTTTCGCTCTACGTCTACCTTCGCGCCGCTTTTCGTTTTTACGGTAGCCTGCAACAGGTAAATCTGCGAACCTGCTATCCGGACGTATATCGAGCCGGCGCTCAGGTCATACCTCGAATCGTTGCCGTCCTGCAAGGTCATTTGTTGGGCATCGCCCGGTAAAGGGCCTTTCAGAACGCCGGAAACGGCATCGTCCACCCGCCAACTGATCTTTACTTTCGTGCCCGGATCGAGTGCGGTAGGGCTTTTCTGGTCGGTCCACAGGCGCACCACCGGTATCGGGTCGGCGCCGCTGCCTGCCGGAGCGAGTTCGATATCGACGTGGCCTTCCTGGATAACTTTCCGGTTGGATGCGTCTCTGACCTGGTAATTCAGGCTGAATCCGACGTTTTTCTGGACAGATGTACGGGGAACTCCCAAAGTGAAGTTTCCCTGGCTCCATTGGTCGGCAGGCAGTTTGTTTTTGTCCGCGTCGAGGTGGTTGGACAATCTTACGGTTACCACGTTTTTCCGGCCGGCCATTGCCCAGGCTTTCCAGTTGCCGGGGTTGTCATTTAACTGAACGATGCCGTTCAGTGTTTCCATCAGGTCGTCATTATCGGGCGCTTTTCTGGCGGCTTGCAGCACTTTTTCGTCCAGCGATTCTGCCGAAAAATTGAAATCGATCAACAGGCGGGCGGCAGGTTCCTGCGCCGGAATGAAAACCTGTATGCGGATAAAAGAATCGGCCTGGGTGTTGGGGGCTTGCTGCAAGGTGGTATTTGCCATAATAATTTTGTTGTTGTAAACTTTTTAATCGTCCTGCCGCAGGGTGATCCGTCCTTCGAATGCGGTAACAATAGCCTGGTCGGAGAACTGCTTCGGGTCGGTAGGATAAATGGGTGCTTCTTGCCCGTCGGGTATGTTGAAATACCATTTGCCGGGTTGCCCGGAGGCCACCGGCAGGTTAAACTGCCCGCCCGCTATCAGGACCGGGCCTACCCGGAATGATTGTTCCAGCCGTTGAAGGGTTTCTTCCAGATACGCCGGCGGCAGACCGATCGATTTAACCGGCACGATACCCGGAGCGGCCTGAACCGTACCGTACGGGTCCATCAGCAGGGTCAGACGGGCCGGAGCGCCGAATCCGATCCGCACACCCTGCTGTTGCGGGTTGGCGACGTAGCCGGACTTCAGCGCTGACAGTTCTGTTTGAAGGCCGGGCCATTCCGTCGGAATAATGTGTTTAAATCCTTCGCTGCCGCCTGTAAAATAGCCGATTAAACCGTCCTGCTCGTTTTTGCTTCCGAGTTTCACAGGCAACTTCAAGCGGTCAAGCCCAGGATCGCCGGTGGGGCCGCCAGAGCGGGCGGTTTCTTTTTCGGGGTCGCTCCAGGCATCTCCGAACAGTTCGAGGCCGATACTGGCCTGTACCAGTGCCAATGGCCGGCCCTGCAAGCGGTCGACGTGCTGTTCACCGCTTGCAGGGCAGGTATTTCCCAGTACCCGGTCGGTGAGTGCCAGGAGGTCGCGCAGGCGCACAGGGTCTGCGATGCCGCGTGCAAAGTCTTTTAGTCCGCCCTCGAACCCTGCCAGGCTCTGCTCCATACCCGCTCCGGGCGTCACAAAACTTTCCCAGTATATCTGGCCGTTTGCCGTATTGTCATCGATCAGCGCTATTTCACCCAGTAAACGCCCCTTCGGATCGGCGAGCACCAGCGCGCGGTCGAGGTGGTGGTAAAATACCCAGCCGGCGATGGGTTGGTCGGTCGGGTCGTTGATACCTTCCACGTTCGGGTCGGCTGCTGCCGAAAAACGGAAATTCAGCCGGGTCGGCTGCTGTATGCGGGGCGGCATCACGACGGATGCCTGCTGATCCCACTGCACCCGCGGATACAGGGCCTGTCCGGAAGTGAAACTGGCATCGGCTCCGTAGATTAGGTCGGCCCACTGGCCGAAATCGTCGACCAGCCACAACTGACTGATGCGGAATGATCCGGCGCGCAACAGGCCGAAGGACAACGTATCGGGATCGGCAGATTCCCGGGGCGGACTGAGCCGGCCGGGTGTCAGGGGCGATTGATCCGGCCCGGGGCGAGGAGATTGCAGGAGGCTTGCAGCCGCTGCATCGTGCCCGTTTTCCGTTGTTACCCCGGCATTCCAGGGGGCTTGCGGGTTGGGCCAAACGTGTGGCAGTGTAATATCCCGGCCGAGGAAGCCTTGTTGCATACCGCTCAACGCCTGCCCGAGCAAAGCGCTGTCCCGGAGTTTGCGTAGCGTGAGCCCCCAGTCTCCATAGCGGCTGAGAAATCGCTGCAAGGGTTCGGGCGGATCCGCTGCGACATCCTCGCGGAGGTCGCCGATCAGGCGGCGAAGTTCGTCGAGTGCATCCCTGAAAAAATTGCCGGCCATGGGGGCTACGAGGCTGCGGCCACGCAAGCGTTCCGGTTTTCCGACTGGCGGGCGGGCGGTTTGCGGTCGGTAGTCGGTATTTTCCAATGTCCAGTCGGCGCCGAAATCCTGTCCGGCCGCTGTTGTGGGTTCCCAGGTGATTTCCCAGTCGATGAACAGGGGCGCCCACGGTTGTGTGCCCCAGAGATCGACCAGGTGCCTGTTGGAAACCGGCGATGCACCTGTCTTCAGGCGCAGTCGGGTGCCGGGTGCTGCTCCCGCGTTTTCATCCCGGTTCAGCACGGTATCGAGTTGTTCCCGCCAGGCATCCCAGGTTTCCTTGCTGGAAAATTTTCCGGCAGGCGGAAGACTTGTTTCGGCCAGTTCCAACATGCCGCGTTCCACCAGTGCGGCTTCCCGCAGCAGGGCGCCGAGTACTTCTGCCTGGCCCGGCAGCCGCTCCCCGATCAAAGCGATCAGCGGTTCGGGCGGAAGTGCGGCGCCCAGTGGCTGAGCCTGCCCGTTCTTTATGATTTCTCCGGAAGTCACCAGCGCATCGATCCTGCGGCAGGGCAAAGGCCGGTCGAATTGATGTTTGCCGAGCCGCCCGGCGTTCTGGACCACCACGACCGGGTCGGCAGGTTTCCAGAAACGCGGGGCCGGTTGGTCGAGGAGTTGCCATCCTGCTGTTTGCAGTTGGCTGCGAAATTCATTCAGCCGGGTTGTAAGTGCTCCGGTTCCTGTTTTCAGGCGGCCTTGCAGGGTTTTCAGCCTTTCTGCCAAGGCCCGGTATTGTTTTTCCACCGCAGCGGCTTCCGGGGCGTCCAGCCGGTTCAACTGGCACAATTTCCACCACCGGGCGTACAGATCCTGCTGGAGCGCAGCGATCTGGCGGGCCAGGCGGTTGAGCGTTGACTGTTCCCGATTGATATCGGCCAGGCGTTGCAGGTGACCGGGGGCAGGTTTGGGTTTTGAATTGGGGTCTTCCGAATCAATGTCAGCGTCATCGGCGCTCAGAGGACCGATCGACCAGGTGCGACCGGCATCCTGCGCCGTAAACCAGTTCTGATGAACGGCTAACTCCCGGTCGGGTTCGTCCCAGCCTTTCATCAGCGTGTCTCCCTGCCGGTGCATCACGGCTTCGAGGGCTTTCCAGGCTTCCGGTCCGGCGCGGTCTTTTCCTTCGGCCAGCAGGGCTGCCAGCGCATCTTCCGCCGCATAGCCCAAGCCGACCTTGATGGGTAGCGGGCTGCGCCCCAGCCCGCCTTGCGCGTCGGGCGCGTCGGGGTAGCCGAGTATGGGGCCCCGGTAGGTTTCAGGGTTCCAGTAGTTTATATAGGCCACCATGCCATGCAAAAGGCAGGAAGCATTTAACGTATTTTCCGGCGGCGTGGCTGTTCCCAGGCTCCAGCCGATGCTGCCCAGCACGAAGGCAGGCAGGTGAATGGCGACCTCGATGGCGGAACCGGTTTTCCGGGCAAAAAACACGCGGCCCGGTTCGCCGGCATCCCGAATCCACCAGCCGGACAATCCGGCATCGAACTGAATGGCTAAACACTCTTTCGATACGGGCACTCCATTTTTTTCAAACTGGCGGCCCAGCACCCGGGCGTCGCCGGCAGTCAGCGCAGTTTCAAAACGCAGGTCGAGGCGGAACGGCGGCGGCGGCGCCAGCAGGGGCGGAATAGTGCGTAGCGGCTCGTCTTCCGGGCGCCGGTACCAGCCGAGCACCAGATACGTCAGGGTGGTTTCCGGCGGCACCTGGCCGTTGCTACGCAGGTCGTTCAGGTCGTCGTGCCAGGAAAGTGCGTTCCTGTTTTCCGCAATGGAACCGGTAAACGTCTGGGAGCCGGTGTAGGCATTTCCCAGCGCGGTGATCGTGGTGCGTTCCCGGTCGCGAAACTCCTCCGGCCGGTAATCGCCAAGTGCGCGGGCTGCGCCGATCCGCCGGGATACGATGGCGGGCGCGTTTTCATCGGTACGCCCCGGCACGAGCAGGCTTGCGGATTGTGCATCGCCACCGATAACGCTGGAATCGAGCACCACCGCTTTCAGGGAATTGTTCTCCGCCCCTTTGCCACGCGCCCAGCGCACCACCAGCCATTGATCGGGCAGGGCAGGGAAATGGAGTTCGCCTGCCTGGTAGGACTGGCGCAGCCCTTGCGGAACCACCCAGTGCAGGTATACGCCCCGATCTTTGTCGGCCGGCGCCGCATCTTCCTGTACAAAAACCGGCGCTTTTCCCGGCCTGGCGCCCTGTGCCGCGCGCGCATCGAAAAAAGGTTCGGGAACGACCGGTGCGAAGGTATGGATGGTGCGGTTGTAGTTGCGGCTGCGGGGCGACCACTTTCCGGCCACGGGATTGTTTTCGCCGGTCTGTTCGTTCCGTGCAGGCGTGGCCCGGTCGATCACATCCTTTTCGATGACCAGGGCCTGCACTTTGAGGGGCACTAAAAGGTATTCGTTCGGTGAAGGCATGATCGTTCTATTTTGGGTTCCATTCAAATGTTTGTTCGGTGGGCGACTGGATCATTTGCAGTGCGAAGGCGGCAGCGCCGGCGGTGGGCTTGCCGGACTTTTTGCCCAATGCTTCTGCCAGCGCCCGGATATTCAATACGCCGGCGGCTTTTGTTGCCCGGTTGTACGTCTTTCCGATGTCTTTCAGCACTGTATCCGCCTGCCCGAGGTACCGGCCGTTTCCGTCGCGCATTCGGATGGTGTCTTCGCCGCTGATACCGAAACTCAGGCCTTCGTGCGGCTCGCGGAAAGTTGCCTGCCGGATGGTGCCGCGCACCAGGCCGGCCAAAACGCCGCCGGCCACCTGTTCCAGTCGCAGCAAGGCCGGAATTACGTTGTCGGGCGAAGGCGCTGCACCTTCGCTTTTCACTTCCACCTCGATGCCCGGCCATCCGGAAACGAGTGCAGAACGCAGCAGGAAACCCGATTTGGGCTCGTCCAGAAAAGTATTATCCACCTTTTCGCCGGGTGCGAGGCCTTTTAATCGCCGGTATTCCTGGGTGATAATTCTGGAAAGCGCCTTGCGGCGTTCTGTAGCGGTGAAATCCGGCTGACGCATATCGGCCTGCCGACGGTGCAGCGTGCTCAATGCCCCGTCGAGCAAGGCACTGATCCAGTTGTTGTCGATGTAAAAAAAACGCAGCGACTCGGCCGGCAGCAGGTCGCTGTGCGCAGCGATGTAAGTCATGGGCAGCGAGCCGAGCAGGGCCAGTTGTTGCAGCCAGCGCGCCAGTTCCAGCGCTACGGCCATATCGCCCCGCAATGGAGCGCTTTCTTGCGCATCCGTCGGCGCTTCGCCCCGGTGCAATTCCAGGAAATCGGCGATCTGCCGGGCAGGGTCGCCACCATCGGGCCGGCAAAATTTGCGCAGCGCTCCGGAAAATGTCGGCGCCGCAAGGGCCTGCAAACGCCCCCATTGCCAGGCGGCCGCGTAGGAAATATCCGTCAGTCCGGTATCGGGATCGAAAATGAGCGCGGCATCAGCCTGCTGGAACGGACCGGCGGTGTGGTTGGCGGTACGAACGGGGCTGAACGGACCGCGGTACCAACTCCAGGCAGCATCGCTTTGCCGGGCGCGGTAGGCCAGCGGCACATACCCGCGCTGGAAGGCGGCATCGAGGTATGTATCGGCGGTATCGGGTGTTCCCGTTTCTATCCGAAGCGCTCCCGCAGACAGCGCGGCCGACAGACCGTAAAAAGTGTGGGCGCCCTGCGGATCGTTCACGAAGCGCCAGTTGGCCAGGCTGACGAGTTCCATGCGCTGGCCTGCGGGGGTGTTGGGGGCCGAAGGGTTTTCCAGTATTTTTTCCCAACCTTCCAGGGAAACGAGGTGGACGATATTTTCCCCTTCACTGGGGAAACGGTTGGCCACGAGTACGGCAAACCTTCCGTCTTCGGTGGTTTGGGCTTTGGCCGTCCCGGTAGCGGAAACCAGTGCGCGGAGGTGTGCCAGCAGCGGCAGGTCTTCGGCTGCCGGACTGACCGAGCGAAATACATCCAGGGGCAGATTCAGCAACTGTACCCGGGGCATGGTATCGGTGGTGTCGTTTTCGGGGTGCAGGACCGGGCGCAAAACGCCCGGAGGGGGCGGGCCGAACAGGTCTTTCGGTTCTGCCGTCCGCAGCGCCCGTTCACCGCCGATAGACTCATATTCTTCCTGTGAAAATACCAGCAACGCCAGCCAGGGCGCCCGGCCGGCTGTGGACAAGTGAAGCGGACGTTCCCAGGGCAGGCTTCGGCTGCGAAGCACGAGGTGGGGTAGCACCCTGCTGTAGTCGCCGCGCCCTCCTGCGGGCGGGAACTGCGCCTGCCATTCTTCAGCGGCCACGGCAAACCGCGGCGCCTGCACCTGAAACCGCTGGTCGCGGTAATAATGCCGGTCCGCCTCGCTTTCCACCTGAACCGTTTGCTGGAATACGAAGCGGTATGTGCCGGCATCCAGACTGGGCCGGTAGTTGTCCCAAATCTCCATGGCGCCTTGGTGATCGGGGGAAGGGTTGTTTTCTTTTGCCATACGTGTGTGTTGAGGTTGTTGAGGGGCTGAGATTGTTGAGGGGTTGAGGTTGTTGAGGGGTTGGGAATGTTGAGGGTTGATGAGGTTTATAAGGTTGATGAGGTTGATATTTAACCGCCCGGGATAAGGGAATGTCAGGTTTATCGAGTAAATAAATATAAACCTCATCAACCCTCTCAACCCCTCAACAATCTCAACCCCTCAACAACCTCAACCCCTCAACAACCTCAACTCCCCCTCGTTACGCTCCCTTGCAACGGGCTGGTGTATAATGGCCGGAACTGCTCTTTTTCTTCCGGTTTCGGCAGTATAAATCCTCTTGCCACCAACGTTTTTGTCAAATCCTGCCGGCGTTTCCGTTTTTGTTGCGCCACGGCCTGAACGTCTGGTCGCGTCATCGGCCCGGGTGCATTTTGCAGAATTGTGGAGCCGGCGGCTTTCCTGACAGCCGCATGAAAAGGCTCCAGGTGATCGATGGGGAACGGGCCGAATTTGTTTCCATCCGCACGCCCGGGCGGCGGTTTCAGGCTTTTTATGCCGGTGATACAATCGGGCAGGGTTTCCGCGCCGGGTTGCGACAAGGGCGCCTGGTCGGGGCTCCACAGCGCTTTGGGCTTGGTATCCACGGCGGCTTCCAGGGTCCAGCCGGACAAGTTCAGCGTTTCCGGGCGGCCGTCGATTTCCCGGCAAACCGCTACGTCGAGGCGCGACTGTATTTTTTTCAGCATCGGCCGTACGCCCAACGTCTGAGCGCTTTTGTATTTCAGGCTCGCTTCGGGTTGCAGCGGCAGGCGGGCGGGGGCCATCAAGGGTTTGCCGATCAGGGTTTCGTCGGACAGGAAAGCATCGGACGTTTTCAGGGTGCCGATTTGCAGTTCGGTGGCAGGGATGACCGTAGACCCGGCGAGTTCCAGTTCGTCGGCCCGCACTACCCACAGCGCCCCGTTTACAGCCGCGTCATCGGGCCGTGGAATCAGTCCTTTGCGGAGGCTGGGTTCGATGACGCCCGGACCGGATGTAAAGCCGGAGGCGCCCCTGGCGCTTGTTGGCGGCTGGGCCAGGGAGCGTCGCGCTGCCGGCGTTTCCTTTTCTTTCGTCGTTTTGACCAGGTAGGTTTTTGCAAATTCCTCCCAGGTTTCGATGGGTTCGGGCCGGGCGTTCTCGCGTTTCACGCCAAATTCGATGGGGAAGGAGAAAAGCACCAGATCGACCACCGCCACACCGCCCAGCGGTGGCCCCCACAAACTGAGCGAAATGCCCAGGGTGAGGCTGATGGGAATGATCAGGTCGGCTTCCACCCGCAGCACGATACCGATATCGACTTCATAATGAACCGGCGCCCATTCCACCAGCACGTCCAGATAGGCAGTGAACCAGGCGGATACGTGCGGTGTCCGGAAAACCGCTTCGAGGCGCCCGCCCGCCATGATGCAGGAAGGGGTAATAGCGAGATAGAGCCCGCCTTTCACCTGAATATCCGGACTGAGTTGCCAGTTGATGCCCAGCCGCGGCACTACCGGGAAATGGTCGGGTCGTTTGAAACGCGGATGATACCCGCCGAGGGTAACCACAAAATCGCCCTTGTGCGCCCCTCCATACCACACGCAGAGCGCGAAACCACCGGTTAGCCGGCAATTCGGACTGAATACCCAACTCTTATCCGTGAGGGCGGCCATGATTTTTACGTACCCCTCGGAGGGTTTGACGGTGGCCAGCAACTGGAGTTCGGCGAAGCACAAAATCTTGTCGCCCGTACGGGGCAGCCGGATTCGGCCCAGGCCTAACACGCTCACTTCCAGGTCGTTACCCCATTGCACGATGGCCAGCAGGAAACAGTCGACGTTTTCGAACAGGCTCAGCCGGATACCCGCACAAACGAAATACTGGCCGGGGTCGTCGTACAAATCCTCGCGCATCGAAGCGAGGATTTTGAAAGGCTGGTCGGCAGGTTTTCCCAGTTCGCCGCGGTTGTCGCGGTCATTTTCGTTGTAATCCTTTTGAATGCCTCCTTCGCCCATCACCATTTTAACGAGGGAGAAGCCGGCTACCTTTTCAAGGGCAGGTATTTTCACCCGGCGGTTCAGGCCGAAACCCAGTGCCAGGCCGGTGAGCCGGGCAAAACCCGACAGCATAATACCGCCGCCGGAGGGAGCGCTGAAGGCGCCGTAAATAAAGAAGGTATGGACGTCGCCGCGCCGGCCGTACGCTCCCATGGCTGCAATGGTGAGGATAGGTAGTTGGATCCGCAGGGCGCCGGCATATTCGGTCAGTGCGGATTTGCCGTTTTCCTCGTCCTCGTGCACGCGCAGAAAACTGCCCGATACGTTGAAGGTGTCGTTTTTGAAAGCGATATCCAGGCCGTCCATACTGAACTCCGGAGTGCCGTCTTTCAGCGCGAAGAGGACGCCCGCATTGATCAGACCCAGTTCGAATTGAGAAAAACGAAGCCCGCCCGTCAGCAAAAGTCCCAGTTTTACCTTGTTTTTACTCCAGTCGGCGTCCAGCGAGATACGATCGGCATTTTTCAGGGCCAGGCCGATACTTTTGATGTAGACGGCATCGCCGAATTTGCCCGCATCACCGAGCGCCTTCACCAGCCAGCCTGATTTCAGGGTACGGTCGACGGGAATCCACACGGCCTTGGCGGGTTTATCGTCGCCATCCCACAACTGGAAGTCGAGGCTGCCTTTTTTGTTCTGCCCCACACCGAACAGGTAACCCACGGAAAAGCCGAAACCCGCTTTGAGTGCTTTCAGTTCTTTTTCCGTGTAGTTCAGGCGGCTGCGCAGGCGGTCGTCATCGTCCAGGTCCTCGCTTTCATCGGGCAATCCCAGCAGAAGCCGGACGTTGTTCAGTTTGACGGCAAATCCGCCGAAACCGCGTTGTAGCCGCTCGGGCATATCTATGTCCACCACGGCCAGTCCGCGGATCTGTACGCCGCCGATGTTAACGGCAGGAGTACCCAGGAGGCCGTTTTTGGAAAGGCCGCGCGCATCGAAACCGAAACTCACCAATTCGGTACGCCACTCCTGCCGGAAAGTCGTTTGTTCGCCGGTGCGCTGGATGGAAACCGGATACAAACCGATGCCCGGCAACCCCGAACGCCGGGTGGGCTCGTTTTCATCCATGGGCAGGAGGCGGCGCACCCAGTTGTCTTCCAGGGTTTCGCCGCTCAGCCATTTACCCAGATGAAACATTAATTCGTGTTTGCGTTCCGTGCCGGCGGTGTTATCGTCGTCGTCCTGGTCGCTTTCCGGAGTGCGGTAGAGGGGAATATTGTAAGCGAGGCCTCGGCCGCCGAAGTACTTTTTACCGGGTTTTTTCAGATCGTCCACGAAGGCAAACTGAAGCGCTGCCCGGCTGTCGGGCTCGCCTTCCAGGGGGTCTTCACCTGCTTTCGGCGCCTCTACGCTGCGCGCGTAGATCGGGAGGCCGTCGAGCAGACTGGTCCAGCCGCTTAGCACATCCCAGAATTTCAGTTTGTCCAGTTCCTTGCTATCTTTCAGCGCCCACTCGTCGCCTTTTTTTTCGATAAAGCCCAGCGTTTTCAGGTAGCCGCTCAACGACTGGAAAGTCAGATTCGGTATTTTCCATTCTTTTTCGTCGTTATCCCATTCGTTGGGCATTTTGTGCTTCCAGAGCAGTTGTCCCAGGATTTTGCCATCGTCTTTCAACTTGTACAGATCTGATTTCACGTCTTTGTACAAGGGTTTGCCGGCGCCTTTGATAATGGCCAGGGTATCGTTGGGGTCCAACTGGCCCTCGGTGATGGGGCCGATGGGCGACTTCAGGAGTTGTCCGGCATCCTCGTTCTTTAACAGCAGCGGGATGTACGCCTGCCAGTCGGTCGGGCCGATCTCCGTCCAGGTGTCGGCGCCCGGCGCCCTTTTTTCCGCAGTTATAAGCGGTTGTCCGAGACCTGTTTCCAGAAAATGAGTGGCGTCTTTTCCCGGTTCGGCGCGCAGCGGCACCCGGGCATGAAAGCGCAGGGCCGAGAGGTTGAGGTTTTCCGCCAGGGCGCCGGATTGCCGGCTGATTTGCAGGCCGATTTGCAGGCTTTGCAGACCGGGGTGCATTTTGTCGGTATCGGCTTTTTGCAGCGCGGTGAGGTCGTCGCGGCAGCCGTAAATGGGGGCAAAAATTTCCAGATCGGCCCGCAGCGACTGACTTTTATCTCCGTTTTCTTTCCACACCTGGGTGGTGGAATGAAGTCCGCCGCCCAGCACGATCAACGGCTGCCCGTCATGGCTCCATTGGGTGAGGGTGAAAGCCAGTTTGGTTTGGAAGGAGCGGAGGTAGCCGTCGCTTTTGGTGAGTGCCTTGTAGGCCGGCATCCGACTGTTGTCGGGAGAAATATCGGTGCCGATGACCGGTATGTCGACCGAAGCGGTCACCGGGCCGGGAATGGCGATGAAGGCATTGTCCTTGCCGATGCTTTGCACGATTTGGGCAATAATCCAGCCGCGATAGGGTACGGCTTCCCAGGCTTTTTTGCCGTCGTTGAAAAAATCCCAATTCCACTGAAGGGAACGGGGTTTGGTCTTTTTCGGATCGCTCTTGTCGGGCTCCAGCCAGTAAGCGTTGCCGCTGGTGACGCCGGCAGGGGGTGTTTCCAGTGTTTTTAGTCCGAGGAGCATCGGAATGAGTTCAGTCACCAGAGAGTAGGCGGGATTGGCCATGGATTAGCACATTTGAAAACGGAAATTGATTGGCTGAGCACGCGGGGGGACGTGCAAGTGTAAGAATAATTTTAAGGTAGGGAAAGTGTCGGGGATGATTTTTTTATGGCAAAGGGGAATTCATGCCGATACTGGATTGCCCGCATTTGCAAACGGCCGGGCACCCGATAAAGTTAATTCAGGAACATGAGGAAGATCAGTGCAAATCGTTGCAATATATTGGAAAAATAAAAAATATATTCGCATGCAATTTATCACGTCACGCATGAAACAGCGCCTCCTTATGAAACGTTTTTTTTCGCTTCTGCTCCCTTTGTTTTTTATTCATACAAATTTTGCACAAACCGTTTCCGATATCAACTGGCTGCACTATTCGGACCTGGTGGTAGGCCGCCAAGTGGTGCGGATGGGGGTGAAAGAAATTTACCGGAGCAAGGAACTTACCTACTACTTCGAGTGCAGGATGGACGGAACAACAGACTCTTTCCAGATTCCCGCCTCCGACTTTGTAAAAGGCGAATACCTGGAAAAACTGTTCCTCACCCGGCTGAAATCCGCGTACGACCACCTGAATCAGCCCGTACCCGTAGGCGTACCGCTGGAGAAAAAGGTGGACCAAAGCGCCCAAAAAGTAGACTCCAATACGCCGCTGTCTGTCGCCAACCGGATGGAAATACAGGAAACCCTGCAAGCGCTGGGTGATGGGAATTACGATAATACGAAGATCAATTCACTGGTGGATCGGATAAAAAGCAAGACCACGAATAACGATGACCAGACCTGGCTGGCGGAAAAAATCGTCGAACTGAATACGGTTCGGAGGGAAAAACAAACGAACGAAGAAAAAGCCCTCGAAACCAATGGCCGGATCTTCCTGAATAACGTGCTGGATATCCTGCAAAAACGAACCCAGGAAGGCTCCAAAGTGGGCGTTGTGTACGTGTACGACCAGGCGCCGATATACTGGTACAATGATAAAGAACCGGGCAAGTTGCCGCTGAAAGATTCGGTTCTGACAATCCGGGAGGTGCAGATCAAATTCGAATCGGGGCAAATTGCCGGGATCGCTATCAAGGGATACCTCGACGACTTCGGGAACAAGGTGCTGACCTTTCACAACCGGGTGCCGATTTCATTTTCCACCAAATTCGACGTTTCCCAGGACTATTACATTGTCAGGAATATCGAAATCTATTGCAAAGACAATATCCTGGACGGCTACCACGTCGACCTCGACGAAGTGATCTACAATGATTACCAGTTGAGCAATTACACGAATAACTACAGCCCGATCGATACGGTCATTTTGCTGAAACCTTTCGAAGTGGGACGCGTGATTTTCAGGGAACGCGCCACCGATATTTTGCAGGCCCGTGTGTACAGCGATTTCATCGGATACGGCGGCGATCAGCCCAACGGACTGGTGCAGGTGGAGTTTTCCAAAACGATCAACCTGAAAACGAGCATCCGTAAAAGCGGTGTGGAAAAAAAGCCTGTCCGGAAAGGGCTGATCCCTCAGGATTCCACCACGTCCGCAACGACTTATTCCTTTTTCGACATCTCCTCCCGACAGGATACGAAGCGTAAAAAAACACCCGATGCAGACTCCTGGCAGTGGCTGAAAGCGAGCCGCTATAAAAAAATCCACACCTACGAATGGTTCCGGTACACCATTCCTTTGGTGGCGCTCACCAAGATCGAGAAAGATGATAAATACCTGGAAGTGGCGCTCGATGCCGATTCGACAGGTTTCGTCACGGCCATCGACCTGATGAAATACAGTAACTTCAAAGCGGGGCTGCAACACAACATCCTGAAGGCATCCCGGCCGGAATTTCACTCCAGTTTTACCTGGGATGCCAGTTTTTACATGATGCTGACCGGTATCAACAACCGCTACACTACCCGGGACAGCGCTGTTTCCGGCGCCACGTTTTTTACCAACAGAAGCAGTCAGACGAATGCCCTGTTGTTTAGTATGTCTCCCCTGGTACTTGCCTGGAACATCTATCCACACAACATTTACCACGTATCCGTCACAGGGGCACTGCAATACGTGGCCGAGACCAACAAGGATTTTAATTTTCTCGAAAAAGAACGGCGGCTGGGACAATGGATCTACCACCTGGGCCTGTTCGCCGGCGTAAAAACCACCGAATCGGGAAACGGCCAGTTCTTCGTACGGGTGCTCCTGGATATGAACGCTGTGTACATGGACCAGCGGTACTACCAGGCGCAGGTGGGGTATGCTGTCAAGGTGTTTTCACGGAAATCGGAGTTTAAAAACAGGCCGGTGTTTAATTGAGAGGGGGGGCGTGGGGAGTGCTGGCATTGTGAGGTGCGTTTGCGCGCGGTGTTGAAATAAACACCACGCACCGGCGGTAGGAGAGCGATTTTTGGAATAAGAACATCAACGCAGACTGAAATCTTTATTTTTTAAAATAAATTGTGTTTTATTTTATCAAATTTAAAACAAAAATACGTAAAATTGCGACCATTTATTTTTTATTAGAATACCTTACAACGATGGACCGGAGCAGCCTTTTGGAGGGGAGAGCGCTTGGAAGTAGAATGCCGGTATAGGCCGAAATTGCCCGGTGGATCTTAAATGATTAAATAAGATCGAAACACACCCCAGTGTGTTTTCTGGTCGCAGATTTCCGGCTCTCCCGTTTTTTCAGGAAAAGCCTATCTTTGGGCAGCACTTATGGCAGATTTGAGTAAAACGTACCTGTTTCGTATGCTGCACATCAAAAACGTAGCGCATGTGCAGCAATATGGAATTACACATTCATCATCGCCCATTGCGAATCCCGACTACATACCTATTGGCAGTGGCAGTCTGATCGGAAGCCGGAGCCAATTTAGAATGCCGAACGGCAAAACCCTGGGGGCCTACATCCCTTTTTATTTCGGAACACGGATGCCCATGCTGTACGTTATACAAAGGGGGTTCAACATGGTGCCTGCGGTTCCGCCTGAGAAAATAGTATACTGTGTCAGTACGGTGCAGAAAATAATAGATCACAATTTACCATTTATATTTACCAACGGCCATGCAGTGGATGGATTTACGTCGTTTTTTGAAGAAAAGGATGTGGAAAATATCGACAGTCTGATCGACAAAAATGCCATTCTTTCGAAATACTGGAAACAGGAAAATGACAATGACCTGAAGCGCAGAAAAGAAGCAGAGTTTTTGGTAGCAGCCGATATTCCCCCGCAAGCCATTGTATGCTGGCTTGTATACAACCAGGCTGCAAAAGACGAATTGCTGCACAAAGGATTGAATGAAAGCCTTATCTTAGTCAAACCTGATCATTACTTTACGCCATGATTCAATTTATAGAAGGTAACCTGCTCGAAAGTCGGGCCGAAGCCCTTGTCAACACGGTGAATACCGTGGGAGTTATGGGTAAAGGCATCGCATTACAGTTTAAAAATGCATTTCCAGAAAATTACAGGATCTACTCCCGGGCTTGCAAAGAGAAAACACTCGATGTAGGCAATCTGCTGATTACCGAGGCGCATACCACGACCTCTGGCAAACAGTTGATCATTAATTTTCCGACAAAAACGGATTGGCGCAAGCCGTCCGAATACAGTTACATAGAAAGCGGTTTGCAGGCGCTGGTGCAGGAAATCAAAACACGCAAAATCAAATCCATTGCATTGCCTCCCCTAGGGGCCGGGAATGGAGGTTTGGAATGGAGCCGGGTAAAAGCACTGATAGAAAAATACCTTTCCGATCTCGATTGTGATGTATGGGTGTACCAACCCAATTACGTAGTAAAAGAAGTCCTGCGCAAGGAGAGGGTCGCGCTGACACCCGCACGGGCGATGCTGCTGGCAGTTATGTATGATCTGGTCCGGAACGGTGAGTTTGTTTCCGAGTTTGCAGCGGAGAAAATTGCCTATTTTTTACAGCGGTTTGGCGCGAAAGAAGTGTTCAAACTGGATTATCAGCCTAATTATTACGGCCCGTACTCCGGGAAGGTCAAGCATGTGCTTTACTACCTGAATGGCAGTTACCTGTCCGGCTACAGCACGAAAGACAAAAAGCCGTTTGAGGAATTGAGCCTGTTCATGGACGCGGAAACGGATGTTTTAAGTTATCTGACAAGTCAAGACGATTCGGCCTATATCGATGTAGTGAATAAAACGAAAAACTTTTTACAAGGCTTTTATTCCGATTTCGGTCTGGAGTTGTTGTCGACCCTCGATTTTATTGCCGGTAATTTATCCACCAACGACGAGCATGCCATCATTGCGCAACTGGAACAATGGAGTAAGCGCAAGAGGACCCTTTT
>Ga0209717_1000752_pt1 | contig 38056 bp, 24 predicted proteins | sample AD_UKC048_MetaG_FD_184418 | JGI IMG/M metagenome (GOLD analysis project Ga0209717, IMG submission 184418) | Active sludge microbial communities of municipal wastewater-treating anaerobic digesters from USA - AD_UKC048_MetaG (SPAdes) (version 2) | ecosystem: Engineered > Bioreactor > Anaerobic >...
AAAAAGCGCAAAATGTGTGGATAACTGAGCTTTTTCAGGGTTCATGTTGAGAATATTTGAAAAAATTGTGGATAACTACAAAGTAGATCCTGGAAAGCTGGACTCTTTGGTATTACGCAAAGGTCTTTATAATATGTGTTGACAGGATTTCCTGAGCGAAACTTTTGTCACCGAACAACACAAATTTAACAAACGAGGTGGAAAATGCGGATCAGACTGGACCAACGGCTAGAATTGCTCTATGCGGTCATGTTGCTCTGCGGCCTTGACGCGAGTGGAATCTGCGTTGAGGCTGAAGACGAGTTCGCTCGCGCCGCGCGGGAGAAATTTGGCCGGCTGGCAGCCCATCCTGCCGTGGCCAGCTTCAACCGGCTGTGGAAAACGGAGATCGATTGGGACACACTGCCCAATCTGGCGCTGATCCTAACGCCAGACTTCAGGCTGGACGAGGTTTTCGACCCTGCCCGGGTGCAGGAATGCCTGGCTTCCGGAAAGGACTTGGAAGAATTCACAGCCTGCCTGCGCGACTTCCACCGCACCGCGGATTTCGCCGTGCACTTCGAACAGCTCCAGTCGCGCTTGGAGCCCTGGCTGGGGCAACTGAACGAACTGATCTGCCGAAGACCGGTGCAGCGCATCCTGGAAGCGTATCTGGGGGTGGACCTTCCGGCCACGGAGGTGTTGCTTTGCACCCTCACCAAGCCATTTCTGTCGATCACGGTTTCCGGTAAACAGGGCGAGACCGTGTTTTGCCTGTGCAGCCGGAGAGGCCTGGAGATCGCTGAAAAGCACGGCAATCTGGAGAGGGTCCTGCTTTCGGCGGTCTGGCACGAATTTTCCCACCATGTAATCAACCCGCTAACCTATGGGCTGTTTGAAGATATTGACCCCATAAATGACGCGCAGGCGGAGTGGTGCTGCGCCTTGAACGAGAGCATCATCTGGGCGATCAACATCAGGCTGCTGGCGCGGGAAAAGATCATTTCCACGCAGGACATCAGCTGGATGCTCAAAAACGCCGAAGCAAACCGGGCCCCACAGACCCGGATGATGCATGACCTGCTGTGCGATTACGAAGAGAACAGGTCAAAACACGCCGGCATCTCCACCTTTCATCGGCTTTTGTCGGAGGCGGGCGGACCTCCACCCCTTTAGAATCCCCTCATAGAAAGGCATTGGAGCATCGCGGACCAGTTTGAGCCCTTTCACAATAAGCTGCAGAAACCCGGTCTGATCGCAGCCTGAAAACCGCGCTTGGTTTCTGGGATCAGGTTCCGTGGAGGTGACTTCAGGTCCCGGCGAAACGCGATCCCCTGTCCCGCAAAGGATTGCCCGCCCGGCAAATTATCCTTTGACAAAATACCGCCGGCGGCAAATCTATGTTTCCAGAGAAAGGGAGAGACCGAGATGTCATTTGTACACTTGCACAACCACACCCAGTACAGTCTGTTGGACGGCGCCTGCCGGGTTGACAGAATGGTGGCGCTGGCCAAGGAATACGGCATGCCAGCCGTGGCGATCACCGACCACGGCAACCTGTACGGAGTGATAGATTTTTACAAGCGGGCCACCAAAGCTGGCCTGAAACCGATCATAGGCATGGAAGCCTACATCATCAACGGCGAGCTGGACAGCGAACACAACAAAAGCGATACCCGCTACCACCTGGTGCTGCTGGCGCAGAATCACACCGGCTATAAAAACCTGATGATGCTCTCCTCCCTCTCTTTCATCGACGGTTTCTATTACAAGCCCCGGATCAGCAAATCGCTGCTGGAAAAACACAGCGAAGGCCTGATCTGCCTCAGCGCCTGCGTTAAGGGCGAGATCGCCTCCCTGCTGGCCAACGGCCGGGAAGACGAGGCCCGGGAAGCCGTGATCTGGCACCAGAAGGTGTTTGGCGACCGCTATTTCCTGGAGATCCAGGATCACGGGCTGGATCTGGAACGCGACGTGATGCCGGCCTTGATCAAACTGGCCAAAGAGCTCAACCAGCCGCTGGTGCTCACCAACGACTGCCACTATCTGCGCAAGGAAGACCACGAGGCCCACGACATCCTGCTCTGCATCCAGACGGGAAAAACCCTCAACGACCCCGGCCGCATGAAATACAACACGGACCAACTTTACTTCAAGAGTCCCGAAGAGATGAAAACCCTGTTCCCGGAAGAGACGGAGGCCTACGCCAACACGCTGAGGATCGCCGACATGATCGACCTGGAGCTGAAATACGACAAGTTTCTTCTGCCTGAGATTGAGACCCCTCAGGAGTTTGAGGATATGGGCTGCTATCTGCGCGCGCTCTGCGACGAAGCGGCAAAGCTGAAGTACCCCGAAATGACGGAAGAAGTGCAGAACCGGATCGATTTTGAACTGGACGTGATCCACCGCATGGGCTTCGATGGCTATTACCTGGTGGTGAAGGACCTGATCGACAACGCGCGCAAGCAGGGTGTTCCGGTGGGACCTGGCCGCGGTTCCGGCGCCGGCAGCATCATCGCCTATCTGCTCAACATCACGCAGATCGATCCCATCCGTTATGGCCTGTTGTTCGAGCGTTTCCTCAATCCGGACCGCATCAGCATGCCGGATTTCGACATCGATTTCTGCGCCCAGAAACGCGGCCTGGTGATCGACTACATCGTGCAGAAATACGGCCGCAACAGCGTTACGCAGATCATCACCTTCAGCACCCTGGGCGCCAAATCCGTGATCAAGGATGTGGCCAGAGTTCTGATGGTGCCGGCCACCGAAGCCAACAACATCACCAAGACCATCCCCTTCAACAAGAATCTGGAGGAGGCCTACAAGGAATCTCCGGATTTCCGCCATCTGATCGACAACAACGAGCTCTACCAGAGCATCTACAAACACAGCATCGTGCTGGAAGGCCTGATCCGCCAGACCGGCATCCACGCCGCCGGACTGGTGATCGCGCCCGGCGACCTGAAAGAATACATCCCGCTCACCTGCAGCACCCAGAAGGATTCCGACACCAACATCCTGGTGCAGTATGAAGGCCGCTGGCTGGATGAACTGAAATTCCTTAAAATGGACATTCTGGGGCTGAAAACCCTCACCCTGATCCAGAAAACGGTGGATCTGGTGCGCCAGTCCCACGGGGTCGAACTGGACATCGACCAGCTCGACCTCACCGACAAAAAGGTATATCAGCTGCTCAGCAAAGGCGACACAGACGGCGTTTTCCAGTTTGAAAGCGACGGCATGCGCAAATATCTGATCGACCTGAAGCCAAACCAGTTCGAAGACCTGATCGCGATGGTGGCGCTCTACCGGCCCGGGCCGATGAAGTTCATAGATACCTACATCGCCCGCAAACACAAGCGGGAAAAGGTGGTTTACGACCATCCCGTGATGGAAAAGACGCTGAAGGAAACCTACGGGGTAACCGTCTATCAGGAACAGGTGATGCGGATCTCCATCGAGATGGCGAAATTCACGCGGGGCCAGGCCGACACGCTGCGCAAGGCGATGAGCAAAAAGAGCCTGGACATGCTGATGGAGTTCAAACAGCAGTTTGCCGACGGGGCCACATCCAACGGCGTGCGGGACAAGGTGGCGGACAAGATCTGGAACGACTGGCTGGATTTCGCGCAATACGCCTTCAACAAGAGCCACGCCACCTGCTACGCCCTGGTGGCCTACCGCACAGCCTGGCTGAAGGCGCATTATCCGGTTGAATTCATGGCCGCGCTGCTCTCGCTGGAAGACGATCCGGCCAAGGTGCCGGTGAAGATCGAGGTCTGCAAGGCAATGGGGATCAAGATCCTGCCGCCCAACCTGAACCGCAGTGACAAGGAATTCAGCGTGCGGGGCAAGGAAGTGCTGTTCGGCCTGAAAGCGATCAAGAACATCGGCGACGCGGCCATCGACGCGATCGTCGAAGACCGGCGGCAAAACGGTTCCTATGCCAGCATCTTCAATTTCTGCAGCCGGCTGGACAGCAGCGCGGTGAACAAAACTGTGCTGGAAAGCCTGATCGCCAGCGGCTCGATGGATGAGCTGGAAGGCAGCCGGGCCCAAAAATGGGCCGTGATCGAACAGGCCCTGTCCTTCAACACCGGCGCGCAAAGGGACAAGAGGATAGGCCAGACCTCGCTTTTTGACCTCATCACCACCGACAGCGGCGGCGAAGAATACTACCCCCCCCTGCCGGTGGAGGAACCCTGGAACTATGCCTATCAGCTGGAGAAGGAGAAGGAAGTGCTGGGTTTCTACCTGGGCGGGCATCCGCTCTACGAATACCGCAGCCTGGTGAAACACCTCACCAACGCCAGCTCCCAGAACATCAAAAGCTCCAGCGGCAAAGATCTGGTGCTGGCCGGCATCGTTTCCGGCATTTCCCGCAAGCGCGACAACAAAGGCAATCCCTACGCCTTCATAGAATTTGAAGACCTCAGCGGCCGCTTTGAAGTGGCGCTCTTCAACCAGGACTACGAAAGGCATTTTTCCAAACTGGCCACAGGCAGCATCTTCTTCGTGTTCGGCAACCGCTCTGGCTACAACGGCAATGAAGACAGCATGCCGCGGATCAGCCCCACGGACCTGGTCCCGCTGGCTGATCTGCCCCAGCACCTGCGTGGCGAGATCCGCCTGAACCTGACCCTGGCCAGGCTTTCGGAGGAATTTGTGGATGCCTATCAAACCCTCACCGAAAAAAACCGGGGCGGCTTCTCGATCAAGGCCGGCATCACAACGAATGAAGGCGACAGCTACCTGCTGGACGCGCAAAGGAAGATTTTTCCCAGCAACGAGTTTTTGCAATGGCTGGAGGAAAAGCAATACGAATTCAGCCTGAGGGTGGCCCTCAATGGTAAAAGCGGCTGAACTTGCGCTGCTTTTGCTCCTGCTGGCCACGCTGCTGCCGGCCCAGGAGATCATCTTCGAGCACTACGGCACGGGGGTGGACCTGTGGGTTCTGATCCCCTACAACGCCTTGGTATTCAAATCCGGCGTCACCGAATCCAACTTCCAACTGGTGATGGAACTGAAAAACACCAAGACCAAAAAGACGCTGGGTTTCGACCGGGCCTTTGTGGTGCCGAAGCGTTACTGGCTACAGGATACGGCCATCCCGGTGACTTTCAGCGCGGAGATCGGGCCGGGAAATTACCAGGCTGACCTGCGCCTGCGCAACCTCACCCAAGGCGACAAGGTTGATCTGAGGCGGAATTTCACCGTGGGAGAAAACTACACGGAGATCGGCCAGCCCTATTTCCTGCTCCGTAAAGAGGGCGTCACTTTCCAACCCGCGATTCTGCACCCCCTGCCGGTCCCGCTGGAAAGCTGCGTGCTTGCCCAGAAGTTCAGCCTGGCCGCGGACAGCGTCCACATCGCCGGAATTGCTGACCCCCGCGTGTTCACTTACCCGCAAGGTTCATACACGGCCGACCTGACCGCCCCAGCCAACGCGGATTCCCTGGCCGGTCTGCGCCTCAGCCTCTATGAAGGCAACATCCGCTACGACATGGCCCCCTTCCTCTACAGCCAGTGGTTCTACTACAACGCCCGCTACAGCTACAAAGACCAGATCCAGCAGCTGCGCTACATCGCCACTCAGAACGAATGGAAAAGCCTGCGGGCTGTTCCGGCGGAAAACATGCCCGAAGTGATCGACAGATTTTGGCAGGTGCACGATCCCAGCCCGGGAACCCTGCGCAATGAGGCCCGCGAAGCATTTTACCAGCGCGTGATGACGGCCGACGAGCGCTTCACCATCCATAAAAAACTGCAGGGTTGGAAGAGCGACCGGGGTAGAATCTACATCAAGTACGGTGAGCCGGACGAGACGCACAGCGAAGTGCATCCGCTGGACCTGTATCCTTACATAATCTGGACCTATTACAGCCAGAAACTGGAGTTCATCTTCGCCGACACCGGTGGTTTCGGCCAATACAGACTGAGGAACAAAGATGAAGAATATTAGAGCATTGCTGCTCTGCCTGGCCCTGACCGGCCTGGGAGCGGCCGCCGCGGCCGAAACCTTTACCATGCACGTGGCTCCGCAGCGCTTTTTGAACAAGGACAACAGCACCATCCTCAACGTGGATTACCAGATACCTTACGGCAATCTCTGGTTTTTGGCCCAAAAAGGCGGCTACTTTGCCGAACTGGACCTGCAGGTGGAAGTGGTGGTTGGGGACAGCGTTGTTTACAGCCAAACCTATCGCGACAACATCGGCATTTCGGACAAAAACGATTCCCGCTCCAACAAAAGCTATCTCAACCGGCTTACTTTCAGCCTGAACAGCGAGCCTTGGTTGCTGCGCGTGAGCGCCAAAGACCTCAATTCACGCAAAACCGCCAACTGGACCTATCAGGCTGAACCGCTGGGCGCGCAGGACCTGCTCAGCGATCTGGAATTATGCAGCTTTGTACGGCCGGACAGCAGCAGTTATCTGCAGCGGTTTCACCGCGGAAATGTCCTCTATCAGACCCAGCCCTCCCTGATCTTTGACAAAACCGAGAGCGAAGACCTCACCATCTATTTCGAGACCTACGCTCCCGCGGACCTGGCCGGCGATACGGGCCTGCTGGTGCTGACCGTGGAAAAGGACAGCGTAATGGTGTTTGACCGTTTTCTGGACTATGCCCCGTTATCCCACAACGAAGGAATCTCCCTGCGCATACCTCTGGAAAAGCTGAGCCCCGGCAAGTACACCGGATCGGTGGAGTTTCAACTGGGAGAACAAAGCCAGGAAAGGGAGTTCATTTTCTTCCTCACCGAACCCAAACAAGAGCAGTTCTTCGTCTTTCCCGATCCGGATGATGATTTCAAACTGCTCAAATACTTCACTGGGGCCACCTCAACCGCAGACTGGAAAACTTACGACCTGGAAACCAAACGCAGATACCTCAGCCAAAGCTGGAAAGCCCTGGCCGCGGCGGGAGCCATGAACACCCAGACCCTGCTGGACCAGATCCGCGAGAGGGTGGACTACGCCAACTCCTACTATAGCCATTTCGAGCAGGGCTGGACCTCGGACATGGGGCGCATCCACATCCGCCAGGGAAAACCGGATGAGATCGAAAAAGGCACGTCTTCCGACGAAGCCCGCTTTGTGCGCAAAGACTATCAGATCTGGAAGTACCAGGGCCGTCAAAAAGCCGTTTACCTCTTTCTGGACATGCAGATGAACGGCAACTCCCGCCTGATCTACGTTGAAGGGGATCAAAGGGAAAGTTCGAACCCGGATTACCTGTATTACCTGGGGGACGACTTCGACACCAGCAAACTCTATAACTGAATATTTACAAACATGTTACGTGACCCTGAGCCTCTTATCAGCGGGATTAACTGGCGCTGGGGACCCACGATTGCCAATCAAACTGGACAGATTTCCATGAGATGGACAGCCAAATCGCGTAACATATGGCAGTTACGGCGTCTAAGCGATCAGATCCTGAAAAATATCACAGTTCCGGCAGGAACGCATCTTCAAGGTGTTCAAGCTTATAGCTGTCGGTGTGGCAAAAATACAACACAATCACCAAGTCAAACCGAATTCTTGACTTGACACATTCGGGATGTTGAATAACATATCGCTGAGCCGTGAGTGTGATGCGCTTTCGCTTTGTGAAAGACACATTCATCATGGCCTGCCTGATAGAGTGTTTGGAGCGTGTTTTGACCTCCACGAAGACCAGCGTGTCTTCCTGAATGGCGATGATGTCGATCTCGCCAGTGCTCGCCCGGAAATTCCTGGCCACGATGGCATAGCCCTTGTTGGCCAGAAATTTGGCGGCCAGGTCCTCTCCCACATGAAAGATTTCGTTTGCTTTTTGTCGCTGCATATGGCAAAAAAAAGCTTGACGGAAAATCTGTCAATGATATTAATGACCCGAGACTAAGAAAAACACCGAAAGGTGGAGGGAAGTATGAAAAAAGTTATATTGAGCGTAATTGTTCTGGCAGCCGTGATCGGCATGATCGAAGCTGCGCCGTTCCAGACGATGGGATTGCTGCGCACGCCAGACGCGTATGTTATTCCTCACAAATCGGCGCAACTGGTTCTGGCTGGCTATTACAGAAACGTGGAAAGACCCTCTTACGTTGACCCGGACAAAAATGGACTCAATTTCTACGGCATGCTGGGGGTAGGCCTGTTCGACCGCGTCCAGCTGGATTTCTTCGGCGGAGATTACGTCTATTTCCTAAACGCCAAAGTCAAGCTTCTGCAGGAAACGCCCAAGATCCCGCAGATCGCCGTCGGCATGGACAACATCCTCTCCCCGGTTAACCGGCGCCGGGCCCAAGATTACAAGCCCTACTACTATTGGGACCCAGAGCAAGAGGCTGTAATTCACTCCAGCCTAAGGGATTCGTTGAATTTAGGCTGGATTGACCATCCAGACAAAACCGACTATGAGTATTTTTCCCCTTATCTCGTTGCCTCCAAGCAAGTGGTGATGGGCGGCATCGACTGGATGTTCAACCTCGGGATCGGAGCTAATCGTTATATTGGTCAAGTGGATCGTTCGCGCTGGTTTAGTGGTCTCTTTGCCTCAGTGGAGATATCGCCCTGGGACAATTTTGCCGTTCAGGGCGAATACGACGGCAAAGACTTCAATGCCGGCCTCAAGTACTCCATCAAGAATTTTGGCATCCGTTTGGGCGCGGAAGCGGTTGAAGACCTGGCCAAAGGTTCCGAAGGCAACGGATATGAAAACAATCTCCGTATCGCCTTGGGGCTTTCCTACCTGTTCGACAGATTTTCGGACAAGAATGCCTCCATCCGTCCGGACCTCGGCCTCTACGCCACCAACATCGGCACCGAACCCGTGATCGTTCCCACGGAGCCCGTGGCCGTGGCCACCACTGAAACCGGCCAGCCGGCTGAAGTGGCCATCGTTACTCCCGGCACCCAGCTTCCCACTCCCGGCATCGTCGAAGCCAGCGCCTACAAAGAACTTTCCCCGGAAGTGAAAGACCTGCTGGCGGAGTTGCGCCTCCTTCGCGAAGAACGCCAGAAAGCGCAAAAAGCGCTGGAAGATCTGCGCAAATGGCTGCAGGAGCTTAAGGAAGAAAACCAATAAATAGTTTTCGCACTGATCACCGTCTGGTGAATGTGCAGGTAAATACGTACATATTTCCCTTGGTCAAGGTTGAGATTCAGGATGCGACCCCCGGCTGCATCCTGAATCCTGCTTATAACTGGCAGGATTGATAACACAGGACGATAAGCGAGCGGGGTTATGAAAAAACTCATCAAACTATATCTGTTGCTAACGCTGACAATGGTTCCCATTGCGCTGGCGCATGCTCAAGATGCGGTGGTCAGTCCGGATGTCCGGAGCGCGATTTACGCGGATCCCAAAGTCATAGAGGCAATAGATTTCCTGAAAGACAGGCTTCCCCAACTGGTGGAGGAGAACAAGTCCCAGGCCGTTGACGAATATTTGCAGCATTACGAAAGTTTGAGCAAGCTGGACGAGGCTGACCTTCTCTATCTGGTGGGGCATTTTTACTCTGTTGTGGACGACCCCACGCAGGCCATCCCATATTTCGACGTTTTGATCAACGACCCCAAGCTCGGTGACGACGCCAGGATGATGCTCAACCTGCTGCTGTATTACAGGGCGGTGGATTACATCCAGAATCAGAATATCGAGACCGCGGCTCCCTTCCTGGAAGACGTGATGAACCGTTTTTCCACCGGCAAATATTACCCCACCTACATGTTCCTGTGGGCGGACCTCCTGGCAGAGGATGCCGAAGAGGCCAGGATCCAGGGCTACGTTGACGCCTATGAAAACAACAAAGACTGGATCAAAAACACTTTCGTGAACCGCCGGCGGAGCGTGATCGGCCGCCTGGACGCTCTCGATCTGGATTCTTTTTATGCGGACCCAGACACCAGCAAGGCCAATGTCCTGAAAGAGCAGGTTTCCTCCATCCAGCGCGACCTGCAAGACCTTTACAACGAGTTTAAATCCCTGCCCGGCTTGCAGTTCACCGAAGCTCTGAACAGGATCGCGGAAGAAGAAATGCGGCTGCTGGAAAATTTCAAGGCCCAGATCAGGCCGTTCGAATCGCTGCCCCCGATCGATCTCGCCCAACTGGCCTCGCCCGATTACACCGGACCCGAATCAGCCGCCTTCACCCGTTACCGCGAGGGCGCTATTCTGCTGAAGCAGCTTAAAGACACCTCCGTGTTTTACGGCAGGGTGCTGGATGTGATGGACCGCTTTTTCGAGCGGCGCTATGAACTTTTTGTGAACGAAGACGAGTCGGTGGTGGGCAAAGGCTTCAGTGACATGGAGCTGAAACGCCTTATGGACATCGAACGCAACATCAATATCTACACCGATGTCGTGGCGGGGATCGACAAGATCATGGCCGAGCCGAACTATGCCAGCCTGAACCTCGATCTGGGTCCCGAGCGGCAGGAATATGTGGAAAAGATCGCCGACCTGCAAAACCGCAAGGAACGCTACCTGGCTTTCCGCAAGCATCAGGACAGCGTTGAGGAAGCGATCTTTACGGAACTTTTAGACGAATACTACGCCACTTACCGCGATAAACGCTCCCTGGACGAACTGCTGCCGGAAGTGGAAGACGTGATGCTCACCATGATCCGGGAAAATTATCCCAAAGACCAGCAGGGCGTGATCGAAAAGCAGTACGCGCAAACCCACAAGGTTGGCCTGAAAGATTTTCCCATCGATGACACCTTCATCGCCAACCTGGATTTCCTGGGACTGATGGTGGACTATCGCAAGATCCGCTATCAGGAGCAGCAGCGTCTGGCCAAGGCTGATTCGCTGGGCGACGAGCAACAGCGGGCGGAATATCAGAAGATCGTGCAGGACAAGGCTGAGCTGCTGGAAAGATATGAGGCCTTTGTTGCCGCCAATCCATATTTTCAAGCCATGGAGCAGCCCAGCGGCGGATATTTGCTGAACAATGCCATCATCTATTACAACATGGCCGAACTGCAGTACGCGGTTGATTTGGACAATCCCGAGAAAGCCCTCGCCCATTATAAAATGGCCTTGGAGATCGAGCCGGATTTCTACCTGCGGGACCGCGCCCTATACAACATCGGCTACTTAAGCAGCGAGGCCAAAAAAGTTGCCAAAAACGCCCAGATAGAGCAGTTCCGTGCCGCCAACCCCAATCAGGAGAGACCGGACCGGCTCAAATTCGCTGAGGCTGATTTCCGCGAAGCCCTGGATGCCTACACAGAGCTGGTGGATTCAGGCAAGTACGACGACTCGCCCTATTACGACGAGGCCGTGTACAGGCTGGGCATCCTCCATTTCCTGATCGGCTCGGACGCGAATGAGCCCGTCACCCACTATGCCGAAGCCAACCGCCGTTTCGACTCGCTGGTGAACGATCCCGACAGCGTCTACCATCATGATGCCCTGTACCAGAGAGCTTGGGTGAACCTGAACCAAGGCGACGAACAATCCCTTAAATCGGCCCTGGCCGATTTTGTCACCCTCATCGGAGCGGCTGACAACAAAGAGATCACGGATGCCTATCTGGCTCAGGATTACCGGGATAACTCCATCGACAACATCGCCTATTCCCTCATCGCCCTCGACGGCATCGATTTCAACCAGGAATCCAAGGGCGTGGGAGAAATCCGCAGAGCCCTGGCTGAATATTCCGATATCAAGGTGAAAACCCTCATCCTGGACAAGGCCGCGGGCATGAAAGTGGATATGGAAGCTCCGCTGCAGGCCATAGATTTCATGGAACTCCGGCTTCAGACCTCTCCTTATGAATTGCAGAACCCGGCTGTGGTGGATTCGATCATCAAGCTCTATTATACCCCCGGCCTGGAACTCCGTTACGGCATGGACCTCACCCGGATTCGCGACGACAAGCTCGACTTCATCAAAGCCACCTATGGCAAAGACACAGAGTGGTACCTGAAAAATGTTAAGGATGCGGACGCGGCAGCGCCGGAATCGAGGGCGCAACTGGAGATCATCCGCGATGCCTATGAACAGATCCGCATCCGCCATTACAACAACCTGATCGATTCTGCCTCCAAAGCTGACCAACAGCTTTACGAGTCTCACATCGAAGCATATCAGCAGTACACCCAGCTGTTCCCCAACACCACTGTCCTGCAGGCTTTCATAGACGGGAACAGGCTAACGGAAATTCTGTTGGCCAGCCTTTTGGCTGAAAAGCGCAACGATATCGAAAGCTATAACTTTGCGGCAACCAAGCTCACGGATTACAATCAGGATTTCCAGGGGAACCCAGATTACTTCAACAACGAAGGTCTCATCTACAAATACAACCAGCGGATCTACTCGCTGTCCAAACCCGCCCCGGAAGATGACGCGACCTACTCACAGTATCGTGGTTCCGCGCTTAGATTTTACAATGTGCTGAAGGCATCCCAAAACCCGGAAGCCAGAAACGGCGCGCCGGCGATCCTGATGGACCTGGCCGCGGTTGAACTGCACCACGGCCATCCCGACCAGGCCCAAGCTCACTACAACACCATCCTGGCAAGCGGGATGGAGATCGACAGGGCCACCAGCCGCAGCATTTATCTGAACCTGGCCAAAATCGAGGAAGACAACGGCAACTTCAGCGAAGCGGAAAAAATGTACATCGCCGCCAAGGGCTTTTCCAACAGCGCTGCCGATGCCGGGGAGATCGAAAACCTGGTCCGGCTGCAGATCCAGAACAACTATGAAAAGGCGGAACAACAGGGTGACCAGCAGACCGTTGCCACAGAACTGATCCGTTTGGCGAATAAATTTAACGACGAACCTTCCCGCAGCCAGGGCTACCTGTTTATGGCCTCCGAGGCTTACGTCAAAGCCGGGCTGTACAATGAAGCCATCGCCCTGAAAACTAATCTGGCCGCGGTGAAGACCTCCATGGACGAGAAATACGCGCTCTACGAACAGAGCTGGACCATAGCCCAGACCCAGATGAAAGACCCCGCCAAGGCGCGGGACCTGAAAAACGATTTCATCCAGCAGTTTCCTGCCAGCAACCTGGCCTTTCTCCTCAGGGTGGACCTCATCGAGGCAATGCGTCAAGATGCCGCGCAGCGCAGCAACGCAGCAGCGGCTTACATCGACCTGCACAACGACGTGAAAGCAGATCGGATCGACAGCGGCGACATCAAGCCGGAAGAGATCTATCTTTGGGCTGTGGAGATCTACAGCAGCGAAGACGATCAGGAAAAAGTGGTCGAGGCCCTCACCTACTTCACCCAAACCTATCCCAAACACAAAGAAACGCCCGGTTTCCTCACCATCCTGGCTGATTCCTACCTTGCCCGCCAGGATCAGCAACGCTTTGAATACTACGCGCGGGAACTCTATCTGAGCGACAGCAGCAAATCTGAACGCTATCTCACAGTTGCCAACCGCAAGCTGGGAACCCTGGCCCAAGAGTTTGACACTGCCTACGCCGCCAGGAACTGGGACCTGGCTTTCCAGAAAAGGGACGAATTCAAGCGCCTGGAAGCCGAATACCGCGGCGAAGGTTTGCCCGTGGAAAGCACAAAAGCCCATGAGGCCTTTGCCTTCGCAGAATCCGAGTACGCCATCCTGCAAGCCCGCCAGGCTTTTCTGGACGGCTTCGACCGCCAGCTGAACAGCATCGAACGCGGCAATTTCCTCACCGCGTCTGCCAACCAGCTGTTGCCAGTGGGCGCCGGAACCACCTGGCAGAAACATCTCTTTGGCGGCACGCCCAACCTGGTGCCTTCTTTCCAAACCAGATCCGAGCTCGAGGTGGCCAAGATCGTCAAGCTGCTGGACCAGACAGAGGCCGATAACCTGGATAACGAACGCCGCCTCCGGGCGCTGAGTTTGATCTGCCAGATAAACGACCGCGCCGCCCAAGTGGTGGAAACCCAGATCGATAAATACATCCAGGTCTCCAATGAACTGGCCCCCTTCCGCGACCGCAAGAGGTTCAGCCAACAAGAATTTGACAATATGGTCAGCACCGAGATCAGGCCTTATTCCCAGCCCTATATTGACGTATATTACAACAATTCGAACCTGATCTACCAGGACATCTACAACAAATATTTCACGGCCGGCTACTTCGACCAGTACACCACCAAGGCTGAGGACAAGCTCATCGAACGCAACTTGCTGCCGGAATACACCGAGGTCCGCCATTCGCTGGATAACGCCTGGAACGCCTGGCTGGCCAAACCTGCAGGCGGGTCTCAGAAGATCGACTCCACTTTTGGTTCCCTGATCCTGGATGACGGAAGGATGCTCTCCACTTACAGCGTTCCCTCCCAGCACGAGCTGATTTTGGAACGCGAGTTCGAGTTTGAGGTCGTTCCCCGCTTTGCCTATGTCTATCTGGCTTACGAGCAGGATCCCCGGATCGTGGTAAACGGCAACGATATCGATCCTGTTTTCATCCCCGTTTACAAAGAGGATTTCGGCACCGTCTTCGCGATCCGCGTCGACGGAGAGGCTTGGAAAAGCGGAGTGAACAGCTTCCGCGGAGTTTTCCCCAACGCCGTGATCTCAGAAGAACCGATCCATTTCAGTACGAGTTTCTTCTTCGACGCAGCGGAAATGTCCACCACAATCCCCACCGAAGTTATCACCCTGGTGTCCAATACTGACTGGACTGTGATCGGAACTGATCCTGATACTGGAGAAGAGATCAGGTCCTACGCCAGTTTGGCCCCGAACTTCGAACTTCCCATGGACAGGTCCACCTTCCTGCAAAATGCCTCCGCGCAGCCCATCTGGGCATATGAGACGCAGGAAAGCCAGCAGACGGCGGTAGTATTTGAAAAGGAATTTGAGCTGTCCGCCGGTTTCGTGGATGGATATCTCGATTTTGTAGCCCCGGACAACGCCAGGCTGTTCCTTAACGACCAGCCCTTGGGCCCTGTTTACGAACTGAACTACGATACAGAGCCCTTCCTGGTGTATCCGGTGCGGGCCAGTTTGCCCGCTGAGCATCTGAAACCCGGCTTGAACAAGCTGCGCATCGAAGTTCAGAACAATTCGCCCAACCGCGGCATGATCGCAGAACTGGGCTTCACAGTATCCGCCAAGGAGTGAAGAGATGAAAAAGACATTCCTGATCAGCCTTCTGATCCTGCTGGGAGCTTCTGTCTGCCTTGCCCAGGTGGACAGCGGTGAGACGGTCGTTACAGAGCCCGTGGAAACAGAAGTGATCGAAGGACGCGACCTGCAGATCCAGATCAAGACCATGATGCCTGACATCAGCGTGATCCAGATCAAAACAGATACCTACGCTCCGGCGGCAAAATACGATTTTACCATCAGCTTGGCCGCGATCCAGGCTGAGAGCAACAAACAACTTACAAATTGGAAACAAGAAATATTAACATGGCTAGAGGAGTCAAAATGAATGCTAAGCACATCGTTCTCGTAATCCTAACCCTGGTGATCGGCCTTGGGGCCTTGGCGGCGCAGGAAGCGCAGGCAGCGGAAGTTAAAACAGACCCCGTGAACCTTGCCACCATTTTCAGGGATAGCAATCAGCAAGGTTTCTTCGGATATCTGATCCTGCTGGTTTTCATCGTCGGCATCGTTTACGCGGTCATCCGCTACATCCAGCTGTTCCACAAAGAACGGATCAACGCCCAAAATCTATACAAAAGCCTGAAAGGCTATATCAAGAACGACCAGATCGAAGAAGCCATCAAGATCACGGAAAAAATGAAGGGCACCACCCTCGGCTTCATCTTCTTCAGCGGCCTGTCCGTATATAAGGACGTGCGCAGAACCGCCGCCAAGGAAGACATGAGCGCCCAGGTGCAGAACGCCCTCGACGAAGCAGTGCTGCAGAAAGTTTACAAGATCGATGCCGGCCTCTTCTGGTTTGACACCCTGGCCCAGGTTTGCACCTACCTCGGTCTGCTGGGCACCATCTGGGGCCTGCTGGCCGCTTTCAACGCCCTCAGCCGTCCCGACGTGCTTGACAGCCAGAAAAACATCATGCTCTCAGCCGGCATCAAAACCGCCATCGGCACCACTGCCCTCGGTTTGATGGCCGCCATCCCGCTCACCCTGATCAAGGGCTGGCTGATGGGTAAAGCTCAGAAGCTTATCAACGAGATCGACGAATACAGCGTAAAACTCATCAATCACATCAATATTTCAGCTAAAGGATAAGATCATGGCATACCGTCCTTCAGCCGGAAGGAACCAGCATCCAGTATCAGTTCCGAAAGTTCCGGACCTGGTGCCGATCATGAACTTGTTTCTCACCGTCATCCCTTTTCTCTTGCTGATGCTGGTGATCACGCAGGTTGCGCTGGTGGCCTTCAACTTCTCTGCCGCGCCTCCCGGCCAGCCCGCGACGGTCGACGGCACTGAAGGCTTGAAAAAGGATGTTCCGGAAGTAACCGTCATCATCACGGCCTCGCAGGATTCCCTGAGCACCACCATCCCTGGTTTTGAGATCAGGGAACCAGGGCGCGACCCGGGTATCGTGGGACTTTCACTTGGCCAGTACAACTATGTCATGCTCGATGCCGGCCTCAAGACCATCCGGGATAGGTTTCCGGATCTGCGGGACATCAGCGTGGCCCCTTATGATGACGTTCAATACGATGTCCTGATCAAAACCATCGATATCTGCCGGAGCAACGCCTTTGCCAATGTTCACTACAAAGCCCCGCAGGTGCGCTATTACGTGATGGGGGGACAATGAGCAAAAACCTGAATCCCCAAAATCTCAACCGCAGGGTGCGCCGCAAGTTCCCGGATGGAACTCCGCTGTCCATCATTTCCCTGGTGGACATCCTCACCATTCTGCTGGTGTTTCTGCTCAAAAACGTTTCCATGGAAGTGCAAAAACAGACCATGCCAAACAACATGACCTTCCCGGTTACCATGCAGAAGCGCGATCTGCTGGAAAACAAAGGCACCACCGTGGTCCAGATCTACCCGGACCGGATCCTCCTGGGCGAACAGGGCATCCATTTCGGCAGTCTGGAAGAATTTGCCTCTGACCCTGACAAACGCACCGAGATCCTCTCGTATCTGCAAAGCACAGCCACGGAAATAGTTAAAACTTCGGACGCCAGCGGCAATCCCACCCCCACAGCCCTGCTCATCCAGGCGGATAAAAGCATCCCCTGCTGGTACATTACGGAGTTTGTGAGCCTGGGAACCAGTTCCTTCTATGAATACATCTATTTTGCCACCCTCCTGGAAACTGATTGGCTTGAAAAAAGTAAATCGAACACCAGTGGGTAAGGAGGTATGATGGCAAAGACGATACTGAACCTAAGCCTCAACTACCGGGGAAAACATCTGGACACCATCCGCCAGGGAACCGATTTTGTCAACAAATGGCAGATCGGAACAGATAAGCATCTCTTCTGGCAGATCCTGGACGACACCCAAAAATTCCCCAGCAAACATAAGCTCCTGGTCAAGCGTGGAAATGACTTCCATCTGCAGCTGCCGGACGGCTCCCACCTCAGCTGCAGCAAGGACGGAAACCCGCTGGACGCCAATTTCCTGAAACAGAACGGCATCCTCTCCGGCTCGTTGCTCAAGTTGCGCAACGACCTCAGCGGAACCGTGCAGATAAATCCGGATTACGAGATCCAGTTCGGCTACTCCGAACCGCGTAAAACGGTTCTGCGCCCGGAAGAACAGGCTGTGGTGAACAGCAGCTTGCAGCCGGCCACTCCCTCCGCGTCGGAACGCACGGAAACTGGACTGATCCTGCTCTTTCTCATTCTGGGCCTGGCCTTCGTGCTGATCTACGACCTCGTGATCAAACCCAGGATGGACAAGGAAAAAACCCTCACGGAAACCTTGGCGGAACTGGAAAGAGTGCGCAGGATAGAACCGCAGCTGGGTTTGACCGCGCCGCAAGCCACCACGCCGGATACACCTCCGGAAGAACCGAAAGCCGGCGATACCGCAGAGCAAAAGAAACCCGGCGGCAAACAACCTGCCAAACCCACCACCCGGACCACCGGCACAACCGGCGCCCGGCAGGACCAGGGAGTTCCCGACAAAGGCCAGATCTTCGGCACCAACAGGCCCGGAGCCACCTCCGGCACCAGCAGGCCTCAAACAGCTTATGCCGTGACCGGCCTGCAGGGTTTTGTCACCGCCCGTCCCGGCGCCAGAGCTTCCGCCACCGGCACCAGACCTGGCCCCGGAACGTTCGATCCCAAAGCCTCATCAGGTTTTTCCGGCTCCTTCGATCCCAAAGCCACTTCCGGCTTCAATGCTTCAGCCTCGGATGTGGGCCGGGTTGCCACAACCCAGCCCGGCGGCCCCGGATCGACCACCCGGCCGAACCTGCCCACCCAGACGTTCACCGGCGACGCTTCCAAGCTTCAGACCCCCTCCACCAGCCAGTGGCCCACCGTGCCATCGGCCCGGGAGGAAACTGAGAGGGTTACCCAGTCTGTGGTCAAAGCCCCGGATATCAGCAAGATACCCACTCCGGAAGTGAAGATCCCCAAACCCGCTTCCTCCGTTCCGGACGCCGATGTCATCTACAACCAGATCGCCGCCCGCAAAGGCCAGATCGAGCAATCCTACAAAAAGAACGTTGCCATCAAGAAGCAAACCGGCTCCATCACAGTGCTGATGGACATAGCGGAGAACGGCAGCGTGTCGGCCCGCGTAACTTCGAACAGCGCCACCTTCACTCAAAGTTTCCTGAGTGATATCCAGCGGATCGTGGAATCCTGGCGCTTCAACGTCTCCAAACCCACCAAATACCAGTTCAAAATGAACCTCACTCAAGCCTAAACAACTACGAGAACATATCCAGCCCCGCTCCACCGGCGGGGTTTTTTATTACCTCTGATCCGGATGCGCAAGTTTTCCCCTTGACCGTTCCCAGGGCTGTTACCCACTATGAATGGAGCTTGAGGGTGGAAAGTACCTTTTGAAACAAATGGCTTCCGGCAGGCTCCGCCCTTATCACACTTCCCGTACACATCCCATTCACTTCCCGCTAACTTCCCGCCTGGCAGGGGGGAAGTCAGCGGGAGGCGGACAAGAGGCGGATAGGAAAGGGCTAAGGGCGGGATTTTCAGGAACACAGGCCGCACCGGGCAGATTTCCATTGACATAAAAGCCCCTCCCTTCAGCCTTTGACCATGTATTACTACGCCGTGCACCTGCCCCTGGTCCTCACCCGGGAATTCCATTACAGCTCCAAAGTGGAGATAAACACCGGAGCGAGGGTCTTGGTGAGCTTCAACCGCAAGGACATGATCGGCATCTGCGGTGAGCGAATGCAGGGCCAGCTTTCCGACAAGATCCGCTACAAACCTGTGTTGGAGGTGCTGGACGAGGTCCCGGTGCTGGGACCCCGGCTGCTGGAACTGGCCAGATTCATGGCGGGATATTACGCCTGTTCGCTGGGCAGCGCCTGTTTCGCGATGCTGCCGGCCTGGCTGGTGCCGGACATCGAGGCCGAGGTGAAATGGCTGGCAGCGGAGTTTCCTGAATCATTCAGGGTTTTGGAACCCGCTTTGGGGGGAGGCGAGGCCAGAAAAGTATCCGAATTGCGCAAGCTGCTGAAAGGGGCACCGGTGCTGCATCTGATCGAACAGGCCGCGGACCTGGGCCTGCTGGAAGTAAGGCGTAAACTGAGTTCCCGCGACAAACCCAAAACGGTCAATTTTGTCCGCCTGCTGGACCGCGAGCCCGATCTGGGGCAATTTCCGCCCAAGCAAAAAGAAGCGCTGCAACTGATGCTGGCCATCCCCAAGGAGGAGTTTCCCCTCTCCGAGATCAGCGCCACCGTATCCTATTCCGTGGTGCACGCGATGCAGAAGAAAGGCTTGCTCAGCATCACCCCGAAGCTGGTGGAGCGCGAGTTTTTCAGCTACGAAAGCGGCGCCGGCCCCAAGGCCGTCACCTTGAACGCAGAGCAGCAGCAGGCGGTGCGGGAGATCTCGCGGCAGGCGGATGGTTTCAGGGTCGATCTGCTCTACGGCATCACCGGCAGCGGCAAGACCGAGGTCTATATTCCTCTGATCCGGGCCTGCCTGCAAGAGGGCAAAGGAGTGATCTTCCTGATCCCGGAGATCGCGCTCACACCTCAGATGGTGGAACGCTTCCAGGGCGAATTCGGTTCCACTCTGGCCATATCGCACAGCCAGCTGAGCGACCGGCAGCGCCTCAGCCAGTGGCACAAGATCGCCACCGGAGAGTGCCGGCTGGTGATCGGCGCCCGCAGCGCGGTCTTCGCCCCCATGCCGCGCCTGGGGCTGATCATCGTGGATGAAGAGCACGAGCAATCTTACAAACAAGACAACAATCCCCGCTACAACGGACGCGACCTCGCTGTGGTAAGGGCCAGGCTCGAAGGCGCAAAGATCGTGCTGGGCAGCGCCACTCCCTCGCTGGAATCCTGGCACAATCAAGAGATAGGCAAATACACTCTGCACACCCTGAGCAGCCGGCCGCTGGACATCAAACTGCCCGAAGTGCGCATCCTCTCGCTGCAGGAGGATTACCAGCAGCAATTGCTTTCCGACGAACTCATCGCCGCCATCAGCGCCCGCCTCGAGAAAAAGGAACAGGTGATCCTGTTTCAGAACCGGCGCGGCTTTTCCTCTTACATGCAGTGCCTGAAATGCGGCGAACTGATCAAATGCTCCAACTGCGACATCAGCATGTATTACCACCGCGACCGCGAGGAAATGCACTGCCACTACTGCGGCAATGCCTATCCCAGTCCCCGCAAGTGCCCCCACTGCGGCAGCTACACTTTTTCCTACGGCTCACCCGGCACCCAAAAGGTGGAGCAGCTGCTCCAGATCCTGTTTCCCCAAGCCCGGGTGCTGCGTCTCGATTCCGATTCCGCGCGGAAGCAGGACAGCTACAAAACCATGTACCGCCGGATGAAAGACCGCGATGTGGACATCCTTTTGGGCACCCAGATGATCTCCAAAGGGCTGGATTTCCCCGCTGTGACCCTGGTGGGCATCATCAGCGCGGATATCAGCCTCAACGTGCCGGATTTCCGCTCTGCCGAACGCACTTTCCAACTCTGCACCCAGGTGGCAGGTCGCTCCGGCCGGGCGGACAAACGCGGCGAAGTGATCATCCAGACCTACAATCCCACCCATTACGCCATCGTGCACGCCGGAAACCAGGATTACCGCGCTTTCGCGGAGGAAGAGCTGGAGCACCGCAAGCGCCTCAATTACCCTCCCTTCTACAGGCTGGCCCGGATCCTCTTCCAATGCGCGGACGGACCCCTGCTGGAACAGGAAATGGCCCTGCTGCAGGAAAAATCCCTGCTGGTGGCAGCCACATTTGGGGCAGCCGACATCTTTCTGCTGGGACCGGCACCGGCGCCTTTTGCCAAAATGAACAACCTCCACCGTTGGCATTTGATCATCAAAGCCCGCACACCTTCCATCCTGAAGCAGTCTTTGGAGCTGATATCTGAGCTTTACACACCGCCCGGCGCCATCCACTTCCATCCGGATGTGGACCCGCTCAGCCTGATGTGAAGCCAGCCGCCAATTTTTCCCTTGCCAAAATACTCAAGCGACAAAAAATGTGAAAAACTAAGGAGTTATCCCATGACCGATAAAGAAAAGAACGGCTGCAAATGCGGCGAAGAATGCCACGACCACGACGAGCCCTGCGATTGCGAAGGCGAAGAGTGCGAAAGCAACACCATCACCATTGAGCTGGAAGACGGCAGCAGCAAGGACTTCATCGTTCTGGACGTGATCACCCACGAAGGCAAGCAGTACATGGCCCTGGCCGAAGTGGATTCCATGGAATACGACATCATGAGCTGGGAAGTGGACGGCGAAAACGTGGAACTGAGCGTGATCGAGGATGACGCTGAGTTCAACGCCGTGGCTGCCAAATTCGAAGAGCTGTTCCAAAACTACGAAGAGGAGCCCGAAGACTGACCCAAATCACGCAACGGGACCGACATACTACCAGGAGCCACAGGCGGATGGACAGGAGGATGAGACGTGCGGGCTGACCTGATCTTGCGGGATTGCAGGCAACTGGTAACCCTGCAGGGCGGCGCGGGGCCGCGCACCGGAGCGGCCATGAACGATCCGGGCTGCATTGCCGGTGGCGCTCTGGCCATCAAAGACGGGCGGATTCTAGCTGTGGGCACCACAGACGAGATCATGGCCGCCCATTCCGCCCCGGAAGTGGTTTCCGCGGCAGACCAGCTGGTTTTACCGGGTTTTATTGACTGCCACACCCACCCCGTTTTTGTGCACACCCGCGAGGACGAATTCGCCCAGCGCCTGGCCGGAAAGTCATACGTGGAGATTTCCCAAGCCGGAGGCGGCATCCGCGGCACGATCAAAACCACCCGCGACGCCTCTGAGGACCTGCTCTTTGAGCTTGCCGCGAAACGCGTTCGCAAAATGATCTCGCTGGGCACCACCACGGTGGAGGCCAAGAGCGGCTACGGACTTGATACCGCCAGCGAACTGAAGCAACTGCGCGTGATCGCCCGGCTGAACTCGGAATTGCCTGTGACCGTGGTTCCCACCTTCATGGGCGCGCACGAATTTCCCGCGGAATACAAAGACAACCACGCCGGCTACATCAAGATCCTCTGCTCTGAGATGATCCCCGCTGTGGCCGAACAAGGCATCGCCCGCTTTTGCGACATCTTCACCGAGGCCCACGTTTACGGCATTGAAGACAGCAGAACGGTGCTCAACTGCGCCAGAGAACACGGTTTGCCGCTCAAAATGCACGCGGATGAGATCGAACCCATCGGCGGGGCGGAACTCGCGGCAGAACTGGGCTGCGTATCCGCCGACCATCTGGGAGCCGCATCCGACGTGGGCATCCAGGCCCTCAAAGCGGCCGGCGTTATCCCCGTGCTGCTGCCCGCCACGCTCTATTCGCTGGCCAGCAAAAACTACGCCCGCGGCCGCCACATGATCGACAGCGGCCTGCCTGTGGCCATCGCCACGGATTTCAACCCCGGCAGCTGCAATTGCGATTCGCTGCCTTTCACCATGAGCCTGGCCTGCCTGCAGATGGGCCTTTCCCCCGTGGAAGCCCTCTGCGCCTGCACCCTCAACGCCGCCCACGCCCTTGGCCTGGGGGCGGAACTGGGCTCGCTGGAACCGGGAAAGCTGGCCAACTTCTGTATCTGGGACATCCCCTCCCTGAATTTCATTCCCTACCATCTGGGTTCTTCACATATCACGGCAGTTTACGCCAGTGGCAAGCTGGTCCACACTTCCTCAGCATGAACGGCAACAGCGGCGAAAACGCCTACACCATCATCGAGACCCTGCACAAATCGAGGCAGTTTTGCGTCTATAAGGCCCGCAACTATTTCAGCGGCAGGATCGTGACCATCAAAACGAACGAGCAGCGCTTCCGCTCAGACGCTGACCAAGTGGCCCAGCTGCGCGGGGAAGCGGAAACCGGCCTCCGGCTGAAACACCCCAATATCCGTGAAACCATCGGTCTGTTCGAGGATGGCGGCACCGTTTACATGGTCAACGAGTTCCTCGAAGGCGATCCGCTCAACGGCATTCTGCGCATCCCGCACGTGGACATCAGCTACAGCCAGGCCATCAAGTGGACCCTGCAACTCCTGACCGCTCTCGAACACGCGCACAAGCATCTGATCCTGCATTTGAACCTAAACCCCACCAACATCATCATCACTCCGGATTACGACCTCAAGGTGCTGGGCTTCGGCAAATCACCCCATGCCTGGAAAATCGCCGATCCGGAACAGCACACCCACCATCCCGTGCTCTTCACCCCGCCGGAAGTTTTTCTGGAGGAAAACCCCGATGAACGTTCGGACCTCTGGTCCGCCGCCGTGATCGCCTGGCTGCTGCTGCGCGGCAGACTACCCTGGGAACTGGACCGCCGGGAAAGCCCTTCCGCCCAGAAACAGATAACTTTCGGCCAATATCCCCTCAACCCGGATCTGCCTGGCAAACATATCCCCGCCTGGCTGTTCAGCGTTCTCAACAAGGCTTTGCAAATCGATCCCGCCAGGCGTTTTGCCAGCGCCGCAGAAATGCGGGAAGCGCTGGTCACGCAACAGGAATTTACCCTGGAAAACGACGGCGCCGGATCCGTTTCTGAACCTCCAAAAGCTCAACCTGCCCTATCTGCAGACAACCAGTTTTCCCCTCTCGGCGTTCCCACCGTGGAACCCAAACCTTCCCTGGCGGACACCCAGCCCGGAATCCCTTCCCGAGGCGTGAACACTCTGCCGGGCAAGCGCCCCGGCGACACCACAGTGGACGGGCCGGTCCAGAAAATTCCCATCAAGAGAAAGGAAACCTCTCCGGAACTCAAGAAACTGCAGAAGACCTTCCGCGTCCTGGGCGTCATATCGGCCTGCATTCTTGTCTATATCATCCTGAAATACCACGTGATCAAGGACGGGGCCATCTTCGGCCAAGCTGACGATGGTGGCGCTCCCGTGCAGGTGACAGACGCGAAACCGAAGGTAACGAACGTGCCTCTGGAGATGATCACTGTTCTGGGCGAAACCGCGATCATCGGCAACAACGGCCCAGACGCCAAAAACGATGAATATCCGCTGCTGCAAATGCAGTTGTCCTCGTTCATGATCGCGCCCCGCGAGATCACACGCGCGCAGTGGGCCATGGCCAATCCCGGCTTCGAGTTTTCTGAGGAGGAGAAGGACCTGCCCGTCACCGGCATCACCTTCGACGAAGTGGTGGCATTTTGCAACGAGAAAAGCCGCCTGGACAATCTGCAGCCCTGCTACGAGTATCTCGGCAACGGCGTGAGCTGCGATTTCAACGCCAGCGGATACCGCCTGCCCACCGAGGCGGAGTGGGAGTATGCTGCCAAAGCCAGACGCACAAACGCTTTCACCCCCTACAGCGGATCCACTGTCGCGGACGTGGTGGCCTGGTATTCCGCCAACAGCGGCGGCAGCCTCAAACCCGTGGGCCAAAAACAGCCCAACCAGATAGGACTTCACGACCTCAGCGGAAACGCCGCGGAGTGGGTCTGGAACTGGTATTCATCCTATACAAGCATCATGGATACGCCTTTTGCCGGACTGGACCAGGGCACCGACAAAGTGATCCGTGGTGGCTCCTACAAGGATCCCGCCGAAAACATCCGCGTCACCTCCCGCGCCCACGGCAAACCCTATGCCAAAGCTGATCACATCGGCTTTCGCGTGGTGCGGAAAAAGTAGCATCCAGCCATAATTTGAGGCTCAAGTTCATTTATGGTGGGTAAACTCTAGTATCCCTATCCGTCATTCCAGCGCAGGCTGGAATCCAGGTCTTTTGTCGGGTTCGTAGCGCAGCATGCCAATGCTGCGTTTTGGTTTTTCGCAGGATCGGAATCCCGCGCCACGGGGCTTCCGCCATTCCAGCGCAGGCTGGAATCCAGGTCTTTTGTCGGGTTCGTAGCCCAGCATGCCAATGCTGCGTTTTGGCTTTTCGCAGGATCGGAATCCTGCGCCACGGGGCTTTTCTGGATCCCAGCCTACGCTGGGATGACGGCACCGATGTGCCATTCATACACATCCACTCTATTTGAACATGAGCCTAATTTGAGCGTAAAGAAGCCCGGCGGTTGAGGCCGGGCTTGATGTTTGGCTCTCTTTCAAACCGAGGGGGGGGCAGTGATCAACCAAAAAGCAGCCGGGAGGGCGTCAGAACCCTGTGGGCGATTTCCGCTTTTCGTAGAGCATGATCACGCGTTGCTGCAGCAGATTGTCCAGCGGCAACACCACGTCGCGCAAGTTGGCGATCTCGACCAGTGCGGGGTCGTAAGCCTGGGGGGCGGCTGCAGAAACGGTTTTCAGCAGCTGATCCGCCGCGTCGTTCCAGTGATTGATCTCCGCGGTGGCGGGAGAGATCCAGCCCAGTTCGTAAAAAAGGCGGAGCAATTCTGCGCCAAGCTTGGAACGAGCCGGGTTTTTGAATCTGGTGATACCTCCGTTGTTGCCCAGCGCGGTTCCTTCGATCTCCAGATAGGAGGGCGCGGGCAACAGCAGGTCGGCATCGGAATCCGGGTCCGCGAACTGCTGTATCTCCACCCTGAAGCCGGGGTTGGCGGTGTTTATGGTCCTGGTTCCCCAACTCAGCGCAAAGTCCACGTCGGCAGGCAGGCCAAAATCCGGCTGCATGAGCTGCAAGCCGCGGTAGTTCTGATAATCCGAGGTCTCCAGCACGTTACCAAGGGTCGGGTCGACCGTGCAGGCGGCGTTAAGCACTTTGGCGACGCTCTGTTCCCGGATCTTGTTCAGGTTATAGATGAAGAGCTGGTGCGGCGAAAGGTTTAGCGAGGCAAGCGAGGAATGCACGCTGTTCGCGAAACCGATGGGTTTGGAGCCGCAGCTGACCACGCTCAGGAGCTTTTTGCCGGAGCGCTGTTTGAGGCGCAGCATGGTGCGCAGGGTATGGCTGATCTCTCCGACCACCACATATTCGTCGAAGCTGTCCAGCTTGTCGTAGGGATCAAGGTTTGGCTGCCAGGCCAGACAGGCGCTGCTGAACAGGCGGTAGCGGGGATTGGCATGCAAGGCCGCGCCACAGTTTTGGGCGGCTTTGTGCAGGATCAGCATCTCCTCCAGGCAGATGTGCGGCGAAAGCTCGAAACGCTTGCTGCCGGAGGATTCCGCTCTTTCCTGCATAACCTTCAGGGCTTCGCCCCACGTCAGTTCCTTCCAGCCGTCATTTTCCTTGAGCAGCGGTGTTTTTAGGCGGTCAGCGCCAAACAGGGCCTGCCAGCCGAAACGGCCTTTGAAACAGAGGTTGCGTCCGTTGAAGCCGGGCTTTTTGTCGTCGGTGCTGATGCGCACGGGCAGACCGGACTGCGTTTCACAGAGGATCTGGCAACCGGTGCCGCAGATGCCGCAGCTTTGCAGAGTGGTTTCTTTCGGCAGGGGATTGAGCTTGTAGTTCAGATTCCGCTCCACCAGCGCGCCCACGGGACAAACGGCGATGCATTTGCCGCAGCTTTCGCAGGTGGTTTGGGTTAGCGATTCGCCAAATTCCGGGGCCACCACAGCCGCGAAACCGCGGTAAACGTAGCCCAGCACCGCGGCGCCCTGGATCTCGGCGCAGGTGCGCACGCAGCGTCCGCAGTTAATGCATTTGTTGGTGTCGCGCACGATGAAGGGATGGCTGTAATCGATGGGATGTTTGTTGATGCTGCCCGGGAAACGGAGGGCGTCCACCCGGAAATCAGTGCAATATTCACGCAGTTTGCAGGTTTCATTCACCTGGCAGCCGCATTCCAGGCAACGCGCGGCCTCGGCCTTGGCCTCAGCTGCATCGAAGCCAGTCTCCACCTCGTGGAAAGTGCTTTTGGCCTCCTCGAGCGGGATCTCCGGCATCACTTTCCGCGCGATCTTTTCGTAGTGGGCGTATTCTTCCGGGGAAAATTCCTGCACCTGGTAGCCTTTTTTGGCGTCGAAGCGGAAATGGTCCGCTTTGATTTCCTCGCCGGCCAGATAGCGGTGGATGGCTTCCGCGGCCAAACGACCGTCGGCAATGGCCTCGATGGCGGTGGCGGCCCCGCGGCGGAAATCGCCTCCCGCGAAAACGTTGGCCAAACCTGTGTGCATAGTGCTTTCGTCCACCACAGCGGTTTGCCAGCGGCTGAGGGGAAGCTCCTTTCCTGCCACGCGGTTGGCAGACTCCGCGAAGATATCCACATCCGGAACCTGGGAGATGGCGGCTATGATGGAATCGTAGCTTTCGGTGAAAAACTCGCCGGTGGGCTCCGGACGCCTTCTGCCGCTGGAATCGGGTTCTCCCAGCTTCATCTTTTCTATCTTCACTTCCCGCAATTGGCCGTCTGTTCCGAAATATTCCACCGGATTGCAGAGGTAGTGGAAAACCACGCCTTCGTGTCCCGCGGCCTCGATCTCAAAGGGTTCGGCAGGCATCTCAGCCTTGGTGCGGCGATAGATCACGCTCACCTCGCAACCCAGGCGAATGGCGGTGCGGGCGCAGTCGATGGCGGTGTTGCCGCCACCCACGATGGCCACCTTTTTGCCCAGAACCGGGGTGTGGCCAAGGCTGTGGGCCTTCAGGAAATCCACGCCCAGATAACAGCCGGTGAGGTCGGAGCCTTTCACCGGCATGGGCACGGCTTTCTGGGCCCCGAGGGCCAGATAAACCGCGTCATAACCGGCGCGCAGTTTCTCCAGCTGGAGGTCACGGCCCAGTTGCACGTTGTATTCGATCTTCATGCCGTTGGCGCACATCAGCTCGATCTCACGCTCCAGCGTGGCCTTGGGCAGCCTGTATTCGGGAATGCCGTAGCGCAGCCAGCCCCCGGCCGCGGGCGCGGCTTCGAAGACCGTGACTTCATGGCCAAGGTTGGAAAGATAGTATCCGCAGGTAAGTCCGGAAGGCCCGGCGCCGATGATGGCGATCTGCTTGCCGGTGGCCGCCGCCTTTTCGGGAACGTAGTTCCAGACGTCGCCGAGGTCCTCATCGGCGGCAAAGCGTTTCAGCTGGCGGATGGCGACAGGATCATCAACGATCTGGCGCCGGCATTCCTTTTCGCAGAATGCCGGGCAGACACGCCCGATGGAAAGTGGCATCGGCAGGGTGTCCTTGATCACTTTCACGGCATCGTGGTACTGGCCGTTGGCGATCAGCGAAACATAGCTCTGGATGTCCACGTGGTCCGGACAGGCGATCTTGCAGGGGGCTTCGCAATCGGCATAGTGGTTGGAGATGAGCAGTTCCAGCGCCATTTTGCGGGCGGCGCGGATGTCCTCGCTGTCCGTGACGATCTCCATTCCGGGGGTCACAGTGGTGCCGCAGGAGGTCACAAAACCGCGGCGGCCTTTCACTTCAACGGCACAGACCCAACACGAGCCGAAAGGTTTGAGTTCTTCATCGTGGCAAAGGGTGGGGATCTCGATCCCGTTGCGGCGGGCCAGTTCCAGGATGGTGATCCCGGCTTCGGTTTGCACCTGGGTTCCGTTCAGCGTTACTTCGATCATCTTCTTCTCCTATCCTTTGCTGATGGCGTCGAACTTGCAGGCCTTGTAACAAGCGCCGCATTTAACGCATTTGTCCTGATCGATCACATGCGGCTGCTTCACTTCCCCAAAGATGCACTGCACCGGGCATTTGCGCGCGCAGGCCGTGCAGCCGATGCACTTTTGAGGATCGATCTCAAAACGCAGTAAAGCTGTGCAAACCCCGGCGGGACAGCGTGTTTCCTCGATGTGCGCCAGATATTCGTGCTTGAAATAGCGCAAGGTGGTCAGCACCGGATTGGGCGCTGTCTGACCCAGACCACAGAGCGAGCCTTTGATGATGTTCACGGCCAGTTCCTCCAGCCTGGCGATGTCTTCCAGCACCCCTTTGCCTTCTGTGATGCGGGTGAGGATCTCCAGCATGCGCCGGGTGCCAATGCGGCAGAAAGTGCATTTGCCGCAGGATTCGTTCTGGGTGAAATTGAGGAAATAGCGCGCCACATCGACCATGCAGGTGCCGCTGTCCATCACCACCATGCCGCCGGAACCCATGATGGCGCCGGTGGCGGTGATGCTGTCGTAATCCACTACGGTGTCCAGCAGTTCCGCCGGGATGCAGCCTCCGGAGGGGCCGCCCATCTGCACGGCTTTGAAGGGTTTTTCCGTCTTCATGCCGCCGCCCACCTTGTAGATGATGTCGCGCAGAGGAATGCCCATCGGCACTTCGATCAGGCCGCTGCCGGCGATCTTCCCGGCCAGCGCGAAGACCTTGGTTCCGGGCGATTTTTCGGTGCCCACCGCGCGAAAGGCTTTGGCGCCGTTGAGGATGATCCAGGCGATATTGGCCCAGGTTTCCACGTTGTTGATGTTGGTCGGCTTGCCCCAGAGGCCAGATTCAGCCGGGAATGGAGGCCGGATGGTGGGCATGCCGCGCTTGCCCTCGATCGATTGCATCAAGGCCGTTTCCTCGCCGCAGACAAAGGCCCCGGCGCCTTCCTTGATGTGCAGTTCAAAGTTGAAATCAGTGCCCAGGATGTTCCTGCCCAGAAACTTACGTTCCTCGGCCGCCGCGATGGCCACCTTCAGATGCGCGATGGCCAGCGGATATTCCGCCCGGCAATAGATGTAGCCTTCATCCGCGCCCATGGCGAACGCTCCGATGATCATCCCTTCCAATATCTTGTGCGGATCGCCTTCCAGCACGCTGCGGTCCATGAACGCGCCCGGATCGCCCTCGTCGGCGTTGCAGACCACATATTTCTTGTTGCTTTTGGCTGCCGCGGCAAAAGTCCACTTCAGCCCGGTGGAAAATCCCGCCCCGCCGCGCCCGCGCAGTCCGGAATCCTTCACTTCGGCGATGATCTCTTCGGGGGTGAGGGCCAGCGCCTTTTTCAGGGCCTGGTAGCCGCCGCGGGCCTCATAATCGTCGATGGAAAGGGGATCGATCACGCCGCAATTCCCCAGCACGATGCGCATCTGGTTGGCCAGAAGCTCGTTGCGGCTGGCCTCGTGTTTTTCGGCCAGGATCACGTTCGAGGAGGGGAATTTTCCACCCTGGTATTCCTCCACCAAAGGTAAAACGTTGTCCGGATCCACGCGGCCCAAAATGACGCTCCCGAGTTCGTTTCCGGAAAGCTCCACCAGCGGCTCTTCAAAGCACATGCCGATGCAGGCGGTGCGCTGCAGTTTGAAAGCCCCGGGCTGGGCGGAAAGGTGTTCCTGCAGCTTGTGATACACGTCCTCAGCGCCGGCGGCCAGGCCGCAGCTGGCGAGTCCGACTTTAATGGTGACCGCTTCCATCATGCCCCCCCGTCGCGGAATTTGTCCAGAATGCCGGGAATCGCTTCCGGAGTGAGTTTGCCAAAGGTCTGGTCGTCGATCATGATCACCGGCGCCAGCGAGCAGCAGCCCAGGCAGGCCACTTCCATCAGCGTGAACTGCATGTCCTCGGTGGTCACTTTGCCGCCTTCCAGCTTCAGGTTTTCGATCAGCGCGTCCTTGATCCCGTCGGCGTCTGAAACGTGGCAGGCCGTGCCTTTGCAAACTCTAACGATGTGTTTGCCCTGCGGCTCCAGGCGGAACATCGAGTAGAAGGTCACCACGCCGTAGATCTCGGCGGCTGGCACTTTCATGCGTTCAGAGATGTGTTTGAGAACGGGCCGGGAGAGATATCCCTCGAGGTTTTGCGCGGCTTGTAAAAGTGGTATGAGCGAGCCCTGCCTGCCCTCGTATGCTGGCAACAACGCGTCCAGCCGGCTGAAGTCCTGTTCCATCGCGACTCCTTGACTATGGATTCAGTGGTCACGCGCCGCGGGATTGAGACTTCCGCGAGCACGGAAAACACATTTACAGGGTGGCGGTCTTTGTCAAATATAATGTGGAACCATTCCCGGATGATTTGGTCAACTTCTTGTCAGACAGACGGTCCCGGATCCGTTTCCCTGGGGGAGACCTACTTCAGCAGCAGCAGCTTGCGGGCCTGGACATCCTTTCCCGCCGCCGCCCGAAGGAAATATACTCCGCTGGGCAAGGCTTCACCGCGGTCATCTTTGCCGTTCCAATCCAGCGCATGCCGCCCCGCCGCCAGTTTCAGCGCTTCAAAACAGCGCACCTGCTGTCCCCGGAGGTTAAAGATCCCGATGCTGACCTCCGCCGCCTCTTTCAGCTCCAGAGCGATCCTGGTCTGGTCCGTGAAAGGATTGGGCGCGATGGCGTCCAGGCTGAAAACCGCCGCCGGCAGCTGGGGATCGTTCACCGCTGTGCCCCAGTATTCGCAGGCCAACGCTCCGGATAGCAACACCGCGTTGCCGTGCCGGTGGGAATTATTCAGCAGGGCATACCAGTTCTGGCCCACGGGAACGTCAAAAACCGCGGTGCCGGATGCCACCGGGCCCGTGTAAGCGTGGGCGCTGCAGAAGTTGTCCAGGTCCAGGAAGATGGCGTTGTCCGCGTCCACCACCAAAAAGGAAACGGTGGCCGGCTCATCAACTGCCTCGTAAAATCTGGCGGGGGCTCCCAGCACGTCGATGTCGTCCCAGAGCGTTTTGCCGGTGATGAAATAGCCGGGGCTGGCAAAACCCGCCGTGAAGCGGAAATCCTGAACCGGGTCGGAGGGCGGGGCCAAAGCCTCGATCGTCGGCTGGGGCAGCGGCGCGGCGATCTGGAACTGGTAATTGTAGATCTCGCCGTTCACCGAATTCGCGATAAGTTGCGCGTAGGTGCCCGGATTGGCGGGATAAAGCCCGAACATCGTTTCCGCCCGGGCGCGGTAATCGCGGTTTTCGCCCACTGTGAAACTCACCAGGCCGTTGTTGTCGGTATAGGCCTCGCAATCGAAGCGGGGCTGGCTTTCAAAAATGGCCAGAACCACCCGCGCGGCGTCCACCGGCTGCAGGTTTTGGTCCACCACCTGGATGTTGATGGTGGCCAAGCCCTCCGAATAGCGCTCCGTTACAGGCGAGAACAGGCCGTCGGACCTTTCCTCGAACACGCTGCCGAACACCTTGCCCCAGCCGTTTTCATAGACCAGCGGGTTGTTCAGATAGCCGTTCACCGGCTCCCAGGCCACCCAGCCGTCCTCCCAGAATTCGTTCCAGGTGTGGTCCGTTGAGACGGAACTGATGTTGGTGCAGGGGATCAGCGCGATGCGGGCCACGGCGGAGCTGAGGTCGGCGTATTCTCCGCAGCGTCCGAAGCGTTTGGCGAAGATGCGCACCGGCTGATGCGGGCGCTCGTTGTTCGAGGTGAAACTCATGTTCTGGTTGATCCACCAGGTGGCGGCGCGGATGGCGTCTCCGGAGGATCCGTCGCGGTTGAACACGCTCTGGCACTGGACCAGGGTGTCGCGCAGCACCGGATGGCTGTCGTCATCGTAATCGTAAAGGTATGAGCGCCAGAACTTTCCCCCATTCCAGGGGGCCGCGATGTTGTTGGCGTGCGTGCTGTTGTTTTCCACGATGGCGGGATCGATGTAGGCCTGGATCTCGTCTGTGAGCTTGGGATTCACCAGATACCAGTAATAGATCTCTTTGGGTATGGTTACCTGCATCATTTGCCCGCCGGCGTCCTTTTTCCAATAGCGGGTGGTGGACCAATAATCCCCGCCCGCGTCAGCGGAACCGGTGTCCACGATCTCCACGTAAGGCAGTTCCGCCGCCGCGGCATAGATCTTTTGGGCGTTCTCCGTGAACAGCTGGGGATGGGCGAAATCCGAATTGAGGTATTCCGGCGAGGCCGTCGCCACGCAGAAGGCGATCTCATCCACGATGGGGTCAGGCGCTTGCACGATCAGCAGGGAATAGGTCTGCTGCTGCATTTCGCCAACCTGGGACAAGGTTTTGTACAGCTCGGCCCGGATCCAGTCCGGCGCCCTTTCCAGGGCCGCCAGGACATAACCAACGTTGTTCGATTCTGCGCCACCGGAAAACCAAGGATAGGCAAACTGCTCATTGTTGACAAAGATCAGGCCGAACTGCTCTCCGGCCGGCAGAATATAATCCAGCGGCATCTGCCACAGAAGCCACCAGTCATCCCGAACCTCCGGGGCCGGGGAGGTTTGCGCCGGATCGGGAATGCTCAAAACCGCTTCCGGCTGCACCACCGCAATCGCGTCTTCGATAACTATTTCCCGGCTGGTGAGCCCGCGCGGAGCGGCGCTCAGAACGGCCACCGTGAGGGCCATGAAGATCAGGGCAGGCTTTTTCATCGGATCACCTCGAACCAAATACTCTTTTGCTCATTGTTTTCCCCCGCCCAAAGCTGTCAATGAAAAAGGGCTCGCGAACTGGACGGCTTACCTTGTCTCTTTGTCCCTCTGTTTTTATGTTCTTTTGTGCCTCGAGATGAACCACCCCACGGACTCGCTGCGCTCCTCCGCGAGGACCCCGGGAATCTCGGGCACCCAACAAGCTGAAGCTTATGGTACAACCCCTTTCTCTCTTTCTCCCCATCTCCCCGTCTCTGCGCCTCTGTGTTAAAATCCCTTTCTGTCCCTCTGTCCCTCTGTTTTATCTTTTTCCTGTGCCTCGAGATGAACCACCCCACGGACTCGCTGCGCTCCTCCGCGAGGACCCCGGGAATCTCGGGAACCCAACAAGCTGAAGCTTATGGTACAACCCCTTTCTCTCTTTCTCCCCATCTCCCCGTCTCTGCGCCTCTGTGTTAAAATCCCTCTCTGTCCCTCTGTCCCTCTGTTTTATCTTTTTCCTGTGCCTCGAGATGAATCTCGGGCACCCAACAAGCTGAAGCTTATGGTACAACCCCTTTCTCTCTTTCTCCCCATCTCCCCGTCTCTGCGCCTCTGTGTTAAAATCCCTCTCTGTCCCTCTGTCCCTCTGTTTTATCTTTTTCCTGTGCCTCGAGATGAATCTCGGGCACCCAACAAGCTGAAGCTTATGGTACATAACTCTGTCTCTCTTTCTCCCCATCTCCCCGTCTCTGCGCCTCTGTGTTAAAATCCCTCTCTGTCCCTCTGTCCCTCTGTTTTCAAAATCCCCTCTGCTTTTCTCTGCTGAACTCTGCTTTTCTCTGTGGTGAAAATCCCTCACATCAGTTTATCCAGCAGCTCATAGCCCGGCACCGGTTCCAGCAGCCCCGCTTCCACGGCGCGTTTCACGGAGCGGCAGGGGAGGTCGTTGGACTCAATGTCGGCGCGGCTGAGGGTCCTGAGGTCGATGGGCGTGCCGGCTTCGGGGGGCGTGAGCCCTTCCAAAGAGTGGGTTTTGGCCAGCGCCCACATCATTTTGGTGAAGGCGTTGTACCAGTTGTTCAGCGGGCGCGTGTAGTTGCGGGCTTTGCGGTTGTATTTGTCGCAGTAGTCGGCCAGGTCCCGTTTGAAGCCCTCCGAGGGCTGGATCAGCTTCAGGTTTTGGCCGATCGCCGCGAACAGCCGGTTCTGCTCCGTTTCCCGCCGTTTCACGTGCGGACGCGCTATCATCCGGTTCAGGCGCGGGTTGTAGTAATACACCAGGCCGTCACATTTGCCCCGGTAGGCCTGCAGCATGTTCTTGAAAAATACTTTCATGGTTCCTCCATTATTTGAGGGGAAAGCTAAGTTCCCCCACCTTAAGAGGGTTACGGCTACCGCAATGCTTAATGATCGGGCGGTCAATACTATTGGCTCAAGGCTTGTCAAATGCGTAGAAATGTGGTTGACAGTATAACCCGGCCAGAAACATTATCCCCCCAACCGATTATTAGAGGTATAAAGTGGCTGAGAATCAAAGACAGCGGATCAAAGCCTACAAGGCTGGTTATTATGAAGGGAGTTTTAATCCTATATCCAGAGCAGTTCACGCGTTTAATCTGGGTCTTCTGTTAGAAGAAACCAAAACGCGAAGAAGTTACGAAAACGCTGTGTTATGGCATGAAAGAGCGGCCATCCTTGGATACAGTACAGCTGCCAGTCATTTGGCCCAATTGTTCGAGACCGGTGTTAGAGCAGACGAAGAAGTTACAGATGATTTCTTCTACGATAAACACACGCTTGTTTCTCAGGATAGTGAAGCAGCGGGCTATTGGTATCTGAAAGCCGCTGAATCAGGGTTCCCAGATGACTTTGCAAAGGTGTCTAGATTATATCTGGAGGGAAAGCTGCTGATCCGTAACTATGAAAAGGCCTTTCTGTGGATGCTCAAGGCCGCTTGTTGGTGTATAGGAGAGCACATGGCCACTTTGTGCGACTATTACGTCTATGGCACCGGAGTTGAACAAAGCTTTTATGAAGCTTATGTCTGGGCTCTGATGGCCAGGGACAAGGTGAGGCCCAAAGCGCTGGCACATTATGAATCCGAACTTACAAAACAGGAAACATCCCAAGCCCAGAAGGAAGCCGAGTTTAGAATGTCTATGGGTAGTAGTTATGAATTTTCTAAAGAACTATACAATTACATGCTGGAAAGGCTTAAAACTCCCGATCCCTACGCTCAAGATGCAGCCCAGCCGATCTCACCGGATGAAGAGCCACTTCACACAGAAGCGTTATCACCAGACCCTGACTCCACCCCAGATCCCGGTTTGCCCGCCCTGTTGAAGGACTGGAAGGTGGCCGGCGTATCCAGCCTCACTTTCCACGTCAATCTCCGCGAAAAAAACGTGCGGATCGTCTACGGCCGCAAAAGCAAAACCCTCACCAACGCCGATTTCGCGCGCCTTTTCACCCGCTACGCCCTGCCCCTCATCGTGGATCATCACGAGTCACAGCGGAGTTCCAAACCGCCGGTGGATTATGCTTCTCCCAGTCTCGCCCGGGGCGTTGACCTGACTTTGACCCGTCCCAACCACAAAGCGGTCTCGGATGTGAATTCCAGGATTCGCTCTGTTTTCGGCCTGGGCAAGAAAGAACAGGCCTTCAAATGGATTAGCGCAAACCGACATGACACCAAAACCTTGAAGGCCAACATCAAAATAGAGGTCCATTACTGATCTGATTTTCCACGTCCACGTGTTTCCACGTGTTTCCACGCCTGTCCGGAAAGTTTTTTCCGGACTTTTTTTATTTCCTAACATTCTCTCCGTCAGATAGATACCGGTTTCCACGTCCGCGTTTTTTCCGCAGCCTTTCCATATGGAAACGGAGTAGGGTAGGCCCTCGTTCACGGGGGTACTACCAAAACAGGAGGTACAGCAATGTACCACGCCACCACCCTTCAAGGCTTCGTCAGCGAAGCCAAGCCCACCCCATCCCGGAAGGTCGACCTCCCGGTCGACCAAAAGCCCACGGGGCTTTGCGAAGAAGAACCAGGATCGCCCCTCCGGAGAGAGGTTAACGAGGACGTTAACCTTCCGATGCCACCCACCCCACCCCGTCACCACGCCACCCCGCCACCACCCCAAAACCCAATTCGTGCCATTCGTGTAATTCGTGGACAGCCCAACGCCGCCATCACCCGCCCCGTGACGGTCGGAATGGCCATCACAGCTCCCGCCCTGATCGCCGAACGCGACGTCTCGTATGTGATGGATTGCGTGCGCGAGGGCCGCTTCGAGGGCAAAGACCTCAAGGCCCTGATAGTCACCATCCGCTCCCTGGCCGAACGCCAGGCCGGGATCGCCGCCGGGATGAAGAAGTCCCTCCCCTGGTTCAGCGGCTCCACCTTCCACCGCCGCCGCGGCAATGAGTTCTTCAAAGCCGCCTGGTACATGGTTTTCGACCTCGACCACGTGCCGGATATCGAAGACTTGAAACACCAGGCCGTGGAGAAGCTGCCCTTCCTCCGCTACGCCTTCCAGAGTGTGCGTGACGGCGTGAAGTTGGTGGCGGAATTCGCCTCGCCCATTACCAAGGAAGACGATTTCCGGACCATCTGGAAGTACCTGGCCCTGCGCGTCGAGAAGGCTTTGGCCGTCAAGGTTGATTCCACTCCGGATCCCGCCCGCGCCTGTTTCCTCTCCTACGATCCCGGTTTGCTGGTCAATTCCAACTGCCGGCCTCTGGACCCGAAGAAGACCCTGCGCGAGGCCCAGGCCATGGAGATGCTGACCCGCGCGCTGAACGGAACACCAGTTTCAACTGGTCGGACCGCCGGATTTATCCGGCAACATCCTCCCGCGGACCAGACCTGTCCGTCCTCGGAACAAAACCGGATGAATCCGGTGGACCGACCGGATAAATCCGGTGTTCCGGTTGACACCCCAATTCGTGAAATTAGTGTAATTCGTGGACAGAACCCCGACGACTACGAAAAGGCCGCAAAAGTGGTCCAAAAACTCGCCCAAATGGTCATCCCTTACTCGGACTGGTACCGGATCGGTTTGGCCCTGTACGCGGGCTTTGGAGAGCGTGGGAGGCCGCTCTGGGATCTCTTCCTGGCCAATCCCCATTACCGCGACACCCAGCGCGGACTGGACGCCAAATGGCATTCTTTCCGCGGCGTGCGCGAGATCACCCTCGCCACCCTGTTCGAGATCGGAGGGCGTTATGGCTGCCTCTAAAAAACGCCGTTATCAAGCCAGGGAAACCGGAACTTCCCGGGGCGCCATCCGCCGCGTGCTGAAAAACCTCCGCAGCCGCCGGATCCTCATCAAGTACATCGTGAATTTTCCCTTGGCCCCGCCGAGTCATTCCTCACCCCGGAAGGTCGACCTCCCGGTCGACCAAAAGCCCGCAGGGCTTTGCGGAGAAAAGAAAGGATCGCTCCT
>Ga0209717_1000753_pt1 | contig 38030 bp, 27 predicted proteins | sample AD_UKC048_MetaG_FD_184418 | JGI IMG/M metagenome (GOLD analysis project Ga0209717, IMG submission 184418) | Active sludge microbial communities of municipal wastewater-treating anaerobic digesters from USA - AD_UKC048_MetaG (SPAdes) (version 2) | ecosystem: Engineered > Bioreactor > Anaerobic >...
CATGCCACCGCGCACCGCCACGCCCGCAGCCTCCAGCGCCGCGAGGGGCTGCTGCGCGCCTTCATCGCCCACAGCCCGCTCTCTTTGCGCCTCTATTAGGTTGTTATTTATGCAAAGATCAGTAGCCCGGATATTTCACAGCCTGTCGGCTGTGAAATTCCGGGCTCTGGGAAAACCGCGCCATGAATGCCATTTATTGGGAAAGGTCAGGCAAATACTGGGTTCTTTCGCGGTTGCAGAGTGTGTATCGCGGATCGATGGCCCCAGACCCTCCAAAATCGCGTTTTTCGGAGCGCGGTTTTCCTTTGAGCCTGCATGTTTCACGCGCGTGCGTGAAACATGCAGGCTAGCGGAGTGTCTCATTTCGATCTGACGCCGCAGAGCGATTGCCGCCCGCATTAGCCGGGAGGGACGCCGGCCCCGGGCGTCCCCGATTCACCAGCCGCGCGACATCTGGGCCAACCCGGCCCTCCAGGCCGCGGGCCCTCCCCAGGATTCCCGCATGGCGCACCCAAGATCTTGCAGGGCGTCTCCGTCGGTTGCCCAAGTCGGCACGTCCCTCGAAGGGTCACGACCCATGGAACGGTCTTGTTTTGAGACAGCCTCGAGCTGCGGAGGTTCTTGCGCGTTCGTTCGTGTTTGGATTTCAAGGGTGCGGCTGAGACGACTCGGTGGGCCGAGCTCTGACGGTCTCCCGCAGAGCGACATCTCATTCTCGCGCTGGGGCGGAAGGTGGGAGGGCGGCCTTCCATCCGGCGTGGAGGAGATCGGCCATCCCCTTGCGTGCGGCCGCATAGCCTGGGTCGTCTACGATGTTGCGGGTTTCCCAGGGGTCTTTCTCCAGATCGAACATCGCGGCGGGCATCTCGCCCTTTTCGAACTCCATGTAGCTGTACTTGCGGGTGCGGACTATCTCGCCGTTTTCGGAATCCCCCTCGACGAGGAAGGACGCGGTTTTCCATGGGCGGTTGGGGTCGGAGAACAGGGGGGCGAAGCTGGTGCCCTCGAGGTTTGCCGGGACCTGGAACCCGCACAGTTCCCCCAGGGTGGGCACCAGATCCACGAACTCGACTATCCCGTCGCAGGTCTTGCCGGCGGCCGCGGCACCGGGCACGCGGACGATGAGCGGGGCTCGGTGGGTTGCGGCGAGCATGGAGTACTTTGACCAGAATCCGTGATCCCCGAGGTGGAAGCCGTGGTCGCCGAGAAAAACCACGATGGTCTTGTCGGCGAGGCCCGATTCCTCAAGGCCGCGAAGGATCACGCCGACGTTGTGATCCACGAAGGAGAGGCAGGCATAATATGCCGCGATGGCCTCGCGCGCCTGTTGGGGCGTGGGCTGTTGCATCGTGAATATGTCGGGGTTCTTGCCTCGCGCGCGTTGCATGTACGGGAAATTCACGAGCGAATCCGGCGGTGCCGGGGGCGCGGGGATCTGCGCGGGGTCGTACATGTCGATGAACGACTTGGGCGCGATCAGGGGCGTGTGGGGGCGGCTCTGGGCGACGGCCAGGAAGAAACGCCGATCGCCCTTCGAGAATTCCTTGAGCAGGGCTGCGGCGGAAACCGCCATCCGATAGTCGCGTTCCTCATCGGGCTTCAGCCCGGAGTCGCCGTAACGGTCAGAACGGCGCCGCCTCCATTCTGCGTAGTCCTTGCTGTCATGATCGGGGGGAGCCGGATCGGGAACGGCTTTCCGGCCGGAGGGTGGAAAAACGATAATCGGCTCCGGGCCTTTCCATCCCGTGGGGCGGTCGTACATCTCGATCCGGTCGAAGACCCGCATCTGCCTTTCGGCATAGTCGATCTTGTGGAAGAGTTTGCCGATGTCCGCCAAGTAGAATCCGGCCGCCTTGAGCATCTCCGGCAGAGTGAGCGTGCCCTCGGGCAGGTGCTCGCTCATGACGTCGCGGTTGCTTCTGACCCGGGTGGTCTTGGGGCGCAGTCCGGTCAGGAATGACGTCCGCGATGGATTGCAGCACACCGCCTGCACGTGCGCGCGATCAAAACGGACCGCGGTCTGGCAGAAATCGTCTAGGTTTGGCGTCTTGCACAGCGGGTTCCCGTAACAGCCCAGCGCGCCCGCGTTGCAGTCCTCGATGTCGATGAGCAGGATGTTCAACTTTGAGGTGTCTGCCGCGGGCGATGAGCCCACCGCGAGCGCAAGCGCGAATATCACCGCGCCTCGCAAGATTCGACCTCCCGCCCAGGACATCGCCATGCCAAGCCCTCCTATCCGCAGACCGGGGCACGCCCACGAAAATCATCGCTTCCCCGCGCGCGGCATTCAGCCGCGTCAATATGCCGCCACGGCGCCGTTCTTGTCCAAAACCAATTTCATCTTTGTGCAAGTCACAAAACAAATGACCCGTGGCCCGCGAAACGGCGAATCTTGCGCCCGCCGCAGATTTCCGGCTATTCTGTCGTTCGTGCCTTGGCGTCAGATCGGCGCGAGGCAATTCAGGTGAATCTTGCTCGAAACATGCCGCGTGGAATAGCGGGTGCCAGCCTGGGATTGGCCGCTGCGCTCTTGCCATTGTTGGTGCATGGCCAGGGTCGGGCACCGACCGCAGAGCCGGGGGTTCCGCGCGCGCCCTCGCTTTCGCTCTTGGAGAAGGGCGCTCGGATCGAGCAGGTGGTGGCGGGCCTGCAATATGTGGAGGCGGCCACCGGCGATGGCAAGGGGAACGTGTTTTTTGCGGATTTGCCGACCGGCCGAATCCTGCGGTGGTCGGCGTCGGGTCGGCTCTCGATCATCCGGGACGGCGCGGCCACACCCATGGGCATTGGCGTTGCCCCCAGTGGCCAACTGATCATCTGCGAGGCGAAGGGCCGAAAGCTGACAGTGACCGATGCGGATGGCTATGCGCGCACGCTGATCGACGCGTATCAGGGCAAGAAGCTCAATTCGCCCTGCGGGGTCTGGGTTGATGCGAGCGGAGGGGTGTATTTCTCCGATCCCCGCCTCGACCATGGCGAACAATTCGAGCAGGACCGGGAGCGTCTCTATTACTTGCGGCCGGATGCCACCGAGCCCACGCCCGCGGCCGAGGATCTCCGGCGGCCGGAGGCATTGGCCGCGGCGCCCGATGGCCGGACGCTCTACGTGGCGGATGTTCTAGACAACAAAACATGGGCCTACGCCATTGGCGCGAACGGGTCGCTGTCCGGCAAACGCCTGCTGGCCCCAACGGGAACGAGGGGCCTGACGGTCGATGAGCGCGGTAATGTCTACCTGATCAGTGGCGCCGTGCGCGTCTACTCGCCGGGTGGAGATTTCCTCGGGGAATTCCGGGGACCAGGCCCGGCCTACAGCGGCGCCTTCGGGGGCGAGGATGGCCGAATCCTCTACCTCGCCTGCAACATTCAGAAACCAGTGCCCGGCGCGCCCCCCGGTAAGGTCGAGTCCCAGGGCGGACTCTATGCCGTCCGCATGACGGTGCGCGGGCGTCCACCGACCGCCCAGACGACCGAACCCGCACCGCGATGAACGGCCCCCTGTTTTGGTTTGAAGCGCAGGCGCGTGGCCACCGTCAAACTTGGCATCCTGCATGAACAACTCGATCTGGCCCCGAATGCCATTGCTCCTGTGCGCCGTCCTCGGGTCGCTGTGCCTCGTCACCTGTGTGCGCGACTCGGCCGGCGACGTGGATTCCGAGGGTCGCCGCGATGATGCCGCCCCGGCCCCCGAAACCGCCGTGGACCAGGCAAAGGAGATCGAGAGACTCGACGCGATTGCCAAGAAGTTGGCCGCCGATCACGGAGCAGCACTCGAGGCGCACGAACTCATCCGCGGAGGGGCGACCGCCACCATGCTGTCCTGTGACATTCAGGAGAAGATGGTCCGGGCCGACGGCAAGCCCAGCGTGCTCTTCTGCAAGATCGTGGACCTCGCCCGCTCGGCGGACGGCTGGGTGATCGAGGCGAGCGCCCGGCACGCTGGACTTACCCTTTCGCTCCGCCTCGGTTGCGACGAGGCGATCGCCCGGCGCATCCTCGAGCACCGGGATAGCCTGGGGGACAACGCCGAGAACGGTTTTGCCCTCGTCGCCTCCTTCGACTCGATCGAGCGCCCCGCCTTCGCCCTCCGCCCGGCGCTCGACGCCGGACCCTCCGGCGCCGCTCTCCGCCTCAACACAGACGAGCGCGCCTTTCTGTGCCGCGGCCGATGCGCCGCCATCGAGCACGTCGGCGCCTCCATGAACGTCCTGTTCTGACGGCATCTGTGCCGCCCGCCGCGATGCGCGCGCCCCTCTCTTGCGCGTTCCGATGTAGCTCCATATCCCCCCAGCCCCTGACCCTTCGAAAAGCGGTTCGGATTTATCCCGCCCCCGGAATGGGCGCGTGGAAAATGATTAAGAAATCCGCTCCCCGTCCGTTATGCGGTGTGGGAGGCTGAAGCACGAGGGCCTCCCGATATGGAAGCGCAGAGCCATGAGGACTGGATCGCAGATGCGGTGGAACGCTTTGGACGCCCGCTCACCCAATATGCCCACGGGTTGCTGGGTGATGCGGAGCGCGCGCGGGACGTGGTCCAGGACACCTTCGTGCGCCTGTGCTCGCAGCGACGGGAGAGGGTGGATTCGCGGCTGGCGCCGTGGCTTTTCACCGTCTGCCGTAATCGCGCCATGGACGTGCTCAGGAAGGAACGACGCATGACACCCCTCACCGAGTCACTGGACGCCACGCTCGCGGCGGATCCGCCCGGCGCACCGCCGGAGACCCCCGCGTGCTCGATCACCGATGCCCTCGGCCGACTGCCGACCAACCAGCGGGAGGTCATCAGACTGAAATTCTTGCACGAGATGAGCTACCGGGAGATCAGCAGGCTCACCGGCCTGAGCGAGAGCCACGTCGGCGTCCTCATCCACAATGGTATCAAGGCCCTCCGTCGCCAAATGGCGACGACCTCTCCCGAAAGGAGCCTCACATGAACCGCAACCCCATTACGATCGATGACCCGAAACTCACGGCCTACGCACTGGGCGAACTCGATGCCCAAGAGCGCACCGAGATCGAACGCCGCCTGGCCGACGATCCCGTGGCCCGCCGCCAGGTCGAGGAGACGATGGCATTCGCCGTCCGCCTCGGCGGTGCCCTTCGTGCGGAGGAGGCTCCAGAATTGCGCGCGGAGCATCTGCGCGCCATCCGCGCTGCCGCCAGCAAGGAGCGCAAGGTCATCGCCTTCCCGGCTTGGCTGACGCGCGCCGCCCTGCCCTTGGCCGCCGCAGCCACCGTCGCGCTGGCCGCCTGGCTCGGTTTTCCGGCGTTTCGCGGAGCGCCGCAGCCATCCGGCGGACAGGTGGCCCAGGCCAAGACCGAACGCAAGTCCGACGCCTGGGTCGAGCGCGCCGCCGAACTGGCGGAAAAGGACCTCAATCGGCAGGTGGCTATCGCGCCAGCGCCGCCGCAGTCCACCACGCCGATACCGCCATCGGCCTCCGCCATGCCCAGCAGCCATCCGGATGAAAAACCCATCGCGGCTGTCAAGAGTCGAGAGTTGACCCCGGTAGCCCCGGCGGCTGTCAAGAATCGAGAGTTGACCCCCACCGCCCCCGTCGTTGGGCAGAATGTCAAGAGTCGAGAGTTGACCCCGGTAGCCCCGGCCGTAAGTAAAGCTGCGACGTCGGTGGCAGCGGGGCGAGAGCTGACCCACACGCCCTCGTCCGGTCCTCAGCCCACGGCCCAAACGGCCGTGCGGGAAAACGTCGGGAAGCTCGTCGCGAGTGCAAAGCCGCCCGCCGCTCCGACTCTGCCACAGCCGGGCGGCGGTGGCGTCCATCGGGGCGCGTTGACCCTGGGGTTTGAGCCGCAGAGTACTGCTGGTGGGGCCATGGGGGCGCAGCCCCCGCAGACGGCCCGAGGAGGTGGCGCAATGTCGCGGGGCCAACCGTCGGCCGTTGCGGGCGGCGCGATGGTCGCTGGGAAGGCCGACCTGTCCTCAGGTGGCGGGGGCCTTGCTGGCCGGGACGATGCCGTTGCCGCGGGCGGTGGCGGCCTCGCTGCAGCGACGGCGGACGTGGCCCAGGCGGGCGGCGGGCTGGGCGTTCAGGCCCAGGTCGCGGTCAAGAGCTTCGAGCGCGGGTGGGTGAATAACAAGGAAGTCGCAGCGCCCTCCCGGCCCATGGAATTTGGCGCGTTGCCCCGGCTCGAATCCAGGGGGGTTCCTCCGGTACCGGCATGCCGGATCGCAGGTGACTACGATGTGAGGATCATTCCGAGCCCGGCGCCGCCGCCGCTCGAGCTGCTCATCGTGGGCAAGCCCGCCCGGCCCTTCGATACCGAGACCTACGACAAGATCGAGGACAACGCGTTCCTCGACGCGAGACAGAACCCGCTGTCCACGTTCTCGATCGATGTCGATACCGCCGCGTATTCGAACGTGCGGCGCTTCCTCCGATGTGGCCAGTTGCCACCCGCGGGCGCGGTGCGGATCGAGGAGATGTTGAATTACTTCGAATATGCTTACCCGCCCGCGCCGGAGGGGAAGCCGTTCTCGGTGAGCGTGGACGTGGTGGATGCGCCGTGGAACACGAAACACCGGCTCGCGCGGATCGGGCTCAAGGGCCGGGAGATCGATCCCGCAAACCGGCCGCCCTGCAATCTCGTGTTCCTGCTGGACGTGTCCGGTTCCATGAACCAGCCCAACAAGCTGCCACTGGTCAAAGAGGCGATAAAGATCCTGTTGGAACAGCTGGCCGAGAAGGATCGCGTGGCCATCGTGACGTACGCGGGCGCCTCGGGCCTCGCGCTGCCCTCGACCCCCGCCGGCCGCAAGCGCGACATACGCGAGGCCATCGATGAGCTGCGCCCCGGCGGATCGACGAACGGGGAGGCCGGCATCCAGCTCGCCTACGACATCGCCAAGGCCAACTTCATCGCCGGCGGCGCCAACCGGGTCATCCTCGCAACCGATGGCGATTTCAACATCGGCGTCACCAGCCGCGACGAGCTGCTTCGCCTCATCGAGGAAAAGGCGAAGTCGGGCGTCTTCCTGACCGTGCTTGGCTTTGGCATGGGCAACATCAAGGACGCCACGCTGGAGCAGTTGGCCGACAAGGGCAACGGGACCTACGGCTACATCGATGACGAGCGCGAGGCCAAGCGCCTCTTCGCCCGTCACGCGACCGGCAGCCTGGTGACCATCGCCAAGGACGTGAAGATCCAGGTGGAGTTCAACCCCGCGCGCGTCGGCGCCTACCGGCTGATCGGCTATGAGAACCGCGCGCTTCGCGCCGAGGATTTCAATGATGATAAGAAGGACGCGGGCGAGATCGGATCGGGCCACACGGTCACCGCGCTCTACGAGCTGATTCCACCGGGCGAGGCCGTCGATCTGCCCAAGGTGGATGAATTGAAGTACCAGCAATCCCCCAAGGCCGCGCCCGCCGCCAAGAGCGACGAGCTGATGACCGTGAAGCTGCGCTACAAGCGGCCCGATGGCGACACCAGCGACAAGATCGAGGTGCCGGTGACCACCGAAGGCGGCGCTATCGATGCGGCCAGCGCCGATCTCAAGTTCTCCGCCGCCGTCGCGGAATTCGGCATGCTCCTCAGGAATTCGCCGCACAAGGGCACGTCCGATTGGCCGAGCGTCCTGGCACTGGCCGCAGCGGGCCGCGGTGCGGATTCGCACGGGGATCGGGCGGAGTTCATCGATCTCGTCCGCGCCGCCGAGAAACTCAACGACCAGAGATGAATGAAAGATCCGGTTCGACGAGGGCGTTCGAGCCGATAACATTGTCGAAGGCAGAGTTGTTTTCCTCAGCGTCCCTGCGCCACCGCGGGAGAATAGAATAGAATGAAAGGATACGAACATGACCACCGGGCTCATTTATCGATTCCTCCTTGTTGCAATGATGCTGCCGAACCTGTTGGCCGCCGAGCAGCAGCCGGTTAAATATCACGATGGAAAGCCCGACGGGCACAAGAGCCTCGGCGGCAGCGGCGAGATCATCGTCTTCGAGGCCCCGTCCGATGCCTGCGCCCTCAAGGCCATCCGCATCCACGGCTCCCGATACGGTTTCCCCGAGGCACCCGACGAGAATTTCTATATTTTCGTCACCGGGGCCGATGCGAAGGGGATCCTCCACACCGAGACGGCCCCATATGAGCGTTTTGAGCGCGGAAATGCGAAATGGGTCGAAGTGAAATTCAAAAATCCCCCGAAGCTTCCGCCGAAATTCTGCGTCATCCTTGATTTCAGGGCCCAGCAGACCAAGGGTGTCTACGTCAGCTTCGACACAAGCTCTGGCGGCAAACACTCGTGGACCGGCCTGCCCGACAAGGAACCTTCTCCGGTTGATTTCGGTGCCGACTGGATGGTCGAGGCGGTGCTGGAGAAACCCTAGCTCGAGAATTCAGACACGAATGGTAGGAGCCTGCTTGCAGACGATTGGAATCGCGCGCAAGCGCGCTCCTACGTCCCATTCTCTTCCCCGGTGGGCAGGATTGCCCTCGCCACGCCCGAGTCGACCCAATCCCCGATGCCGCCCATCGCGCAGCATCCAACCTAACCGGGCCGCCGCCCAGAACCGGTTTTCACTCCTGCTGGGCCTCTGGGTCTGCAGGGTTGGATTCGCCGAGGGCCTCGATCGCGCTGCGCGCCTCGGGGTTATCGGGTTCGATGCGCAGCGCCTCGCGGAATGCGCGGCGGGCCTCTTCTGTCCGCCCCTGCTGGCGCATCAAGATTCTGCCGAGCGTGCACCATGCCGCGAGGCGATCCGGTTTGGCCGAAGTATTGGCGATAGAGAGATCGAGGACACGTTTGGCGGCGAACTCGGCTTCCTTCCACTCACGCTGTTCACCGAGCGCCAGGGCTAGCCCATTCCATGCCGCAAGCTTGACGGGCTCGAGTCGCAACCAATCGCGATAGACCGCCGCGGCCTCGCCGTGACGATGCAGTCGCACGAGCGCCCGCGAGAGACCCTCCAGCGTGGCGGCCCTCGTGTTCTCCCAGGACTCCACCCGCAACGCCTCGCGATAGGCGGATGCAGACTCCTCCCAATTGCTCAATTCATCGCACGCCAGCGCGAGTTTTCGCCACCCCCACCCGAACCGGGGCCATTGCCGGACCAGCGTGCGGCAGACTTCGGCGGAGTCTGCCCAGCGTGCCTGGAGGGCGCCGAGCGACCAGGCGCGGCTCAATAATGTCTCCGGGGAATCGGGCCGGATCTCGAGCGCCCTGGCGTAGGCCTTCTCGGCCTCCTCGAATCGCCCTTGGGCGGCGAGCGAAGAGCCGAGTTCGCGCCAGGGCATCTCGCGATCCCCGAACTTCGCGACCGCCTCGCGCGCCGATCGCTCGGCCTCCGCGTTCTGCTTCCAAGTCCGATAGGCCCAGCTCAGGCACGTCCACGCGTCGGGGTCATCGGGCGCCAGGTCACGCGCTTTCTTGGCGGCGTGGATGGCCTTGTCTTTTGAGCGTCCGCCAAACGAGAGGGCCGAGCCCAATCCGATCCAGCCCTTCGCCCAATCCGGCCGCATGCCAACGACCTGTTCAAAAATCGCGGCGCCGTAGTTGGCGCGGCCCCGGTAATAGCACGCCACGCCCTGTAGCAGGCGCGTCTCGGTCAACGCGGGCGCCCTGCGCGAGGCGGCGGCCAACTCGACATCCGCCTCCTGCCATTGGCCCTGCTCCATGAGCGCGATCGCCCTCATGAGCCTGAGTTCCACGCAGCCTGGCCACCGTTTCGAGGCGAGCGAAAAGACGGTGGCTGCCTCCTCGTGCCGGCCCACGCCAGCCAGCGCCAGGCCGCGCATGGCGACGTCATCGAGTCCGGCGCCAGAGACGTCCGCGCCCTCGTCGATCTTCGCCAGGGCCATGGTGCGGCTGTCTTCCCCGATATCCGGCGTCACCCGCCAGACATGCAGGCCCCCAACCGCGGAACGGACGAAGTGGCGCCATCCGAAACCAAGGGTCTGTTCCGCGCGCAAGAAATCGGGATCGGGCGGGTAGGCCGCGCCCTCCTCGACCTGCGGTGATCGACAGACGAGGCGCAGCACCAGCATCACCAGCCACACGCACCACACGATAGCGAAGAGTGCGTCACCGCCCCGCGAGGTCAAGAGTCCCACTCACATGAGCATTCTCCCGCGGAGGCGCGGTGGCGCAGAGGATGAGCGAATGTGGGCGAATCCAACCCCCCGCATCCCTGCGGCCCTGCGGGAGAATAGAGCGGCGGCATCGATTGGGTCGCGTCTTTTGAAACGCTAGCCAGCATATTTCACGCAAACGCGTGAAATATGCTGGCTCAAAGCAAAACCGCCTGGACCTCAAATGGTTATAGAATTGAGGTGAACGCCTGGTTTCTCAACGCCCGGGTTCGTCGGCATCATCGGCCATCCCAGGTTACTCCTTTGTATTCAAGACAGCAGGCGGTCCTGCCAGAGGAATCTGTCGGGCAAAGTCCGACAGATTCCTAGCGGATCAACTCACTCTCGGGCTCGGAAGCGGAGTCCAGAGAGGGGGTCCATTTCGCCGATGAGGGTGTCGAACTGGATGCGCGCGTAGCTGTCGGTCATGCCCGCGAGGAAGTCGCAGGTAGCGCGGTGGACGCCATCCTTCTTGATTCGCCTGACGGCGTGCGCGCCCATGAGCGTGGGATTCCGGACATAGGCATCGAAGAGGGAGTCGAGTATGACGGCGCCACGCCGGTTGAGGCCCATGACTATGTCGTGGTGATAGAAATTCTCGTGGAGGAAGTCGCGCATGATCTGGAGGTCATAGGCCATGTTCGGCCCAAAGCCCGCCAGCGGCGTTGGGTGGCGGCGGACGTCGTCCGCCGAGCCCGGTTTGGCTGCCGCGACCAGCGCGCTGGTGGTGACGATGGCGTCCTCGACGAGCAGGTCCATGAGGCCCCGGACGGCGCACGCCCGGAAGCGATTGGGCTCAAGGCGAGGGTAGCGGCCGAGGACATCCGCCTCGACCCTCTGCCAGAGCGGCACATCCGAAAGGGAGACCAGCGAGACGAGCTCGGACTCGAGCGCGTCATCGAGGTCGGCGCAGGTGTAGGCGATTTCGTCCGAGAGATCGACGATCTGGGCCTCGAGGCTTGGCTGGAGGGGCGTGAATCCCAGGGCGATCTCGGATTCGAGGTCGTCGAGCTGCCCTTTTTTCAGGCCCTCCCGGACCTCCCACGTGAGATTGAGGCCATTGTGCTCGGGGTATTTGACCTCGAGTTCCTCGACGATGCGGAGGCTCTGGACGTTATGCTCAAATCCGCCGTGCCGGAGCATGAGCTCATTGAGGGCGTTTTCGCCGGCGTGGCCAAAGGGCGAATGGCCGAGATCGTGGGCGAGCGCGATACACTCCGCCAGGTCTTCGTTGAGGCGCAGCTCGCGCGCCACCGTTCGGCTCACGGAGGCGACCTCGATCGTGTGGGTCAGCCGAGTGCGGTAATGATCGCCGGTGCCGTTCAGGAATACCTGGGTCTTGTACTCGAGGCGACGGAATGATCTCGAGTGGACGACGCGGTCCCGGTCGCGCTGGAAAGCGCCGCGGAAGCGATGCTGCTCCTCGAAATACTCCCTGCCGCGCGAGTCCTCGTCGCGCTGGGCGCATGGCATGAGATCCGCGGTTGCCCGCGTCCCTTTGGATGTCTTGGCCTGCGCCATGCGACCACGTTAAGCGGCCCTCGCCGCGCGGCAAGCCCTGCGAGATTATTCAGAGCATGCCACCGCCCGAGGGCGGGCGTTTTTCGGGCTGACGGATCTCCAGTTCGACGGGCTTTCCCGGAAAAGAGGCGGCGACCGAGGCGAGGCGCTTTCTCAGCTCATCTTCGGCCGCCTTGGGAAGGCCGAGTTCTCCGGCCCTGCTGCGGGCGGTGTTCAAGAGTTCGCGGGTGGCCTGTTCCCGGTCTTCGGGGGTGATCTTGTTCCACAGGCCATCGCGATCCTCCGCGGCCTCGTAGTCGCGCATCTCCACGCCGAGGACCTTTGGCTGTGGCACCACCACGAGGATGCGGTTGTCCTCGACCACCACTGTGAATGCCTGCCCCAGATCGAATCCCGCCGCGGCCCGGAATCGGCCGCGGAGCGAAAGCCGCTTCGTGCTCCGGAGAAAGGTGTTCTCCATCTCGCGGGTCACCTCGAAGTCGCGTTCGACCAGCACGAGTTTCGTCACGCTGGTTTGCTGTTCGACGATGGTCCTCTCGCCGACCACGACCCGCGGGCGGACCATGAGGATTCCCTCGAGCGCCGTTGCAGCGGCTCGGCCGACCTCGGCAAGGCCGTGCGCGGCGGTCGCGGCAGTCTCCCTGGCCTCGCGCGCCGCCCCGCTGGCGTAACGCCCCGGCGCATCGATCGCCCAGCGGAAAACAAACAGTGCGGCGATGCACAGCACCGCCACCGAGATTGCAAGTGCCATCGGCCAGTTGAAACGCCGCTCAGGCATGGGGTCAGTCCGCTAGGGGTTTGTGGGATTCAGGCCGACAGACTCCCCAACCTCGGGCTGCGCGACCACCAGTATGGGCAGTGGATCGGCCCTGGGCTCCTCGGGTCGCTTCCGCGGCGAAACATCCAGCTCGCACTCGAGGCGGCCGCCTTTTTCGAGGACAAGGCCTCCGGCGCCCACGTGTCGGGCGATCACGGCCCCGCCCCGGGGGATATACAGGGTGCCCATCACATCCAGCGAGGGCACCTCGAGCACGCCCCCGATGCACGCCTCGACGACCTCCATCGGAAATTCGACCTCGACGCGTCCACCCGGCATGACATGGACCCGGCGCTGCGAGCCCGGCTTCTCCAGTTTTGCAAGGCGACCCAGGATGAGATCTTCGCAGGCGTATTCGGACGCGAGCACGCCATGGATCTCAAGGCGCCCGGCGACCAGTTTGGGGCCATCGTAGCGTGCGCGGGTCTGGATGATGACCGGCCCGCGCGTCCTGATGACATGGGTCTGGAGCCCCGCCACATCGTAGGGCGCGATCTCGATGGGGGCATTACACCACGGGCAGAAGAGGGCGACGGCGTCCTCCGGCACCTCCGAGCGCCGACCGCACTCGAAACACGCCACGATGTTGGGCCTGGGTGACGCGTCCGTCCACCGCCGTATCTGATCGGGAAAACTCACCGCTGGAAGAACCATTTCTGATTCTCCGGTGGCACCACGTCGGGCGGTGGTTCACTGCGGCCGACGGAGCGGCGCCCGACGCGGCAGGCCCCCTTGCAGGTGGCGCCCTCCTGCACGTCGATGGTCCCGCCCTTCAGTTCCCCATCCAGGATTCCGGTCGAAAGCACCACGATGCCATCGCGCGCGGACACCGGACCCCGCACGAATCCCGCGACGAGGATGCGGCGCGCCTCGAGGCTGCCCTCGACCTCTGAACCCTCCGGAACATCGAACGGCGAATTGGCGTTCACATCCCCGCGGATGCGGAATGTGTGGGAGATCAACCCTTTGCCCAGCGCGACCATGACACTTCTTGTTATGCATAGCGTCGGGGGACGATTTCGCAAGATAAGGTTCGATTCTGGTGGGGTTGGGCCCTCGCGCCGGTTCTGCTCGACCGGCGCGAGGGTCCGCGTTTCCGAAATTGACGCGGGGCCTGTGGCGCGGTTGGCTTTGGCCTCGCAAGTTAGGAGGCGACAGACATGAGAATCGGCATACTCACGGGCGGGGGCGACGTCCCCGGACTGAATCCCTGCATCAAGGGGGTCGTCAACAGGGCGCTGGACGCGGATTGGGAGGTGGTGGGCATCCGCCGCGGCTGGGGCGGGCTGCTGCGCATGAACCCCGACGACCCGCGCACTCTGGCCGAGCACACCCTGAAGCTGGATCGCGTGGCAGTCCGAACGATCGACCGCACGGGGGGCACCTTCCTGCACACCAGCCGGACCAACCCGCAGTCGGTCAAGGCCAAGGATGTCCCCCCCTTCCTCAAAGACGCGAAGGTGCCCGAGAAGGATGGCAAGAAGGACTTCACCGCACACGTCTTGAGGAATTTGGAGCGGCTCGGGATCGAGCGGCTCGTGGCCATCGGGGGCGACGACACGCTCAGCTACGCGGTGCGCCTCGACAAGGAGAGCTTCCCGGTCATCGCGATCCCGAAGACCATGGACAACGATGTCTACGGGACCGACTACTGCATCGGGTTCTCGACATCGGTGACGCGCAGCTCGGGATTCATCAATCAGCTCAGAACCTGCGCGGGCTCACACGAGCGGATCTTCGTGGCGGAGCTGTTTGGCCGCAACAGCGGAGAGTCGGCGCTCTTCGCCGGCTACCTCGGGTGCGCCGACCGCACCCTGATCTGCGAGGTGCCTTTTGATGTCGGGCGATTGGCGGAGATGGTGCAGCGCGATGTCGCCGCAAACCCCAGCGGCTACGCGATCATCGTCGTGAGCGAGGGCGCGATCATGGAGGGGGGTTCGATCGTCGAGCGCGGAGAGACCGACGCCTATGGACACCGAAAACTGGGGGGCATTGGCCAAATCCTCGCCAGCGAATTGAAGAAGCTCACCGGCAATGACATGATGAGCGAGCAAATCACCTACCTCATGCGCTCCGGTCCCCCGGACCCGCTCGACCTGATGGTCGGCTTCAACTTTGCGAATCTCGCGGTCGATCTCCTCGAGGCCGGCCAGAAGGGCCGCATGGTCGCGCTCCGCGGCGGGCGCTACGCACACATCCCCGTCCAGGAGGCCGCGGGCGGCATCAAGCGCGTCGACGTCGATCGGCTCTACGACAAGGAGAACTACCGACCGAAGATCCGCTCGGTCGAGGGCCTACCGATGTTCCTGAATTGAGGGCACGCGGCCTTAGGCTGTCTCAAAACTCAAACGCCCAACACGGACCATCCAACAATCAATGCCAATCTGATGATAGAGGGGACGTCCGATGGCGTGCGGCGTGCGACAAAGGACGGCGTCTCGCAGAGACGCCCTACAAGATTTGTAGGCCGCCTGTGTCAGGCGGCGCTGTTCAGAGTTTTTGAGACACTTTCGCCTCGCGGGCCGGGTGGGACCAGGTGTCGCGCGGCTGGTGAATCGCGGACGCCGGGGACGGCGTCCCTCCCAACTGATACTGAGACGCCAGCGTGGAGGTGATGGTCTGGCGTTTTGAAACAGGCTCGCCCCGGCGTCCGCGAGCCACCCGCATGCGTTGAACTCGGCTCCGTGGCCGATGCGGCCCGCGAGGCCGCGGGCCGCGCCTCACCAGTCCCGCAGCACGGGGGCGTCTTTCGTGTCCAGGAGGGCGGCCCTCTGCCGGTCGCGCCCGTTGCGAGGATCCAACTGGAATTGGACATCGCGCAGGTCCGATGGGATCTCTGGGAGTTTCACCTTATTGGCGTCCTGCGCGGTCTGCATGTTGGCCTGATTCTGTTTCGCGAGTTGTGCGCGGAGCTGGTCGATCTGCTGGAGGGCCTCGGCACGCTTGGGCTCGATCTTGGTGGCGCGGTCTTTGTCGAAGCGTTCCGCGCGGCCGTAGTCCGTGACGGCCTGCTCGGCATGCGCGATGGCCTGCGGTGCCTCGTCGGCGGACCGCTGTTTGGCGGCCGCTAGTTCCTCGTCGCCGCGAGCCTCGTGTGCTTCGGCCAGTTTGGCGTTGACCTGTTTCTGGAGCTGTTGGGTTTCCGCGTCGTCGGGGTCGATCTCGGAGGCGGCCGAGAGGTTCTGCCGCGCCTCGCCCAGCTCCCCGACCATTTTCTGGGGCGCTTTCTCGGCCCCGGTTTTCTTGAGGGTCTCGCGGGCCTGCCGTTGCGCGAGCTGCTCGATCCGCTGTTCCACCTCGGTCTTTTTCTGTTGGACGGGCTGGTTCTCGGGGGTGAACTCGAGGGCCTCGGTCAATTTCCCGCGGGCCTGTTGCAGCTGCTCGATCTGCTGGGTGGCTCGCTCGCGCTTGTCAGCGGCCCGGATGTGCCGCTCGGCGTTGTCGGACAACATGCCCGCCGCGGACTTCTTGACTTCGGCGCGCTCGCGTTCGGCATCGGGGTCTTTCTTCGGCGTCTCCATGGCGCGGTCGAAATGCTCGACGACCTCCTGGGCCCGTTTCGCAAGATCGGCGGCCTGGCGGTCGAGGTCTTTCTCGCGCTTCTCGTCGCCAAGGGGCGTCTTATCTGGCGACTGGGGCGTGGCTTTTGACATCCTCGAGTCGAGTTCCGCTTTTGCGGCGTGGGCCAGGAGCAGGCGGAGCTTCTCGAGGAGTTCGCGCGCTTTCTCCAGCAGCGCCTTTGCCTCCGCGTGATTGGGCTCCAGCGCCAGAAGGCTCTCGAGGTGCCGGATGGCAGCCTCGAGTCTCTCGACGCACGAGCGGAGGGCGCCGATGTTGCGGCGCTCCCGATCGATCGTGCGCTCGACCGAAGTGACCTGGCCGCGGGCCGATTCCAGGTGCAGGCGGACGAGTTCCGCCGTGGTGACTCGCAGATTGTTCTCATTGGCGGAGCCGGCGCGGGCGGTCTTGGCCAACAGGTAGTATTCCCGGGCGCGCTCGAGCTGGGCGATGCGGGCATCCGGCTCGATGTATCGGAGCGCGAGGCCCTCTTTGAATTCAACATTGCCAAGCTGGAAGAGGCAGCGGGCGACCATCGGGCGATCGCCGCCCTCGCTGAGTTGTTTCCACGCGGTGCGAGCGACGCCAAAGTTCCCGGCGGCATAGGCGGCGAGCCCATAGTTATAAAGCATCCGCGGGTCGTCCGGGCTGCGCAGGATCTCGTCGCGCAGCAGCGCGAGGGCATCCGCGGCCTTGCCGGCGCGGACCATGTCCTCGGCGGCGCGCGAGGGTTCCTGGGCGCCGACCGGCGGCGCGATCGCCAGCGCGACCGCGAGCGCCGCGATGGCGGGGGCGATCCCGCGTCTGTCCGTCGCGGGAATCGGGCGGCGGCGCGGCAGCATCGCCGCGGCGGCGAAGAGCACCAGGGCGATGGCGAGGGGCCATTCGAAGATTTCGATCCGTTCGGCGATGGCCGTGGCGCGCGATGATTTGGCGAGAGCGCGGAGATCGGAATCAAGCAGCGAGGCCATGCCGGCGCCATCGGGGCCGAGGGGCACGTAGCGCCCGCCGCCGGCCTCGGCGAGCTTCGTCAGAAAGGTTTCATCGAGGCGGGAGATGACCTCCGCGCCAGAGCGATCCTTTGCATTTCCGCGGACGCGGCCCCTGCCATCGCGCATCGGCACTTTGGCGCCTGCGGCGGTGCCGACGCCGACCGTGAAAAGCCGCAGGCCCTGCCGCTCGCGGAGTTGGCGGGCGGTCAGAATGGGGTCGCCCTCGAGATCTTCGCCATCGGTGACGAGGATCAGCGCGCAGGAATCGAATTCTTTCTGGCGGGCCTTGTCGGCCGCCAATTCGATCGCGGCGGTGAGCGAGGTGCCGCCCTTGCCTATGCTGCGGGTCTCGAGATACTTCAGCACCAGACTGAGCGCCGCGCCGTCGAACGTGAGAGGGGCCACGATGCGCGCCTCGCCCGAGAACGCGATCAGGGAGACGCGGTCGCCCGCGAGCCGCCCCACGAAGTTGGTGATCGCGGCCTTCGCGGCATCGAGCCGGCGTGGCCTCACGTCTTCGGCATCCATGCTCCGGGACAGGTCGATGCCGATGAAGACATCGACGCCCAGCCGCTGCACGCTGGTCTTGGCCGACGGCAGATAGGGGCGCGCGAGGGCGACGGCGAGAAACAGGCAGCCGCCCGCAAAGAGAAACAAGGCTGTCCGGTCCGGCCCGGGATCGGGCGAACGCGCGAGTTCCGCGCGGAGCGCGGGCGATGCGATCAGGAGGCCGAGGCGGCGCTCGCGATTGCGTCGACCGGCAACGCGGGCCACGAGCGCGATGAGCAGCGCGGCGGGGAAGGCGAGCAGCCAGGCGGGTTCCGCGAGGTTCATGGCAGGCGCAACCAGATCGTGTGGCCCAGCAGCATTTCGCCGACGAGCGCGAGCAGCGCGGCGATGGCGGGCCAGGGAAAAAGTTCGTGGTAGGTGCGAAACCGCTTTTCGCGGAAGAAGCTCTTCTCCAATGCCTCGATGCGCGCGTATATCGATCGGAGGGCGTCCGCGTCGGTGGCGCGGAAGAATTGGCCCCGGGTGATCGTCGCGATCTGGTGCATGAGGTTCTTTTCGATGTCGCCGGCAGGCTGGTCGCGCTCGAGGATCTCGATGGGATAGACGCGGATGCCCTCCGCGGCGATGGCCTTGGCGCAATCCAGGGGCGGCAGGCCGGTGTTGCTCAAGCCGTCCGAGACGAGGACCTGGATCTTGGAAGCGCCATCGGATTCCTTGAGCATGTGCCCGGCGGCCAGCATGGCGGAACCCACTGCGGTGCCACCGCTGGTGCGCGCCTCGTCCAAGGTCTCCATGGCGAAGGCGTGATCCAGCGTCAGAGGGCTCACGAGATAAGGTTTGGCGGCGAAGCCGACGATGCCGATGCGATCCTTGGGGCGGCGATCAACGAATTCCCGGATCACCTTGCGGAGGGCGTTGAGGCGCGTGACCTTCTCGCCGTCCATGGTGAAATCGCGCGTGTCCATCGACCCGGAGAGATCGAGGACCATGACGATATCGATGCCCTTCGATTTGTCGTAGGACTCGCCCTTTTCGATCCGGGGACGGGCAAGCGCGAGGATCAGCAGGAGGATACCGAGCAGTTCGAGGAACAGCCGCATCTTGCCCGGCCTGGTGCGCGCGGGCCTCGCGACGGCGCGCAGCAGCGCCGCGGAGGAATAGCGGACGGCCGCAGTGTTTCCCGCGCGTCCCCGCAGCCACGCGATCGCGGGCAGCAGCGCGAGCAGCGCGAGGCACCAGGGATGCGCGAATTCGAGGGTCATGGACCGCCCCCTCTTTTCATCGCGTCAGCCTCTAGGTTGGCGTATCCAAAGCTGTCAGGATCCGGTCTTTTTTCTGAACCGGCGACCCTGGCCGCATGCGCGAACCGCGCCTCGCGCCGATCCGTGATCGTCTGGACGGCGGATGCCCCTTCGCCGACGAGGCGCCCGGCCTCGTCCCGCGTCATCGGGCGGCCGGCCCATTTGGTGGGCTCGCAGCGAGATGCGGCTGTGGCGAGCCACGAGCGGTCATCGTGCTCCAGCAAGTCGAAGTTTGGCAGCAGGGCGATGAATTCGGCGGCGGTGAGCTTGGAGCAGGGGCCGGCGCCCATGGCCTCGAGGTAGTTGCGGAGGATGGCGGATAGCTCCAGCGCAAACAGGTCGGGGCGCGCATCGTCCCTGCGCGCCAGCAGGGCGCGCAGGGCGCGGAGCGCGATCCGGCAAGGGGCGAGGCGCGCGGCGCGCGCGCGCGCGCGGGCGAGGGCGCGCAGGCACCACCGCGCGACAAGGGCGAGGGCCGCGATGGCGCAGGCGATCGCCAGCCACGCCGGCCAGCTCCGCCACCATTCCCACGGCGGGTGGAGAAAGCGGAGATCCTCGATGATCTGGGGCTGCGGGGGGGCGGGCATCGTGTTCTCAGCGGCGGTGGAGCCGGCGCAGTTCGAAGAACCGTCGCAGGGCTTTTTCGAAGGGGGCCTCCGCATCGATCTGGACAAGGTCGGCGCGGGCGCGTCGGCAGCGCTCTTTGACTCGGCCGAGTCGCGCGGCGGCCTCGCTCTCGAATATCACGCGGGCGGCGGGATCGGAGGTGTTGATCTCGAGGCGCTCGCCGGTCTCGGCGTCGGCGAACGCGACCCACCCGGCGTCGGGCAGCCTGCGCTCGCCATCGTCCACAATGTGGAGCGGGATGAGGTCGTGTCGCGCGGCGGTGATGCGCAGCGCGCGCTCGTAGGATTCCGCGAGGAAATCCGTCAGGAGGAAAACGATGGCGCGCCGGCGGAAGATGTGGTTGAGGGCGCCGAGGGGCGCGTTGAGGTCGGTGGCCGCCCCGCGGCAGGGGTGATAGAGAATGTCGCGGACCAGGCGCATCGCGTGCTGCTCGCCCTTCTCCGGTCGGACGATCTTCTCGACGCGGTCGGTGAAGAGGATGAGGCCGGCGCGATCGCCGTTCCGCACGGCGCTGAACGCCAGCAGGGCGGCGACCTCGGCCATCCGGTAGCGCTTCGATCGGTTTCCGGAGCCCCAGTCGCCGGAGCCGCTGCGATCCACCGCGAGGAGTACGGTCAGCTCCCGCTCCTCCCTGAAAAGACGGATGAGGGGATGCTGGGTGCGGGCTGAAACGTTCCAGTCGATGCGGCGCACGTCGTCGCCCTCCATGTACTCCCGGAACTCCTCGAACTCCATGCCCTGCCCCTTGAAGGCGGACCGGTAATTGCCGACGAAGACGTCGGTCGCCAGCCGATTGGTGCGTATCGCGAGCCGACGGATAGAGCGCAGCAGGTCCTTGGGGATGGGCTGGGCGTTCATGGCACGGGCACGCATTCGAGCAATCGGCCGACGATGTGCGGCGTGGTGACCTCCTCGGCCTCGGCCTCGTACGTCACGAGAATGCGGTGGCAGAGAATGGCCGGGGCGACGGCCTTGATGTCTTCGGGGATGACATAGGCGCGGCCGTCGAGCAGGGCCTTGGCGCGCGAGGCCTTGGCAAGGTTGATGCTGGCGCGAGGCGAGGCGCCATAGCGGATCAGCGGCGCGAGGGCCGCGTCGGCCGACCCCGCGTCGCGCGTGGCCGTGACCAGCCGCACGATGTAGTTCTTCAGGGCGTCGGCGAGCGTGATGCGCTTGGTCGTCTCGCGGAGACAGAGGGCCTGCTCGACGGTCAGGATGGGATCGAGCCTGGGTTTCGCCCCCTCGTCGGCGATGTAATCCATGATCTGGCGCTCCTCCTCGGGCGACGGATAATCGATGTCGACCTTGAGCATGAAGCGATCCATCTGGGCCTCGGGGAGCGGGTAGGTGCCCTCGTGCTCGATGGGGTTTTCGGTGGCGAGGACGAGGAAGGGGTCGGGGAGCGCGTAGGATTTCTCGCCGATGGTGACCTGCTGTTCCTGCATGGCCTCAAGCAGGGCGCTCTGGACCTTGGGCGCGGCGCGGTTGATCTCGTCGGCGAGCAGGACGTTGCAGAATATGGGACCGAAGCGGGTGGAGTATTCGGCGGTGCGCGCGTTATAGACCAGCGTTCCGACAACGTCGGAGGGCAGGAGGTCGGGGGTGAACTGGACGCGGTGAAATTTCGCGTCGATGACGGAGGCAAGGGCCTTGACAGTGGTGGTTTTGGCGAGGCCCGGGACGCCCTCGAGCAGGACGTGGGAATTCGTCAGCAGGCCGATGAAGAGGCAGTCGACGAGTTCCCGTTGGCCGACGACGGCGCGGGCGATCTCATCGCGGGCGAGGGCCAAGAGTTGGCCGGCCGCCGCGACTTCGTTTTCGAATTCGTTTGTGTGTGGCATGGGTGGGTGGGGTGGGATGGTTACGTCTTTGCGGGTGGGCGCATGGCGCCTCCGGGAGATGATGGGGGAGGCTGGGCGGTCGTCAAGGTGGGGCGCTGGGTTGACCGGGCCCGGGGAGGCTGCTACGCAGACAGGGGCCGAACCTTGGAGAAAAAATGGCGCTGCCCTGCGATGTCGCGGATGTGGACGGGTTTCTTTCGGAGCCCACGGAGGGCGCGTTGCGATCGATGGGGGGAATGGAAGGGGACGCGATTGTCCTGGGCGCGGCGGGGAAGATGGGGCCGCATCTGGCGATGATGTTGCGGCGGGGGATTCGGGGGCGGGTGTTCGGCGTGTCGCGGTTTTCGGACGGAGGGGCCCGGGAGCGGCTGACGGCGGCGGGGGTGGAGACGATCGCGTGCGACCTGGGGGACCGGGATGCGGTGGCGAGGTTGCCGGAGGCGCCAAATGTGTTCTTTATGGCGGGGCAGAAGTTCGGGACGTCGGGGGCGCCGGATGCGACGTGGGCCATGAACGTTCTCGTGCCCGCGATTGTTGCGGAGCGATACCGCGGCTCGCGGATCGTGGCGTTCTCCACGGGCTGCGTTTATCCTTTCGTGTCGGTGGGCGGAAGCGGTTCGCGGGAGGACGACGCGGTGGGCCCGCCGTCGGGCGAGTACGCGTGGTCTTGCGTGGGCCGCGAGCGGATGTTCGCGCATGGCGCGCGGCGGCACGGCACGCGGGTGGCGCTGTTCCGGCTGAATTACTCGGTGGAATTTCGATACGGCGTGCTGGTGGACATCGCGCAGAAAATCCTGGCGGGCGAGCCCGTGGATCTGACGATGGGTCACGTGAACATCATCTGGCAGGGCGATGCGGTGGCGCGCGCGATCCAGAGCATGGAGTTGGCGGCATCGCCGCCGGGCCCCATCAACGTGACGGGGCCGGATACGCTCTTGGTGCGCGATCTGGCTGCACGGCTGGGGAGGCGTTTGGGGCGCGAGCCGCGATTCACGGGCGCGGAATCGGCGACGGCGTGGCTATCGAACGCGTCGCGGTCGATCGCGCTGTGGGGCGCCCCGTCGGTATCGGTGGACCAGATGATCGAGTGGGTGGCGTCCTGGCTGGAGATCGGTGGGCGGACACTGGGCAAACCCACGCATTTCGAGGCGAGGGATGGGAAATACTAGCTCGAGAATTGCGAATCTTGTAGGCCGTCTCTGTGAGACGGCGACGAGTGAACGGATGGCGCCTGACACAGGCGCCCTACAACCCGATTTTCTTCGCCGATGGTGCCCCGCCGCGCGGGGCATGGGATCTGACTCGAAAATAGCGCGCATCGATCGAGTAGCGAAGGGCTTGCGCCCTTCGGCGAGGGCCATGCGCAAGATGCCCATGCCACGGTCCCGTGGCACGGGGCGTCCCGCCCGTGGCGAGCCGAGCGAACGCCGAAGCCGGAAGCGGCTTCGCTACGAATTTTGCGCCGCGATTTTTTCGCCGCGGCGCGCTCGTGCGTTCCATTTTCTAACTTATGGGGTGATGCGATGAAGCTGAGAAAACACCTTTTGGACGGCCAGATGATCCCGGCGCATCCGCTGGCGCTGACCGCGGGGCGCAAGCTTGATGAACGAAGACAATGCGCGCTGACGCGCTATTACGTGGCATCGGGCGCGGGGGGGATCGCGGTGGGGGTGCACTCGACCCAGTTCGAGATCCGCGAACCCGGGCACGCGCTGCTGAGGCCCGTGCTCGAGCTGGCATCGAAGACCGCGGACGAGGCACTGGCGAACGCGCCCCGGACATTCGCGAAGATTGCGGGAGCGTGCGGGGACACGCGCGCGGCCGTCGCGGAGGCGGAGCTGGCCCGATCGCTGGGCTATCACGCGGTGCTGCTCAGCCTGGGGGCGCTGCGGGACGCGCCCGAGGAGGCGCTGGTCGAGCACTGCCGCGCGGTGGCGGCCACGATGCCGCTGATCGGATTCTACCTGCAGCCCGCGGTGGGCGGACGGATTCTGCCATACCGGTTCTGGCGACGTTTTTCGGAGATCGAGAATGTCGTGGCGATCAAGATCGCGCCATTCAATCGCTACCAGACCCTGGATGTGGTGCGCGCCGTCGCGGAGTCCGGCCGCAAGGACGTCGCGCTCTACACGGGAAACGACGACAGCATCGTGGCCGATCTCGTCACGCCATTTGCTTTCGACACGCCCGGGGGTCGCGCCGAGATGCGGATCGCCGGGGGGCTGCTGGGTCACTGGGCGGTTTGGGCGCGGAAGGCGGTCGAACTGCTGGACGAGATCAAGGCGAAGCGCGGGAACAACACGGTGGATTTGGCGCTATTGGCGCGCGGGGTGGAGATCACCGACTGCAACGCGGCATTCTTCGATGCGGCGAACAGGTTCGCGGGCTGCATCCCCGGCATCCACGAGGTGTTGCGCGGGCAGGGTTTGCTCGCGGGAACGTGGTGCCTGAATCCGCACGAGGTGCTGTCGCCGGGCCAAGCCGATGAGATCGCCCGCGTGCACCGCGCCTACCCGCACCTCAACGATGACGACTTCGTCGCGGCGAACGTCGACCGGTGGATGAGATAACCTTCTCATCCGTGCCATGAGCGATCTCCACGGTTGAGACTTTCAGGCCAACGCCGGATTATTCATGATGAAACTTCTGGGGGCGGGGCCGTTATGGACTGCGGTGGTAGAGCGACGCGACAGCACCGCTTTTGCCTCCGGCGGAGCCGAACCCGATGGTCCCGGCTCGCGCTTCGCGCGCTGCCAAAGCGGTGGCGCCGTCCGGCGGTTGCCGGGGCTCTGCCACCGCAGCCCAAAACCCTCCAGGCCCGGATCCTGGGTCGGGGCACGAGCCGCGCCCGCGAACAGCGCCCGAAGTTTCTGGCCAGCAACCCATTGAAAAACCCACGCGGCAATCGCGTTGGTCGCGGGAGGGACGCGGGCCCTCCCGACGGCACTGGGTGTGGGGTCAACTCAGACGTGGCGCGGGGAACTTTGCCCGCAGTGTCGACCGGGGCACGCGGCGGCAGGCAGGATTGCCTGCCTCACGCCTTCCAGGGCTCGCGGTACTTGTAGTCGAGGAACCTGTTGGCCTCCTTGAGGTTTTTCACCTTTTCGGTCTTGGTGTCCCATTCCAGTCGGGCTTTCGTCTCGAGCGCGATGTTGGCGAGGTGCGAGAGGCAGGTGGACCGGTGGCCGGTCTCGAGGTCGCACTGGAGAGAGCCGCCGCGCGATTTGATGTTCTCGATGAAGTTGTGGATCAGGGATTGCGTGGGGTCTTCCTTGACCGGCTCGGACTTGAACGCCGCCAGAGGCGCGGCGGGCGGTTTCTGGAATTGCCCCGGTGGGCTGGGGTCGATCGAATAGCCCCTGTCGCCGACGGTGAGGGTTCCAAGGGTCCCGCGGAATTCCACGTAGGCGGCGGGGAAGGGTGGCGTGCCATTGGCCTCGTAGATGCCGAAGATGGCGAGCGCGCCTGAGGCGAACTCGAAGGTGGCCTCCATGGTATCCGGGATCGTGCGGTCATCGTCGATGGCGTACTTGCCGCCGACCGCGGTGACGGCGGCGGGCCCATCCTCGTTGAATGCCCAGCGGATGATGTCGAGCCAGTGGACGCCGAAGTTCCCCATCTGGGAGGAATACTCCTTCCACCACCGGAATTTGTAAGGCGCTATGTTGAACTGGAAGGGGCGGCTGGCGCGCGGGCCGAGCCAAAGGTCCCAGTCGAGGGCGGGCGGCGGATCGGTCGGTTTCATCTTGCCGATTCCGACCGGTGACATGCCGCTCACGTGGTAGGCGCGGGCGACCGTGACTTTGCCGATCGCGCCGCCGCGGATCTTCTCCACGACCTCGCGGTACATGGCCGAGCCGCGCCGGTGGATGCCGACCTGGACGACGCGCTTCGTGCGCTTGGCCGCGTCGATCATCCGGCGGCCCTCGGCCGCGACGATGCTCAGGGGTTTTTCCACGTACACGTCCTTGCCGGCCTCGCACGCGAGTATGGTCTGGATGGCGTGCCAGTGATCGGGGGTCGCGATGCACACGGCGTCGATGTCGTTCCGCTCCAGCATCTCCCGGAAATCGTGATATCGGCGAACCTTGTCGGGGAACTCCTCGTCCATCGCGGGGATCACGGTGCCGTTGAGGCTCTCGACGATGCGCGGGTCCACGGCTTCGCGGTCCCGCCGGAGGTAGGGGTCGTAGACGTCGCAAAGGGCGGCCACCTCGACATTGGGCTCCTTCATGAAACGCGCCAGGAGCTGCGAGCCGCGGTTGCCGACCCCGATGAAGCCCACGCGGATGCGCTCATTGGCGCCCTGCGCGCGCGCGCGGGTCAGCGCCGTCGTGGCTCCGGCGAGCGCCACGGTCCGCGCGAAATCTCTTCGGGTCCAGGTGGGGGTGGTCATGTGTGTCATGGTTGCCTCCTGCTGGGGCAAGGATACCCAGCCGCCAGGAGCCCACAAGGCCTGATGGCGGGCGGGCCGTGGCGCGAGACAAGGGCTTGACCATCGTGCTCCTGCGCATGAGCATTTTGAAATGGCACGCTCCATCGCTCTTCTTATCCATGCCGCTGGCGCCGCGCTGTTGGCGGCGGTCGCGTCCGCGGCGCAGGAGAAACCCAACATCATCTTCATCATGGCCGACGATCTGGGTTGGCGCGAGCTGGGGTGCTATGGGCAGGAGCGGATCCGGACGCCGAACATCGACCGGATGGCGGCGGAGGGGATGCGTTTCAAGACGCATTATTCGGGTGCCCCGGTTTGCGCCCCGGCCCGGTGCACGCTGATGACCGGCAAGCATCTCGGGCACGCGTACGTGCGCGACAATGTGTCGGTAAAACCCGAGGGCCAATTGCCAATTCCTGATCAGGAGGTGACGATCGCCGAGGTGCTGAAGGGCGCGGGTTACGCGACGGGGGCGATGGGCAAGTGGGGCCTCGGGCCGGTGGGTTCGACGGGCGATCCGAACAAGCAGGGCTTCGACCTGTTCTTCGGCTACAACTGCCAGGCCCACGCGCACAGCTATTATCCCGACTATCTGTGGAGAAACGGGGAACGGGTGACGCTGGACAACGTTCCGCCCGTGCCCGGGCGCGCGAAGCTCCCGGCCGGCGCCGACCCGAACGATCCCTCGAGCTACCGCGCATTTGTCGGGAAGGTCTGGTCCGCCGAACGGATCGCGCAGGAGGCGCTGGCGTTCGTGAGATCCAACAAGGACCGTCCTTTCTTTCTGTATTTTTGTCCGACGCTGACGCACGTGGCCATCCAGATCCCGGATGAGAAAGTGGCCGAATACCGCGGCAAACTGGGCGATGATCCCCCCTATCTGGGCGATCAGGGGTACACGCCGCACCCCACGCCCCACGCGGGTTACGCCGCGATGGTCACGGCGCTCGACTCTCAGGTGGGTCGCCTGCTGGACCTGGTGCGCGAGCTGGGCCTGGATGAAAAGACGATCATATTCTTCACCTCGGACAACGGTCCCGTGTACGGGCGCGTGGGCGGCGCGGATTCGGCCTTCTTTCGGAGCGCGGGCGATCTCCGGGGTTTCAAGGGCTCGGTCTACGAGGGCGGGATCCGCGAGCCGCTCGTCGTGCGTTGGCCGGGTCATGTGGCCGCGGGAGCCGTCAGCGATCACATCGGGTACTTTCCGGACTTCCTTCCCACGCTCGCGCAGATCGGCGGCGCGCAGCCGCCGCCCGGCATCGACGGCCTAAGCATGGTGCCGACGCTCCTGGGCACCGGCGAACAGAAGAAGCACCCGCCCTTCGTCTGGGAATTCTATGGCTACGGGGGCCAGCAGGCGGTGCGCGATGGCGACTGGAAGGCCGTCAGGCAGGAATGCCACAAGAACGTGCGGGGACCGCTGGAGCTGTACGACCTGGCGAAAGATCCCAACGAACAGAACGATGTCGCCGCGGCGAACCCCGAGGTGGTGCGCAAGATGGAGGGAATCCTTGCCGCCGAGCACGGGCCATCCGAGGTGTTCCAGTTCGGGCGACGAAAGGCGCAAATTCCAGAGCGCTGACCAGAAACTTCGGGCGCTGTTCGCGGGCGCGGCTCGTGCCCCGACCCAGGATCCGGGCCGGGAGGGCTTTGGACTGCGGTGGCAGAGTCCGGCAACCGCCGGACGGCGCCACCGCTTTGGCTGCGCGCGAAGCGCGAGCCGGGGCGATCGGCTTCGGCTCCGCCGGAGGCAAAAGCGGTGCCGCCGCTTCGCTCTGCCACCGCAGTCCATAACGGCCCCGTCCCCAGAAGTTTCACCCTGAGTAATCCAGCGCGTGGACGACTCTGGCTGGGCCCGTCCCGCCGCGCGCCGGGGGCGGCGCTGACCAGAAGATTCAGACACCGAATCGCAGGAGCCTGCTTGCAGGCGATCCCATGCGCGAATCGCGCGCAAGCGCGCTCCTATGTCTCGTTTTCACCCCCGGAAGGCCCACCGCGGCCTTTCATATTCGCAATCAGCTCAGCCATAGGTGGATGCGAGGGCACTTGAGACTCGCATCTCGTCCAAATTCAACAGTCGGCCTCGCTTTTTCTTCTCGCCACTGCGGCGGGCGCCGATATCCGTTAGCCTGCGATGAGAGTCCGAGCCCTACAAGGATTGCGTCCGACGCCCTTGACCGCCCCGGTGGTGGTGTCGGTGCCGTATGACGTGGTGGACACCGAGGAGGCCCGCGCGCTGGCCGAGGGCAATCCCTCGAGCCTGTTGCACGTGACGCGGGCGGAGATCGATTTTCCGCCTGGCGCCGATCCGCACTCCGATGCGGTGTACCGGCGGGCGGCCGAGAACCTGTCGCGCCTCGAGCGGGAGGGCGCACTGGTGCACGAGAGCGGCCCCTGCCTCTACCTCTATCGCCTCACGATGGGGTCGCACCAGCAGACGGGCCTCGCCGCCCTCTGCCATATTGACGACTACGGGGCGGACATCATCCGAAAGCACGAGAAGACGCGGCGCGACAAGGAGGATGACCGGACGCGCACGGCGCATGAGCTCAACGCGCATGTCGAGCCGGTCTTCCTGGCCTACCGCGACGATCCCGCCATCGACCGCCTCGTCCAGTGGGCGCAGGCGGCCGCGCCGCTGTTTGACCTCGTGGCACCCGATGGCGTTCGCCACACCCTGTGGCGCGTGGCCGGTGCGGAGACTTTTGTCCGGGCCTTCGCCAACGTCCCCGTTGCCTACGTGGCCGATGGCCACCATCGGAGCGCCAGTGCCGCCCGCGTCGGCCGCGAGCGCCGTGACGCCAATCCCCGCCACACCGGCGAGGAACCGTACAATTGGTTTCCCGCCGTGATCTTTCCGGCCTCGCAACTTCGGATCCTCGCCTACAACCGCCGCGTGATCGACCTCAACGGGCGTTCCGTGGCCGAATTCCTCGGCGAACTCCGCGGGATCACGGCGGTCGACGAGGGCGCATCGCCAGAACCCCGCGCCACGGGAGAGGTCTCGATGTTTCTGGATAATCGATGGCACTGTGTCCAACTTCCCGCGCCCGCCAGCGATGACCCCGTCGCGCGCCTGGACGTCAGCGTCCTCCAGGACCGCATCCTCGGCCCGATTCTCGGGATCGATGATCCTCGCACCAGCCAGAGGGTCGAGTTCATCGGCGGCATCCGCGGCACCGGGGAGTTGGAGAAACGCGTCCGCGAACAGGGCGGGGTGGCCTTCTCGATGGCGCCGGTCACCATGGGCCAACTCATGTCAGTCGCCGACGCTGGCCGCATACTCCCGCCGAAAAGCACGTGGTTCGAACCCAAGCTCCGCTCGGGCTTCTTCATCCATCCGCTCGACTGAGGCCCTTGGCCGAACGCGAGGAGGGAAGGCGGCCCGCGCCCCCCGCCGCGACATCCGGCTATTCGTCGTCGGCGTCTTCCCCAAGCGTTCGGTCATGCTCCGCAGCGGTGCTGATCCCGGCATCCCGGCCCTGCGCGAGCAGTGTCGCGACCCAGCGGAGGTCATCGGTATTCTCGAGGGCTATCTTGAGCATCATGGTGAGCGGCACCGAGAGGAGCATCCCGATCGGCCCCCACACCCAGCCCCAGAAGAGCAGTGACAGGACGACGACGAGCGTGGAGAGCCCCAGTTTTCGCCCCAGCAACGTGGGCTCCACAAAATTGGTCAACACGACGTGGATGCCGATGTATCCCGCCGCCACGAGCAGGCCTTTGCCCAGGCCGCCGAAGAGGCCGAGCAACAGCGGCGGCACCAGGCCGATGACCCAGCCGATGGTCGGGATGTAGTTCATCACGAACGCCACCAGGCCCCAGAGGATGGGCAGATCCAGCCCGAGGGTGGCGACCCACGTGCCCGCGAGCGTCCCGGTCGCCAGGCTCACGCCGGTCTTGATGCCTAGATACTGCTGCACCTCGCGCACGATCTTCGAAAGTCGCGCCGGGTCGAACCCCCGACGCCCCGCCATGGCACGGAGCTTGTCCCCGAACACCGTGGCCTCGGCCAGGATGAAAATCATGATGATCAGCACCAGGAAACCATCGGTGACCAGGATCGCCACCCGGCCGACCGTGCCATGCGCGAAATCCAGCACCGCGCCCAGGTCGATCAGTTCCATGGGCGCATTGGGATTGACCGGCACCCCGCGGTCCGTCAGCCACGTCAATATCCCGTGCGTCATCGCGACCAGCTGCTGCCGATACTTGGGCACCTCGGCCTGAAATTCGCGGATCGATTGGCTGGCCAACAGCACGACCGCCCCGAGCACGGCCACGTTCACCAGGACGCAGAGCAGGATCGCCAGCCAGTCGGGAAGACGGTGGCGCTTCAGGCCCCACATCAGCGGCAGGCTCAGGATCGCCAGGAACATGGCCAGCGCGAAGGGCAGCAGCACCGGCGCGGCCACCTTCAGCCCCTGGACCACCACCACGAAACACGCCGCCACGAGCAGGAATCGTGCCCCGGCGTTGACTCGCCTCTTGTTGAAAAGGTTCATGTCAGATGATCGCGGCGCGATACCGCACTAGATGCCACGCCGCGTGTCGGGATTCAATACAGATCGTTCGATGCCAAAGTTTCTCAGCGAAACGAAAAAGTGACCGTTCGTGAGTCATCGGGTCTTCGCGGGCTGGTGGCCCGTTGAAGAATCCACACAACAGTCGCGTTGGGTATGGGAGGGACGTCGGCCCCGGCGTCCGCGATTCACCAGCCGCGCGACATCTGGGCCGACCCGGCCCGCGAGGCGAGGCTGTCTCAAAACTCAAACGCCCAACACGGACCATCCAAGAATCAATGCCATCTGATGGTAGAGGAGACGTCCGATGGCGTGCGGCGTACGACAAAGGACGGCGTCTCGCAGAGACGCCCTACAAAATTTGTAGGCCGCCTGTGTCAGGCGGCGCTGTTCAGAGATTTTGAGACACTTTCAGGCCGCGGGCCCTCCCGGCGGAATCGGGCCACGAACTCCTAGCCGCCGCCAGCCTCGACATTGTCTATCCCACCAGCGGCGTGGGAAAAATTTGGGTGTACCGGGGTCGGCGCGAGGTGGTTCGTCGGGGGGCAAACGCGCGGGGTGACCCGGATCCGACGCACACGGCCCACCTCGTGGCACAAGCAGATGTGCGAATCATGTGCAATATTGCGCTTAAGGGGTTCTGATAGATAGGGCGGCTTCGCGGCGCGGGAAATCTGGGACTCGGGCGGGACGTGGCACTTGACGCATGGACCAGTGGACCCATGCTGTTTCTAACATTATCTGGTTCTGGCAGATGCGCCGTTCCAGGGCAAGTGGTTGGAGACATCGTGAGCAGATCGAAAGTCGAGGACATCAAGGAGCAGAGCCGACAATTGCGCGGGACGATCGCGGAAGCGTTGGCGGGCGACGCCACGCATTTTTCCGAGGAGGAGCTTCAGCTGCTGAAGTTCCATGGCTCCTACCAGCAGGACGATCGCGATCTGCGGGCCGAGCGCAAGAAGCTCGGTCAGGACAAAGCGTGGATGATGATGGTGCGCTGCAAGGCGCCGGGCGGGGACATGAGCGCCGAGCAGTGGCTGCTCCACGATCGCATCGCGGAGGAGCTTGGCAACGGCACCCTCCGGCTCACCAGCCGCCAGGGCGTGCAATTCCACGGTGTGCTGAAAGGTCGGCTGAGAGATGTGATCGGGCGGATCAACCGATCGGGCCTGACGACGTGGGGTGCCTGCGGCGATGTGGTCCGCAACACGATGGCGTGCGCGACGCCCCTGAAGACCCCGGCGCACCAGGCCTGCCACCTAATGGCCCGCGAGATCAGCCGCGAGATGTTGCCGAAGAGCACCGCCTACCCCGAGATCTGGCTCGATGGCGAAAGGCTGCCCCTGGACGTGGGCAAGGAGGTCGAGGAGCCCATCTACGGCAAGCATTATCTGCCGCGGAAGTTCAAGATCGGGTTCGCGGTGCCCCCGCGGAACGATTGCGATATCTACACCCAGGACCTCGGGTTTGTCTGCCACGCCGAGGGCGGCCCGGTCGAAGGGTTCACCGTGCTGGTCGGCGGTGGCTTCGGCATGTCCCATGGGGTGGTGCAGACCTACCCGGTGCTGGCCAAGCCCCTATTTTTCGTGCGGCCGGAGCACGTGATGGAGGCCGTCAAGGCAATCGTCCTCGCGCAGCGGGACCACGGCAACCGCGAGGACCGGAAGCAGGCCCGCCTGAAGTACGTCATCGAGAAGCATGGCATCGACTGGTTCCGCAGCGAGGTCCTGGCGCGCATGAAGGCGCCGACGGAGCCGCCGCGCGAGGTGCGCTTCGAGACCGTCGGCGACGCACTCGGCTGGCACGAGCAGGGCGACGGCAAACTTTTCTGCGGCGTCCATGTGGAGCACGGGCGGGTGAAGGACGGTGACAAGGCAAAATATCGGACGGCCTTCCGGTCGATCGCGCGGAGGATCGGTTGCCCGCTCCGCGTCACCCCGAACTCGCGGATCCTGTTCTATGACATCGAGCCGTCGCGGCGCGCCGAGTTTGACGCCATCCTCGAGGAGAATGGCATCCGCCCGGCCGACGGTCTCACCGAGGCGCGGAAGATTTGCCACGCCTGCGTGTCGCTGCCCACCTGTGGCCTCGGCCTGGCCGAGAGCGAGCGCGTCTTCGGGGGCATCATGGACAAGATCGATGCCGTGCTCCGGGAATTGAAGCTTGAGAAGGAGCCGATACTCATCCGCATGACGGGCTGCCCCAACGGATGCTCGCGGCCCTACAACGCCGACCTCTCCTTCGTGGGTCGCGCGCCGGGGAAGTACGCATTCTACGCGGGCGGATCGCACCGGGGCGACCGGCTCGTGGGGTTGGAGAAGAAGGTTGTCACCGAAGAGGAGATCCCCGCGATCGTGCGCGGCTGCCTCGAGGAATTCGTCAAGGGGCGGAAGGCGGGCGAGAGCTTCTCCGACTTCTGGGGTCGCACACGCGCGAGCGGCGCCCCGCCGCACCCGGAGCAGTTCCACGTCGAGTTCGCCGAGCGCGCCGCCAAGGGCCCCGCCAAGGGCGGCTGCGGCGCCGAGGGATGAGCCGGAAGTTCGAGTTTTTTCCTTAGGCCGCGCGGCCCTGCGCGGCGTGGCCGTCACGGGGGTCAGGCAGAGCATGGCTCGGCCATCTTCTCGCCTATGCCCATTCGACTTGTCCCGCGGCCAAGGCATTCTCACAATCCCGCCCATTGACGGATCGCGTGGACGAACATTTCTTCGTGAAGAGGGGAATGGTCGCTGGCCCTGGGGCCGTGGTGTTGGCGGCTCTGCTCCAGGGTTTGGCGGTGGCCGGACCGATGGCCGGCGCACCGGGCCAGCTCGAGCGGTCGTATTGGGTCCACGCCTCCCTGGGGCCGACGACACAGAGAGGCTATTTCGGGTTGGACTTTCCGGGTGCGGAGCCGCCGACCCGGGAGGCCGTGGCAAACGCCGCGCGACTGCTCGGTGGGCCGTACGGCGCTAATCGCCTGTATCTGATATATCACCGCGAGATGCCGATCGGGGAAGCCCGTCGGGTGTTCGCCTGGTGGCGCGAGGCGTGCGCGGAGTCCGTGGAACTCATCCCGGCCCTCGTGCTGCGGATGTACGACAAATCCGGGCGCCCCGTTTTTTCGGACGATGAGATGCGGGGCCTGTGCGACTTCTTTCGGGAGAACATCAACCGCCACAGGGTGGCCGTCTACGACGTCTATGCCAAACGCGATCAGGGCGCGGCATTGGCGGTGCTGGCCAAGCGATTCCCCGGCGGCGTGATTCGCGTGGGATTGCAGCCGACCGAGGAGGTGGACGCGCCTTTCGTCGCGGCCGTGCAGGACACGTGGAGTGGCTTCTGCCACGGGACGCGAAACCACGAGCATTGGCTCCAGCCCGGTTTCGGGGCGGAAACGCTGCGGCGATGGGTGACGGCCAGGAACGGGGGCGCCAAGCGAATCGCCTGGAACTTGATCGTGGTCGCCTGGGATTATGCGGCCACCGAGCGGGGAGGGTATCCCGGCTACGACGACGCGGCCAAGAACATGCCGCTGCCCGCGGGCAGAAACCGCATCGGGGCCGGGTTGATCGCCAGGGCCGCTGCGCGCGGTCAACTGGCCGGATTCAGCAGCGACTTGCACATCCTCGATGAGAATTCCCGCAGCGTCGCGCACGATGGCAAAGCCGGGGCATTCTACCAGACGCTCCGTGAGGGCAAGGAGTACACGGGCTATTACGCGGTCCCCTTCCGCGAGATCACGCAGATCTTCGGGGAACTGCGCGAAGGCCGGTGGCCCGCGGAGTGAGCCTATGCCTGGGGGTCAACTCTTGAAACTTGAAAATCGGCGCGACTCCTATTCGCCTCCAGCATGGCAAGAGCCATCGGGGTCGGTATTTCGGGCGCGGTAAATCACGTTGGTGCGCGGCTGGGATCGACCAGGGACTCAAGTAATCAGGAATAGGTTTGAGATTCCTGCCTTCCTGAGTTCCAGATAGCAAACCCGCGGGATTCGGGACGCCGCCATCAGGCCGGGGCGGCGTGCGCGGTGAATCCGGTCGTGCCACCGGCGCTATTGGACCGGAAACCCGCCGCGGAACCCGATGCGCTCAGACGGCGACTTTCAAGTTTCAAGAGTTGACCCCTCTATCGGCTGCGCCCTTCGTCCCGTGCCCTGTTCAAGATGGCCCTCAGTTCATCCGCCACCCCGGGGCGCGATCGGATCAGGTTGTCATTTTCCGAGGGATCGTGGGAAAGGTCGTAAAGCTCTTCGGCACCCTTGGGAACCATCTTGCCCTGTGCCTTTGCCGGGATCCCCTCGATCCATTTCCACGGGCCTTTCCGGACGGCGAACGTGCCATTGCCGCTGTGCAGGATCAGGGCCTTGCGAGAGGGGGAGGTCACTGCCTTCCCCAGCAAAGCCGGAAGAAAATCGAAACTGTCCTCACCTCCCACCTCGGATGGTGGCAATGGCGCGCCGACGAGTGCCGCGAGCGTTGCCATCATATCCACCAGGCAGATCATCTGGCCCGACTCGGAGTTTGGCGGGATATGGCCGGGCCAGCGCGCGACGAACGGCACGCGGAATCCCCCTTCATAGATGGTGCCTTTCTGGCCTCTCCAGTCCCCGTTGGGTTTCAGCCCCTTCTCCTGGGCTTCCCAGACCGCATCCATCACGAAGGTGTATGGGGGCGGAACCTCGCGATGCCGCGTAACCTGGGCATCCACCTGATGCCCCCCGTTGTCACTGGTGAAAATAACCAGCGTGTTGTCACCGAACCCCGATTCGTCCAGGGCCTTCAAGATCCTGCCGACAGAGATATCCACATCCCGAATCCAGTCGCCATAGAGGCCGGCACCGCTGGTGCCCCTCGCTTCTCTGGTGGGGGTGATCGGCTCATGGATGGCCGCGGAAGCAAAGTAGAGGAAGAAGGGCCTGTCGACCGACTGCCGTTTGATCCAAGCGACGGTTTTGTCCGCCAGCACGGTCTGTGCCGTCCAGTCGTCGCGCTGGGGCGCATCGAACCCCATAAATCTTGGCCCGTAGTAGCTTGGCTGTGGATAATCGACGTGGTTTGTCGATCGGAGTCCCCACACCGCCTCGTTATCCACATAGATGCCCCACCATTCCCCGTGGTTCTGTGGGATTCCAAAAAACGAATCGAAGCCGACCTGGAGCGGGCCGGGCGAAAGCGGAGAACTCAGATCCGTTCGCTGTCGAACCCCCACACCAAACCCCAGATGCCACTTCCCGATGATGCCGGTCGAATAGCCGATCCGCCGGAGCATCGAGGCGATCGTGGGGCGCGAGGTCTCGATGAGCAACGGATCCAGGGGGCCGAGCACGCCGCTCTTCAACGATGTCCGCCAACAGTATCGCCCCGTGATCAGCGCATAGCGGGTCGGCGTGCACAACGAACTCGGGGTACACGCGTCCGTAAAACGGATTCCCTCCTGGGCCAAGCGGTCGATGTGCGGCGTCTTGATGGCGCCGGCCGCGGCGCCGTAGCAACCCACGCTCCCGTAGCCGAGGTCATCGGCCAGGATGATCACGATGTTGGGTCTTTGGGATGGGCTGGCACCACAGAACTCTGGGACCCAAGAGAGGAGCAACGCCAGGGGGATGAGTTCGCGTGTCATCGTCGTCGATGCCCTCGATTGCGTTTCACCGTTTTTCCGATTTCGATTGGAGCGCATCCGCCCCGGGCCACTCACCGGTGTTCGCGTTGAACAGGCGTGCCCCCGCATTCGAGGCCTTCATCGTGACGGAGAACACCTGGACGCCCAACGTCCGCGGGTCGCGGGACGCCGCATTCAGCTTCTGCGGCACCCAGCCATTCGCGCGCAATTCGAGAGTGACCTGTTCCTCTGCCGATGGGGGGATCTCCGCGCTGATCGGCGCGCCGGCCTTCAGTGGCGCGAGTTGTTTGCCGCCCAAATACAGGCCGGATTCTGGCGATACGGCGACCGAAGGCACCTGCGCTTCCAAGATGATCGAGTAGCGTTCGCCCGGCGCGACGGGCAGGACGAGCCGGGAAACGGGCATGGACCAGCGGCTCGGCCTCTTGCCGCCATCCCGCCCGTGCCATCCCGAAAGGTATCGCCCATCGCCCTGGGCGCCCACCTGTAGCCGGTAGTTCAAGAGCGCCTCCCGGGTCCACTGCACGGCGCCCTCCTCGTTGAGGGCGATCTGCGCCCGGCGGCCCGCCTTGTTCTCCACAAAGAAACCTCCCGACGCCTGATTCGCCGTCAGGATCGCCGATGTCACCTCGGACCCGACCTGCACATGAAGACCCTCCTGATCAAAGGTGCAGCCCTGGATGATCGCCCTGCCCGCATCCAGTTGGATCGCCGGCGAGCCGACGCCCCGGTTGTCCCAGTTCAGAAAATTGCAGGCGCCCGCCGTGAACTGTCCCGTGGGACTGCGCATCCAAACGCACCGGTCGATGGGACCCCAGAAGGAACAGTTGGACAGGCTGACTTTGCCTTCCGCTGCGGGGCCGATTTCCAGGCACACGGCATCGGTGCTGCTCCAGCGCCCCACGAACTCACCATTGGAGATCAGCAGCCCCGGCTTCTGCGCCTGCTCCACCACCACGGCCCGCTGGCAGGAATCCGCGCCGATCCCCAGGAAATTGCCGTTCGCGCTGCCATGCTTGGACTGGGAGAATCGGTAGCCGATCCCGTAGCCAAAACAGAACGTGTTCAGCACGTATTCCCAGTCGGTGCGGGCCAGTTCGAACGCCACGCCCTGGGTGTTCACCCACTCACAGAAAGGATTATTTGGCTTGTACATTACGCCGAATGGCCAGAAGTGGACGTTCTCGATGCGGCCGATGTCCCCGCACATATCCACGTAGAGGCCGCGCATGCTCGGATAACCGGTCACGTTGCGCACGAGGTGCCGGTGGGCGCTCTCCAGCCGGATGGCCTCGTATGGGTTTAACAGCAGGCAATCCAGCACGCCGACGTTTTCGGTGCCCCGCGACATGACACACGGTGGGTAGGGCACCGGCGGCACGTCTTCCTGCCTCCACTCGGGATAGGCGACAATCAGTCCAGAGATCGCCGCGCAGTTGCCAGCGAGGCTGATGAAGGGCGGGCCGTTGGTGGAGCCGCGGCCGGCGTAGGCGAGCAACACCGTGCCGGTCAGATTTGTGACGGCGCCCTTTCTGGCGGTCGGTGGCACCCGATAGGTGCCCTGGAGCGTCACCCCCGAGGGGACTGACAGTGATCCCCGGATGACATAACGGCCGGCGGGCACTTCCACGACCCCGCCCCCCGCCCGGCCCGCCTCGTCCAACAGACGTTGGAACGTCGCCGTGTGGTCGGTCTCGCCATCGCCGATCGCACGGGCGTCGCCCACGCTCCAGCGCGCGGGAACCGGCGCCGCGGGTTGTTCGCCGGCGACCCCGCGGCCCGTGGGCGCGATCAACAGGGTCGCGCCCAAGAGGAGACATCTTCCGCCAATCATAATAGCTGCCTTGAATGGCGCTAAGTTAAGTTTGTCGCGATAGTGGCACGGCCATTTTGGCCGTGGGGCTGGCCATGGGCAGGATGCCCATGCCACGATCCCAAATGTCCCTTAACTTAGCGCCATTCATAGCTCCCTTCGCTTCGTGCTTGATACACCGTCGAATCCCTATCGCCACGGGCAAAAGAGCCTCATCGGGTCGCCGTGAAACGCGCGCGTTGTTTCGCTGTGTTTCAATCTCATCCGTACTTTTGGATCGTCTGGCTGGGCTGGAGGTCGGCGTGGAGGGGGCGGATGGGCTTGATCTTCTCCTTGCGCAGGACCTCGTGGTAGGCCTTGACGGCCTCGGCGGGGCCGATCTTGCCGTCGGCGATGAGCCGG
>Ga0209717_1000755_pt1 | contig 37958 bp, 31 predicted proteins | sample AD_UKC048_MetaG_FD_184418 | JGI IMG/M metagenome (GOLD analysis project Ga0209717, IMG submission 184418) | Active sludge microbial communities of municipal wastewater-treating anaerobic digesters from USA - AD_UKC048_MetaG (SPAdes) (version 2) | ecosystem: Engineered > Bioreactor > Anaerobic >...
CTGGCGGAACAATTACTTTCAAAAATAGCCAAAGAGCTTTCGTTAAAGAGACGGATACCAACTCAAATAGCGTTTACAAAACCCGATCTGGAACATCAAAAGTCGCAAAATTGGACCATTGGAATGACAATTCAAATGATAGTATCCAAAAAGATATTTACAAAAGAGTGCGTTTAGGATTCAATTCCAACAACAAATACCACCGTCAAGTATTATTGGGCTTTATGAACGAAAATGCCACTAGCCAAATGGATTATGGCTATGACGGAATAAGCTTAGATGAACTACCAAACGACATGTATTTCTTGAACGGAGAAAACGAATTAGTGATTCAAGGAGAAGGGTATTTCAATGAAGATGCTTCGTTCCCTCTAGGTGTAAAAACAGATGTTGATGGAACTGTTTCGTTCACAATCGATGCACTCGAAAACTTTGAACCACAACAAAAAGTATATATTTATGATGCTGAAACCAAAACCTACAACGAAATTCAAAAAAATGCATATGAAATAAAGATCCCTGCTGGTGTAAATAACACTCGTTTTTCACTGCGATTCAAAGACCAATCATCGCCTACGGATAAAACATTAAGCGTTGAAGAAAATAACACAAATACGAATGATATTAAGTTGGCTCACATTCAAAACAGCAACATCCTAAAAATCACTAATAATTCGATGGAAACCTTGGTCGAAAAAGTTTCATTATTCAATATTAATGGTCAAACCATAGCGAATTGGAAAATTGAAAATCAAGACCAAAAAAACATTCAAATCCCAATAAATTCAATAAGTTCAGGCGTTTATGTAGCAAAACTAAAAACTACAACAGGCGAAGTTAGCAAAAAAATTATCATCAAATAATCGAGAAGTTTTGAAAAAACCAGTCAAAACAAAAGTTGGATATATTAAGGAAACATTAACTTGTTTAGTACTTGTGTATGCCTTTTTCTTATTATATTTGTTATCGATTTTTGATATCATTTCGATTTTATAACAATAAACCAATAAAAATGAAAAAATTATTTACCGTTTTAGCAATTGCTCTTTTCACAATTAGTGTTAGTGCACAACAAACAAAACCTGCTGCAAAAGCTCCTGTAAAAAAAGAGACTTGTTGCTCTAAAAAAGAGGCTACTGCAAAAAAATGTACTGCCGAAGAAAAAGCAACTTGTAGTACAGAAGAAAAAGCAAAATGCGCAAAAACAAGCAAAAGTTGTTGTGCTAAAAAAGCATAACTTACTACTTTATAATAAAAATGCCTCGAAAATTTCGAGGCATTTTTATATACAATCTAGAATTTTATTCCAAAGCCGATTTCAACCCTTCAAAATTAACTAAGACTTGTTCACCAGAAGTTAAATTCTTCAAGGCAAATTTCTCTTCATTCATTTCTGTTTCACCAACGATTACCACAAAAGGAATCCCACGTTTATCGGCGTGCTGAAACTGTTTCCCCACCTTCACATTATCAGGATACAATTCCACTTTTATTCCAAGACTTCTCAATTTAATAATGGCTTGCATCGAATAAAAAGCCTCTTTTTCACCATAATTAATAAATAACGCTTTTGAAATAGAAGTCACCGTTTCTGGGAATAAATTCAATTCTTCGATAACCAAATAAATTCTATCTAAACCAAAAGAAATCCCGACACCACTCATATCCTTCAATCCGAAAATTCCAGTCAAATCATCATATCTTCCGCCACCACCAATAGAACCCATCGAAACGGTTTTTGGCGCAGCTACTTCAAAAATAGCTCCAGTATAATAATTCAATCCACGAGCCAAGGTTACGTCTAAATCTAAAATGGCTTTATTCAAACCCAAATTCGTTACGTTATCACAAATAAATTGCAATTCTTCCACTCCTTTCATTCCTTCTTCGGACTCGGTCAATAAAGCAGAAAGTTTCTCTATTTTCTCTGAAATGCTTCCAGTAAAATTGAACAAGGGTTGCACTTTTTCGATAGCCGATTCTTCAATCCCTTTCTCTATCATTTCCTTTTTTACACCGTCCTCGCCTATTTTGTCGAGTTTGTCCAAAGCCACCGTAAAATCGATTAATTTATCTTTAGCTCCAATAACTTCTGCAATTCCAGAAAGAATTTTTCGGTTATTGATTTTTATCGTTACGCCTTCCAAACCCAATTGAGTGAAAACCGAATCGTACAATTGAACCAATTCGACTTCTTGCCACAAGGATTTTGAACCCACAACATCAGCATCGCATTGAAAAAATTCTCTGAAACGCCCTTTCTGCGGACGATCAGCACGCCAAACAGGTTGTATTTGATACCTTTTGAATGGAAACTCAATTTCGCTTTGATGTTGCACAACGTATCTTGCAAAAGGAACAGTCAAATCATAACGCAAAGCTTTTTCAGAAATACTTGAAGTTAATTTATTGCTTTCTTTATTTTGCAATAATGTGGCATCGGCTTTCGCCAAATAATCTCCAGAATTCAAAATCTTAAAAATCAATCGATCTCCTTCTTCACCGTATTTTCCCATCAAGGTTTCGGAGTTTTCGAACGAAGGTGTTTCTATAGGTTGGAATCCAAATTTTTCGAAATTACTTTTTATAATCGAAATGATATATTGACGTTTTGCCACCTCAGCAGGTGAAAAATCTCTGGTTCCTTTTGGAATACTTGGTTTTGGTGCCATTTTTATTTAATTGCAGATTTTAGATTGCAGATTCTAGATTTGTCATCCAAAATCATATTTCATTCAGAAAATCTAAAATCTATCCCGATAGCTAATGGGATAAATCTTAAATTTCACCCTGCAAATATCTTGTTTTTAAAATAAATATCAACTCTTCCTAAGTAAACTTGTAACAAAAATTGTAAATTCGTGTCAAATAAGCACTATGTTTAAATTATTTAGAGAAAACGTCCGAATTGCTTTTGGTTCCATCAGAACCCAATTGTTGCGCACCATACTTACTGTGTTGATTATTACCATTGGTATTATGTCATTGGTAGCCATTCTAACCTTAGTTTCGGCTTTAGAAAACACCATTTCATCTGATTTTGCTTCGATGGGAGCCAATACCTTCAACATCAATCAATACGAAAACATCGCTAGAAGACGTGGTGGCGACGAAAGAGAAATAATAAATCCTATCATTTCTTATCCCGAAGCAGTGGCTTTCAAAAACAAATACAGCTATCCTCTAACCGAAACATCCATCTCGTTTACAGCAACTTCTACCGCCGAAATAAAATTTGAATCCAACAAAACTGATCCCGAAAATAAAATTGTAGGAGTTGATGAATTTTTTATGGTAAACTCGGGTTTAGAAACAAGTTCGGGTAGAAATTTTACTAGTTTCGACATCCAAAATAATACTTATTCTTGCATCGTTGGTTCCGATTTTGAAAAAGGATTACTGAAAGACGTAAACCCAATAGACAAAATAATTTCGATTCGTGGAGCGAAATTTAAAGTTATTGGCGTGTTAAAAGAAAAAGGCTCTACTTTTGGCAACAGCCAAGATTTAAGAGTTTTAATTCCCATTCAAGTGGCTCGTTCCTTGTTTACTGCACCCAATATCAACTATACCCTTAGTGTAATGGTGGCAAAAAAAGATTTGCTGGACGAAGCCATCGACAACGCCAATAGCACAATGCGAAGAGTTCGAAAACTAAACCCAGTGCAGGACAATAATTTTGCTATCGTTAGAAGCGATGATTTGATAAATAGAATACTTAGTATTACACAATACTTAGGAATAGCGGCCTGGGTTATTGGAATAATCACTATTTTGGGTTCATCAATTGCATTGATGAATATTATGGTTGTTTCAGTTACGGAACGCACCCGAGAAATTGGTGTTCGAAAAGCATTGGGAGCCAAAAAAAGCACTATCGCATTTCAGTTTTTCATAGAAACCTTACTTATAGGTCAAATGGGAGGTTTATTAGGAATCGTTTTCGGAATTTTGATAGGTTTTGGCATTGCATCCGCTATGGATTTTGCCTTTGTAATTCCTTGGGGCGCTATTATAGCAGCTTTTGTGACCAGCTTTGCTGTAGCAATAGTTTCTGGATTATATCCTGCAGTTAAAGCATCTAAACTAGATCCTATTGAGGCATTGAGATACGAGTAAATATAAAGCACTAGGTAAGAAGTGCGAGGTACGGTTAATAAACACTTAAATCACAGCTCGAATCATTCGATCATTTCCATAAATATCTTTACGCAATTCAATATTTTTAAAACCCGTTTTTTTGAGTAATTCCAACATTTCTTTCCCTAAATATTGATTAATTTCGAAGAACAATTGTCCGTTTGGAGATAAGTTTTTCTGGGCCAATTCGGCTATTTTTTTATAAAAAATGAGTGCATCATTATCATCAACAAACAAGGCCAAATGCGGTTCGTTGTCTAAAACATTTTTCTTGATTTCCTCTTTTTCTAACTCCCGAACATAAGGAGGATTCGAAACGATGAGGTCAAATTGTTGTTTCAAATCTTCAGTTTCAAGGATGTTTTTTTCAAGAAAAGTAACATTTACTTCATTGATGCTGGCGTTTTTTTGGGCTTTAACCAATGCTTTTTCCGAAACATCAATAGCAAATACTTGAGCATTCGAAATGTTTTTTGCCAATGAAATTGCAATACAACCACTTCCAGTTCCAATATCCAATACTTTCAACTTCGTGTCATTGCGAGGAACAAAGCAATCTATAATCCATTCTATCAATTCCTCGGTTTCTGGTCTTGGAATCAAAACATTAGAATTAACTTCGAATTCCAAACCATAAAAACTAGTCTTTCCTAATATATATTGAATCGGAATTTCCTTTTTCAATTCTGCTAAAATGAAATTCCAAAGTTCGATTTCATCATTTGAAAAAGCCAAATCTGGATTCAAAGCCAAATCAATTCTTTTCAGATTTTGCTTATCTTCTAAAATCAAATAGAAAAAACTTTCTGATTCGCCAGCATCATAAATCGGTAAAAGTTCTTGAATAAATTGGGCTCTGTATTCTTTAATTTTCATAGATGAAATTATTTTATCTAAATTTTGATGCTACTTTATTGTGTCAATTCTACTAGATGAAATTCAAAAACTTTGAAAAATATTTTAAAACGAATTAATACAAGTCTTTCAGCATCCATACTGGACAAGAAACGTGTCCCGTACTTCCCATTGGTGAACATATATATTCAAAACCCACTTTTTTGTAAAGTTTTTGGGCATCGTGCATAAAAGGCATGGTTTCGAGATAACACTTTTCAAAACCAAAATCTTTTGCCGATTGCAAACATATTTCCATCATTTGACTTCCAATTCCTAGTCCTCTTGCTTCAGGTAGAAAATACATTTTTTGCAATTCACACAAGGTTTCGACTTCGTTTTCGAGTGGTGCAATTCCAGCTCCACCAATAATTTTACCGTCATTTTCAACCACAAAATAAACCGATTTTGACTTATTGTATTCCTCAAACATCAAATCCAAATACGGATCAGCATAGGCAGTTCCTACTTTCGGAATATTCAATTCGTCAAAAACAGCACGAATTAATTGAGCAACAACCTGATTGTCTTTCTTTTCGATTTTCCTGATAATCCAATTTTCCATCTTTTTGTAACGCTGATTTTGTCATACAAAAATAAGTATTGTTTAGTGGATAAATCCAAAGAATCGAAATTAAATCCTAAACTCAAAAATCACTACTTTTGCAGTTGTGGAAAAACATACTAAATATATGCATCGTTGTCTCGAATTGGCCAAAAATGGTTTGGGAACAACATATCCCAATCCGATGGTGGGAAGCGTTATTGTTTATGACGGCAAAATCATTGGGGAAGGTTGGCACAAAAAATCAGGTGAACCACATGCCGAAGTCCACGCCGTAAATTCCGTTAAAGACAAATCTTTATTACAAAAATCAACCATTTACGTCAGTCTGGAACCTTGTAGTCATTTTGGAAAAACACCGCCTTGTTGTGATTTAATTATCAAAAATAAAATTCCAAATGTAGTTATCGGAACAATAGATTCGAATGTAAAAGTCGCTGGAAACGGAATAAAAAAATTGATTGAAACTGGTGCAAAAGTCACTGTTGGAATTCTTGAAGCGGAATGCAAAGAATTGAACAAGCGCTTTTTTACATTTCACGAAAAGCGAAGACCTTATGTGATCTTGAAATGGGCAGAAACTCAGGATGGTTTTATTGCGCCAATGACTAAATTGGAACAAAAACCAGTTTGGATTACCAATGAATTTTCACGTCAGTGGGTTCATAAATGGCGAAGTGAAGAACAGGCAATTCTTGTGGGAACCAACACCGTTATTGAGGATAATCCAAAATTGGATATTCGAAATTGGACGGGAAAAAATCCTATTCGAATCGTTTTAGACCTGAATAATCGTATTTCAAAAAGTAGTCATATATTTGACAATCAAGAGAAAACAATTATTTTTTCAGATATTCCAAAGGCAATTAATGAAGAAAATAGTATCTTTGAAATAATCGATTTTAAACAAAATCTGGCAGAGCAAATACTAAATGTATTGTACAAACACCAAATTCAATCGGTTATAATTGAAGGTGGTTCAAGAACTTTACAAACTTTTATTGACTCAAATCTTTGGGATGAAGCCCGAGTTTTTATTGGAAATCTTAACTTTGGAACTGGAATTAAAGCTCCTATTTTAGCTTTAAAAAACATCGAAAAACACACTATCGGAAACGACATACTTTTAATTTCTAGAAATAATGATTGATACTATTATTTTTGATTTTGGTGATATTTTTATCAATTTAGATAAAGAAGGCACAATAAATGGTTTAAAAAAGCTAGGTTTATCTCATTGGAATGATGACTTAAACCTATTGAACCTTCAGTTCGAAAAAGGACAAATCTCCGAAGAAAACTTCTTGCAAGGTATCCAAAAACACGTTCCAAAAGCTTCAATCGAAGAAATAGTAAATGCTTGGAACGCCGTTTTACTGGATTTTCCTTTACGTCGATTAGAATTTCTTCAAAAACTTACTAAAAAATACAGACTTTTTTTATTGAGCAATACCGATGCTATTCACATAGAAACTTTCGAGCGCGAAAATGGAATTTCTTTTTCTAGAGATTTTTATATGTGTTTTGAAAAAGTCTATTTCTCCTTTGAAATGGGAATGCGAAAACCCGATATTGAAATTTTTAATTATGTTTTAAAAAAACACGATTTATCAGCAAAGCGAACTTTATTCGTAGATGATAAAAAAGAAAATACTGATGCTGCACTTTCGTTAGGCCTCCAAGTTTGGAATTTACAAGTGGGCCAGGAAGATGTTGTCGATTTATTTAAGAAAAAAGATTTTGAGTTTTAATATGGACAATTTCAAATTTTAGGATTTTTGGAAGATACCTATAAAACCATCGCCAATCCATCCGCAGAGATTCTGTTTAAAGAAAAAAACAGTAAATTTTTTGGTTATGCTTTTCCAGTTGATTCTGAATCTGCAATAAAACCCATAATTGACAGTTTGCGAAAACAACATCCACACGCTGTGCATTATTGTTTTGCGTATCAAATGGGTACCGACAACGTGTTATATAGAGCAAATGATGATGGAGAACCTAGCAACACAGCGGGAATGCCTATTTATGGACAAATTCAATCTTTTGGTGTTACAAATATTTTGGTAGTAATCGTTCGGATTTTTGGTGGCGTTAAATTGGGTGTAGGCGGATTGATTTCAGCTTATAGAACTGCGGCACAAATGACATTGGAATCTGCTGAAATAATCGAAAAAACAATCGACATTCATTTTCTAATTGCATTCGATTACAAAAATATCAACAAAGTGATGCGAGTAATCAAAGAAAAAGGTGTTGAAATAGTTTCTCAAAAAATGGAAATGAGTTGCGAAATCGAAATTGGTATTCGAAAAAAAAATGCCGAAATGATTTTCGACATTTTTAATTCTATGTTTGAAGTCAAAATTAAACCGCTTTAAAAAATCTAAAAAAAGAGTTGTTTTTGCCAAATTAACAAAAAAAAGACCCTATCGTTAAACTCTATCTAAAAACTCTAAAATATATTGAGGTGGAGCGATAGGTTTGTTTGTTTTCATGTCGACAAAAACCAAAATTGAGTTGCCCGTTGTTAATAACTCTTCATTTTCATTGTAGAGTTCATAGTCAAATTCAATCTTAACAGTTGTCCTATTTTTCAGTATTGTTTTTAAAGTTAAAAGTTCATCGTATCGAGCCGGTTTTTTGTAATTCATCGTCAATGAAACCACAGGAAGCATAATACCGTTTTCCTCCATCCATTTATACGAAATCCCTTTGTTTCTGAGCCATTCGACACGTCCTATCTCAAAATATTGTGCATAATTCCCGTGATAAACTACACGCATTTGATCCGTTTCTGAATAGCGAACACGGATTTGAGTTTGATGATATTCCATTAAATTAAGTATTAAAAAATTAAACTTTAAAAAACCTCATACGATAATATTTTGTAAAAATTACACCTAAAATATTTTTTTTTAGCTAAATTTATTCACATATTTGTTACCCCGAAAAACCACACTGATTTAGCAGTGTTTTTTTATTAGAAATCATTACCAAAACGAAATAATTTAACCAAATTTATGAACAAGACTGCACAATCAGTATGGGAAAACTGCCTCTCTTTTATAAAAGACAATATCGCAGATCAGGCTTATAAAACTTGGTTTGAACCTATTAAGTCAGTTGAGCTTACAGATAATACATTATACATTCAGGTTCCAAGTAAATTTTTTTATGAATGGCTTGAAGAACATTATGTTAAATTATTAAAAGTAGCGTTAACCAAAGAACTCGGTAAAAATGCAAAGTTACTTTATAAAATCAAAATGGAAAACACTTATGGCAATAAACAACCCTATACGGAACAATTGCCTAGTTCAAATCGTGTGCCTATGAAACCACAAGATGTTGACGCTCCATACAAGAACCTTAACCCAGAATTAAAAAATCCGTTTGTAATTCCTGGTATTCGAAATTTAAAAATCGAGTCGCAACTGAATGCAAATTACAGTTTTGATAATTTTCTTGAAGGAGATTCTAGCAGATTGGCACGTTCAGCAGGTATGGCTGTTGCTAATAAACCCGGTGGAACTTCGTTTAATCCATTATTGATTTTTGGCGGTGTTGGTTTAGGCAAAACCCATTTAGCTCACGCAATTGGTGTTGAAATCAAAGATAAATATCCTGAAAAAACGGTCTTATACATTTCAGCGGAAATTTTTACCCAACAATATATTGACTCTGTTAAGAAAAATAATCGAAATGATTTTATTCATTTCTACCAATTAATCGATGTTTTAATTATTGACGATGTTCAATTTCTTTCGGGAAAATCAGGAACTCAAGATGTGTTTTTCCATATTTTCAATTATTTGCATCAAAACGGCAAACAGGTAATTCTGACTTCGGACAAAGCACCAGTGGACATGCAAGACATTGAGCAACGATTGTTATCCCGTTTCAAATGGGGATTGTCGGCTGAATTGCACCAACCAGATTATGAAACTAGAATTTCTATCCTTAAGAATATTTTATACCGAGATGGTGTAGAAATTCCTGATGAAATTATCGAATATGTTGCCCGAAATATCAAATCGAATGTTAGAGAATTAGAAGGTGCCATTATTTCCTTGATCGCACAATCGTCTTTCAATAAAAAGGAAGTAACACTAGAATTAGCCAAAAATGTCGTTGAGAAATTCGTTAAAAATGTAAAACGCGAAATTTCTATAGATTACATTCAAAAAATTGTCTCCGATTATTTCCAATTAGATTTAGAAACACTTCAGTCTAAAACTAGAAAAAGACATATTGTTCAGGCTCGTCAATTGGCCATGTTTTTCGCTAAGAAATTCACCAAAGCTTCTTTAGCAAACATTGGCTCGCAAATAGGCGATCGTGATCACGCAACCGTTTTACACGCTTGTAAAACCGTCGATAATTTAGTAGCTACCGACAAACAATTCAAAAAATTTGTCGAGGACATCAATAAAAAATTAACGCTATAAACGTTGTATGCCCATCAAAATTTTAATGGTTTGTTTGGGTAATATTTGTCGGTCTCCTTTGGCCGAAGGTATATTAGCCTCAAAACTTCCGCAAAAACAATTTACTGTCGATTCAGCTGGAACAGGTTCTTGGCACATTGGGAGACATCCTGATGAACGGTCAATTGCAGTAGCAAAAAAACACAAAATCGATATTTCAAATCAAAGAGGAAGACAATTCTCTTCAGCTGATTTTGATAATTTTGACTACATCTATGTGATGGATAATTCTAATTATAAAGATGTAATTCGTCTTGCCGATAATTCAAAACAAAAAGAAAAAGTACAACTAATTCTAAATGAGTTATTTCCAAATGAAAATGTAGATGTTCCAGATCCTTATTATGGAGTCGCAAATGGATTTGAAGTTATTTACAAAATGCTAGATGAAACTTGTGACTTAATTGCCAAAAAACTAATTGAAAAGCATACCTAATTTTATTTTTCTAAAAAATAAAAAACTACCCAATGAAACCAAACCTTTCTTTAGGAAAACTCTATCTAATCCCAACCACTTTAGGTGAAGAAGGCGACCCGAATGATGTTTTGCCTCAAACTATAAAGAGAAGCATTGATTTCATTGATGATTACATCGTAGAAAACGAAAAAACAGCCCGAAGATTCATAAAAAGCATACAACCTCAAAAAATTCAAGCCACACTAAGATTAAGTTCGCTCAACAAGCATACCGAAGTATCCGAACATTCTAAAATGTTACAACCTTGTCTTGAAGGCAAAAACGTGGGCTTAATGAGTGAAGCTGGTTGTCCTGGAGTTGCCGATCCAGGCGCTGTGATAGTAAAATTGGCTCACGAAAAAGGAATTCAAGTCGTACCACTCGTTGGCCCATCCTCTATTTTATTGGCGATTATGGCTTCTGGAATGAACGGACAAAGTTTTGCTTTTAACGGATATATCCCAATTGACAAAGCAGAGAAAAAAACAGTCTTAAAAAATTTGGAAAAATTATCTCAGGATAAAAATCAATCCCAAATTTTTATTGAAACTCCGTATCGAAATAATAAAATGTTGGAGGATATTATTCAAGCTTTGAATCCATCGACTTATATTTGTGTTGCCACAGACATAACTCTTCCTACAGAGTTCATCAAAACGATGCGCGCTTCAGAATGGAAAAAAACACAGGTTGATTTACACAATCGCCCGACTATTTTTATCATTCACAAAATGTAAAAAACAAAAAAAGCTGATTCAAAATTGTTTAGAATCAGCCTTTTTAAAATTTTATAAAGTCAAAATTACATACTCACTTTTGCATTTCCATCGGCTACAATTCCAGTAGTTTCATAACCTCCAAAATCTCGCATATAACTTCGTATCGAGGTCCCATAAGCATCTTTGAAATAGCGTTTCCCTTCGTGTTTAAAAAACTTTTTAACCGAACCTACTCCACCTAGATGTGCAGCGGCCAATATTCCGGATTCTGTAACTAAAATACCAGAAACTATTTGTCCATCATATTTGGCTATAACATCGCTTAATTCTGATTTATTTTTAGCAAGTAATGCCACAAACGCTTTTTCCTGCATTTTTGGACTGTTCAAAAATTGGTTACAATCATCAATTCCGATGGTTTCTAAAGTTTCCTTTCCAAACTGGTATTTCCCCATATATCCCAACGAATTAATTTTTTTGTACTTGCCTTGAGATTCTTTGAAGGCGATTGCTTCTTTGTAACCAATAAAAAACTTTCCTGTATAAGGAACGCTTAAATTAGTGTATTCAGTTTGTTTTTTGGAGGGAAATAAGTAGTGAGTAGCATCGGTATCATTGATAATAAACCATTCTTTAGAATCTATATCAGAATTTTTAAAACCCGAGCTTAAAAAGGCAATTATAAGAGCTAAACTTGTATAAAAAAACCACTTCTTTATCATAAATTGTTTTTCTTCAAACGCTGTCCCGTATTGAAATTTCTGCGGTGCAAAGATAGACAAAAAAAGGAAAAATCAAAAATAGGACTGAAAATCAAGCTGTTAATATTTTCTAAAAATAAAAAGCATAGAACTTGAACCCACTGTGAGTCGAGTATTCAATCGTTGGAGCTGGAATTTTTATAGTATTAAAAACGGAAAAAAAAGTCTTCAAAAAATGTGATTTTGTCTCAATTTTTGTCAAATCGACATCAAAACTGAGGTAAAATTGTCGGAAATTTTCGGGTTTTAGAGTCAAAATTAGCGAGGAATTATCATAATTTTCACCTATCATTCCATCTGCCCCATAACCTAATGCAAGATTCAACCATTTAGGAATTTTTGAACCTTTAGAAAAAGAATATAAATTGGCCGAAAACCAATAGGTTTGCCCGTTGTAATCTTTTAGGATTTGTTCTGAAACGGTACTTCCTAAAATATCCGGTCTGAAATCCGAGTATTGTGTCTTGTGATACGAAAATTTTGGTGTGATGCGTTGTTCGCTCCAAATCAATTCTTGTGAAACATACAAAGCCGTTCCCGAAGCATTGGCCACAACATCACCCATCGACGCTCCCCATTCGGCAGAAAATCCGTCCATAACCTCAACAGCTGTCAGAAATACAAATCCTAAGCTGGCGCCATAAATCAATTGATTTTTTTTGCTGGCACCACTCCAATTCAGTGTTTCTGCACCAAAACGACCAATATGATATGAAGAATAAAGATGTCCCAGTTTATCCATTTGCATCCATTCAGAATTATCATTGATGAAATGAAAATTGGATTTGGGATAATCGGCATACCACAATTGGTTCAAACCAATCAAAGCTCCAGACGCCAAAACAGCTTCGGTAATGAATACCGAATTTTGTCTTTTCTGGTTCAAAGAGTCGGAAGGTTTTAGAAAAGTATCGAAAGATTTTTGTGCCAAAACACTTTGGAACACCAACAAAAACAAAAAATAAAATTGGTTTTTGCCGTTCAAAATTATCTTTTTACTCCTTGACCATTAATCCAATCGGAATACTTCTTCGCATTCAAATTGTGCTCTGGCAAAGTAGCGGCAAATTCGTGGTAACCAAAACGCTCTACACTAGCACAGAAATAAATAAAGTCATTTTTTTCAGGATTCAAAACCGCATCCAAAGCCGTAATGTCAGGCATTGCTATTGGTCCAGGAGGAAGACCGGTAACTTTATAAGTATTGTATGGAGAGTTCAAAAACAAGTCGTTGTAAAAAACCCTTTTGATGACTTGATGAAAATCATTGTCTCTCTTTTTTAGGGCATAAATCACGGTAGGATCAGCTTGAAGTGGCATTTCCAGTCTCATTCTATTCAAATAAACACCTGCGATTCTGGGTCTTTCGTCTTTTTTAACTGATTCTTTGTGAACGATAGATGCTAAAATAGTGGCTTCAACGGGAGTTAATCCTTGTTTTTCCGCTTTTGCAATTCGCTCTTCATTCCAAAAATTGTGGTATTCCTTAATCATTTTATCACGGAATTTTTCGGCAGAAATATTCCAATATACCTCATACGTATTCGGAATAAACATTACAAATACATTTTCGTCGGTAAAACCATTCTCTTTCAAGAAAATCGAATCTTTGAAGGTATTCAACAATAGCAAACTATCTGGCTCTATTTGCGAGCTTACTCTTCCAGCAAAATCTTCTAATCTTTCCTGATTGTTAAAAGCCAATTTCACGGGAACATTAGATCGCAAAGCTTTTACTAAATCATAACTATTCATTCCTTTAGTGAATAAAAAACGTCCTGGTTTTACATTTTCGGGATAACTTCTTTTGCTAGCCACCATTTCAAAACGATTCATATTTTCGACAAAAGGGGCTATTATTTTCTTTACATCTTCATAAGTTGAACCCGTTGGAATTTCGACATAGAGTTCGTTTTCTGAAAACTTGGTGTTTTTAGAAAAAATTTGGTTCGCCACTATTCCGCCATAAATCAGTAATCCTGACATTAAAACAACGGATGCAATTGTTATGATTTTCTTTAAATTCAAAACTAAAATTTTTTAAGTTGATTAATTATTTTTTGCCACAGATTGCACAGATTTGCACAGATTTTTAAATTTATGAAATATCGATTTTTATATTAATTTCGTGTAAATCTGCGAATCTGCGGTTAAATATTTTTTGATAATAATTGAAAAATAGCCTCGTCTTTATACACTCCATTGACTAAAGTCCAATCTTTTTTTGTGCCTATTTTTTGAAATCCAAATTTAGTAAAAAGAGCTATACTAGCTTCATTTTCTGCGCCAATATTTGCATACAATTGATGTAGATTTAAATGATAAAATGCGTATCGAATTAAAAGTTCCAAAGCTTCGGAACCTATATTCTGTTTTCGGTTTTCGGTTCCTTGAATTACGATGCCAATTCCTGCTCTGTTATTCTTTGGGTCAAAATCAAATAAATCGATTAATCCAATGGCTGGAAAATCCTCGTCTTGACAAATCGCCAAACGCAATTGCTTCGCTTCATAAATATCCTGATGGGCATTTTCAAGATATTGCTTCACCAAAAACCGACTGTAAGGCGTTTGCGTATTGCTTACTTCCCAAATACTTTGGTCATTTTCCATTGCATACACAAACTCCAAATCATTGGGTTCGAGTGCTCGGAGATAGATATTTTCGCCTTTTAGTGTGATCATAATAATTGATTACAAATTGACTTCGATGGTTCCTTTAAACACAAATTTCGCTGGACCAATCAAGAAAACATTGGTGTAATTTCCCTCTTTTTTATCAAAAGAAACGGCTAATTTTCCGCCTTCTACATTCAAATTGACAACCGTTTGATTCGTTTGACCTGTGGCATTCATTGCAATGGCAACCGCAGTCGCACCAGTTCCACAAGCCAAAGTTTCGTCCTCCACGCCTCTTTCGTAGGTGCGAAGTGAAAAAGTCGAGTCATCTACTTTTTTAACAAAATTGATGTTACTTCCTTCTTTTCCGTATAATGACCCGTAACGAAGAGCAGCTCCGTTTTCTTTGACATTATAATGTTCCAAATCTTCCACCATTTGCACGTGATGTGGTGAACCTGTATTCATAAAAGTATAATCGGCTTCTTTTTTGATATTTGTAACGTCAATCATTTGCAATGAAACGATTCCGTCAAGGGCAACGCTAGCGTGATGCAAACCATCGGTAGCGATAAATGTACAACTGTCTTTAATTACGCTCAAATCTTTGGCAAAAGCCACTAAACAGCGACCTCCATTACCGCACATAGAACTTTGATTTCCATCGGAATTGTAATAGACCATTTTAAAATTAGTGTCGGTATCGTTTTCCAACAAAATAAGTCCATCAGCCCCAACTCCAAATCGTCGGTCGCATAATTGAGCTACGAGCTGAACATTTTCCTTTGGAAAAAATCCTGAGCGATTATCAATCATAACAAAATCGTTTCCTGTTCCTTGGTATTTATAAAATTCTAATTGCATTGTAATTTCGGATTGAGAAGTACAAAAGTACAAATATTAATGATACGTTAAAGAGTGTTAAGCGAGCGTTAAACTGTTTTTTTTGAATGAACATAATTTATAATTTTACGACAATAATTCTTAAATAACTATAAAACTATGAAACGATTTTCAAGCTTATTTTTAGTATCATTGTTGAGCGGAGCCGTAACATTAGGTTCTTATAAATTGTTATTTGACGACAATGGTTATTTTTCAAAAAACAAATCAATAGTTACACAAGCTCCAAATTCTTATGGCCGAACAGTTAGTTTATCAGCCGAAAATGTTGATTTCACTGAAGCAGCCGACAAAACCATTCACACAGTAGTACACGTAAAAAATGTATCCCGAAAAAGTGTTTCCAACCCTATTTTGGAATATTTCTATGGCTATAGAGGCGATCAATTGCAGGAACAAGTAGGAACGGGTTCGGGTGTAATCATTTCGGAAGATGGATATATCGTGACTAATAATCACGTAATCAGAGATGCGTCCGAAATAGAAATCACGCTAAACAACAAAAAATCCTATCCTGCCAAACTCATTGGAACCGATTCGAAAATGGATATTGCTTTATTAAAAATCACTGCCGACGAGAAATTGCCTTACACTACTTTTGCTAATTCCGATTCGGTGAAAATTGGCGAATGGGTTTTGGCTGTTGGAAATCCGTATAACTTGACTTCGACTGTTACGGCTGGAATAATTTCGGCCAAAGCTAGAAATCTAGACACTAGCGGAATTCAATCGTTTATACAAACTGATGCAGCTGTAAACCCAGGAAACAGTGGCGGTGCATTGGTAAACACTCGTGGTGAATTGATTGGAATCAATACTATGATTTCTTCGCCAACAGGTTCTTATACTGGATATTCTTTTGCCATTCCATCCAACAATGCCAAAAAAATAATCGATGATTTAATTGAATTTGGAAATGTGCAAAGAGGCGTTCTTGGTGTTGAAGGAGGCGAATTGAATGCTATAGCTTCTAAAGAATTGGGAGTAAAAGAAACTCAAGGATTCTACATCAATAAAGTACAGAAAAAATCGGGAGCTGAAAATGCTGGTCTGCAAAAAGGCGATATTATTATCAAATTAGACAATCAAAACGTAGCCACTTTTGCCGATCTTGCGGGTTACATCAACACCAAAAGACCGAATGACAAAGTGCAAGTTACCTTCATCAGAGAAGGAAAAAATAAAGTTTTGCCTGTGGTTCTGAGTAAAAACGAATTTTTCAGTGCCGAAATCAAAGGAATCGAATTAGAGAATATTGATGCTGCCGATAAAAAGCGTTATCATTTGGATGGCGGTGCCAAAATCAAATCCATTACCAATGAAAATCTGAAACAATACGAAGAAGATTTGAAAGGAAACATCATCTTGAGCATTGATAATGTGAAAATCAAAGACATCGAATCGGCTTCTAAACTTTTGAATAATAAGTCCGAAAACCAAAGCGTTCAAATGGAAATGATTAATAAACGAGGAGAGATCATTCGAATTATAATTTAATCCAACTCCCAAAATTGGTTAAAAAAACCGCAGATTCAGATTATTTTATAAAATCTGAATCTGCGGTTTTTCTTTTTAAATCGGCAAAACCGTCGTACTCTTCACTTCCGAAATAATAAAAAAGCTATTGATTAAGGAAACCTCGGGTAAAACCGATAATTTCTTTTGATGAAAATTGTGATAACTTTCCATATCGGGTAAGATAATTTTGAGCATATAATCGAAACTTCCCGAAATAAAATTACATTCGACCACTTCGGGCATATTCATAATCGACTGATTGAATCCTTCCGAAACATCGTAAGTCTGTTTGACCAACGTCACTTGGCAATACACCATTAGATTATTGCCCAATTTCTTTTTATTCAAAATCGAAACATATTTTTCTATAATCCCTTCCTTTTCCAAACGCTTCACACGATCGTGAACGGGCGTAAGCGAAAGATTTATTTTATTGGCAATATCCTTTAAAGTCAAATGCGCATCCACTTGCAACAGACGCAAGATTTTTTTGTCGGTTTCGTCTAAAATCATAATTCAAATAGGATAAATGAGTATTATTTCAAAATTCTAAATCAGATATTTTTTCGCTTTATAAACGCAAAACACTTTCGATTCAGAAATATTTTATTCAAAAATACCAAATAAAAATAATATTTTCTTAATTTAATGACCTCCGAAACAATAATTTCTTTCTATAGTATATTTGTATTGTATAATTGTTCTAACTAAATACACAAATATTATGATCATTGGAGTGCCTAAGGAGATCAAAAACAACGAAAATCGTGTTGCACTAACCCCAGCTGGTGTAGCCGAATTCAAAAAACACGGACATCTTGTCTATGTGCAAAAAAGCGCAGGTGAAAACAGCGGTTTTAGCGACAAAGCCTACGAAGAAGCCGGAGCCGAACTATTGCCAACCATTGAAGCCGTTTATGAAATTGCCGAAATGATTATCAAGGTAAAAGAGCCTATTGCTTCTGAATATCCGCTTATCAAAAAAGACCAATTGCTGTTTACTTATTTCCACTTTGCTTCTTCTGAACCTTTGACTTATGCAATGATGGAGCGCGAAGCGGTTTGCTTGGCTTATGAAACGGTTGAAAAATCGGATCGCAGTTTGCCCTTATTAGTACCCATGTCAGAAGTGGCTGGAAGAATGGCAATTCAAGAAGGAGCCAAATATCTAGAAAAACCGATGAAAGGAAAAGGAATTCTTTTAGGAGGTGTTCCCGGAGTTGCTCCTGCAAAAGTGGTGGTTTTAGGTGGTGGAATCGTAGGAACTCAAGCTGCAAAAATGGCCTCTGGTTTTGGTGCTCAAGTAACTATTTTGGACGTAAGTTTACCACGTTTGCGTTATTTGTCGGATGTGATGCCTGCCAATGTAACTACCGTTATGTCTAATCATTACAATGTTCGTGATGCGATTTCACAAGCTGATTTGGTTATCGGAGCCGTTTTGATTCCAGGTGCCAAAGCGCCACATTTAATCACTCGTGATATGCTAAAATTAATGGCTCCCGGAACCGTAGTTGTTGACGTTGCGGTTGATCAAGGTGGATGTATCGAAACTTGTACCCCAACCACACACGAAAATCCAACTTTCATCATCGAAGATATTGTTCATTATTGTGTGGCGAATATGCCAGGGGCTGTTCCTTATACTTCAACTTTGGCTTTGACCAATGCTACTTTACCTTACGCTTTGCAATTGGCCAACAAAGGATGGAAAAAAGCTTGTGCTGAAAACGAAGAATTGAAAAAAGGTCTCAACGTTGCCAATGGAAAAATTCTTTACAAAGGCGTTGCCGATGCTTGGAACCTACCTTTTGAAGATGTAGAAACTGCCCTGAAAGATTTGGTTTACGCATAATCAAGATTTTTTACCGCAGATTTGCAGATTAAAACTAAACACAAATTCCAAAAATTTTCACAAAATAATCTGTGAAAATTTTTGGAATTCGTTTTATAAAAGTATTTACAAACCAAAAAATTAATCCTTGTAAATCTGCTTAATCCTTGTCATCCGTGGCCCATTATTTAATCCTACCTCTCTTTCTGTTTTGTCAAATAATAAATTGGGATTCCAATCAACATTATAAAAACGCCCCAACCACAAGTGCTGGGTTTTGTGTATAACAAAGCTATACCTATTGCAATGGCAATAACAATATAAAGTGCTGGCAAAAACGGATAACCAAAAGCTTTATACGGTCTTTCGGCATCAGGCATTTTTTTGCGAAGAATAAAAATTCCGTAAATAGTCAGGATATAAAACACCAAAACTATAATCACGACGAAGTCCAATAAATCACCATATTTCCCCGTCAAACACAAAGCCGAAGCCCAAAAACACTGCGCCCACAATGCCCAAGCTGGAACGCTCGCTTTATTCAAATGAGACGCTTTTTTAAAAAACAAACCGTCTTGCGCCATCGTATAATACACTCTTGCACCCGCCAAAATTAAACCATTATTGCAGGCAAAAGTCGAAATCATAATCATCAAGGCGATAATTAAAGTTCCAATATTCCCAAAAATATTTTGCGAAGCTACGACGGCCACTCTATCGGATTCAGCCGTGGCAATATCTTGCAAAGGAACCACCGCCAAATACATCACGTTGGCCAAAATATAAATAAAACTTACAATCAAGGTTCCCAGAAATAAACTCAATCCCACATTACGTTTTGGATTTTTGATTTCGCCAGCAATAAAAGTCACGCCTTCCCAAGCCACGCTCGAAAACAACGAACCAACCAACGCTGCTGACATTGCCGATATCAAAGCCACGCCACTAATCGGAAGCCAAGAACCTGTATCGACATTCATTGATTGTGAAGTCCAAGCATTCGCCCAGTTGGCATCCCAAACTTCGGCTTTAGCAGACACAAATCCGAAAATAATCAATCCAAAAATAGAAGCCACTTTAATAACCGTCAAGACCGTTTGCAAAATCTTGCTGTTTTTCACACCACGACTGTTGATATAACTCAACAAAATAATAGTGATTATCGAAACAATTTGAGCAGCGTGCAATTGAAAATCGCCTAACTCAAAAATTATATTTTTTTCGCTCACCGGTGGATAAATATAAGCGGCAAATTTAGAAAAAGCCACACCCACAGCAGCAATGGTACCCGTTTGAATCACGGCAAAAAAGCTCCAACCGTACAAAAACCCAATCAGTTTTCCGTAAGCTTCCTTGATATACACATATTGTCCGCCCGCTTTTGGAAACATCGAACTCAACTCGCCATAACTCACTGCGGCAATCACGGTAATCAATCCGGTGAGCACCCACATCGCAATAAGCCAGCCGGCAGAACCCAATTGACGCACCATATCCGAACTTACAATAAATATTCCAGAACCTATCATCGAGCCTACAACGAGCATCGTTCCGTCAAGTAATCCGAGTTCTCTTTTAAAATGTTCTTCGTTGTTGTCTTGCATGTTATTTTGGTTATTTTGGTTGGCTAAAGATATACTTTTTTGGGAAATTTTAGAAAATTGATAAAAAATTCAGATAAAAAAAACTCCCAAGATACCTTGAGAGTTTTTTTGTTATAATAGTACAAATAATTACACCAAATCAAAGCGATCAAGATTCATTACTTTATCCCAAGCCTTTACAAAATCCTTTGTAAATTGTTCTTGAGAATCGGCACATCCATAAACTTCTGCCAAAGCTCTAAGTTCTGAGTTCGAACCAAAGATAAGATCGACCCGAGTCGCTTTCCATTTCAAATCGCCAGTTTTGCGATTTCGACCTTCAAAAATGTCTTGAGAATCTGAAGCCGCTTTCCAAGTGGTGCCAAAATCCAGCAAATTCACGAAGAAATCATTCGTCAATGTTTCAGGACGACTTGTAAACACGCCATTTATAGCATAATCAAAATTGGTATTCAGTACACGCAAACCACCAATCAAAACCGTCATTTCAGGCGCAGTCAAGGTTAGCAATTGTGCTTTGTCAATCAACATTTCCTCAGCTGAAACGGTGTATTTTGTTTTCATATAATTGCGGAAACCATCTGCTTCTGGTTCAAGTACTGCAAAAGATTCTACATCAGTTTGCTCCTGTGAAGCATCGCCTCTTCCGGGTGTAAAAGGAACTGTAACCGCTTGGCCGGCATTTTTGGCTGCTTTCTCAATTCCAACACATCCAGCCAAAACGATTAAATCGGCCATTGACACTTGCTTTCCGTTAGATTGAGCAGCATTAAATGTTGACTGAATTCCACCGAGTATTTCCAAGACTTTCGACAATTGAGATGGATTATTCACTTCCCAATCTTTTTGCGGAGCTAGACGAACGCGTGCTCCATTCGCTCCACCTCGTTTATCCGAACCTCGAAAAGTCGATGCCGAAGCCCAAGCAGTAGCAACCAATTCAGACACCGACAATCCTGAATCTACTATTTTAGATTTTAAGGCTGTAATATCATTTTCATCAATTAAATGGTGTTTTACAGCAGGAATTGGATCTTGCCAAATCAGTTCTTCTTTCGGAACTTCTGCTCCAAGATAACGTGCAATAGGCCCCATATCACGATGGGTCAATTTGAACCACGCACGAGCAAAAGCATCCTCAAACTCGGATGGATTTTCGAGAAAATGTCTTGAAATTTTCTCATAAATAGGATCAAATCGTAAAGCTAAATCAGCCGTAAGCATGGTTGGTGCGTGACTTTTCGATGGATTGTGCGCATCAGGAACGGTTCCAGCTCCTCCTCCATTTTTGGGTTTCCATTGGTGAGCACCAGCAGGGCTTTTGGTCAGTTCCCATTCGAAACCGAAAAGATTTTGCAAATAATTATGACTCCATTTGGCAGGTGTGGTTGTCCAAGCTCCCTCTAGTCCGCTACTAATGGTGTTTTCTCCATTTCCGGTTCCAAAAGTATTTTTCCAACCCAAACCTTGTTCCTCGATACTGGCAGCAGCAGGTTCTGGTCCAACATATTGGTTTGGATCAGCAGCACCGTGGGTCTTTCCAAAAGTATGACCTCCAGCAATAAGAGCAACAGTTTCTTCATCGTTCATTGCCATACGAGCAAAGGTTTCCCTAATATCAATAGCAGACGCCAATGGGTCAGGATTGCCGTTTGGCCCTTCTGGATTCACATAAATCAAACCCATTTGGACGGCAGCCAAAGGATTTTCTAATTCACGTTCTCCTGAATAACGTTGGTCATCCAACCATTTTCCTTCGGAACCCCAGTAAATATCTTCGGCAGGTTCCCAAACATCTTCGCGTCCACCAGCAAAACCAAAAGTTTTAAAACCCATCGATTCGAGGGCGCAATTTCCAGTTAGAATCATTAAATCAGCCCAAGAAATTTTCTTTCCATATTTTTGTTTGATAGGCCACAAAAGCAATCGAGCCTTGTCGAGATTTACATTGTCTGGCCAACTGTTCAGCGGAGCAAATCGCTGCGTTCCTAAACCTGCACCGCCACGACCATCCGCTATTCGATAGGTTCCAGCACTATGCCACGCCATTCGAATAAAAAACGGGCCATAATGACCATAATCAGCAGGCCACCAATCTTGAGAATCGGTCATTAAATTGAAAATGTCCTGCTTTATAGCCTTCAAATCTAAACTTTTAAAAGCCTCAGCATAATTAAAAGCTTCTCCCATCGGATTGGATAAAGAAGAGTGCTGCCGAAGAATGCTCAAGTTCAATTGATTTGGCCACCAATCACTGTTTCGTGTACCTGTACTTTGATTTACGGCACTACCTGAAAAAGGACATTTTCCTCCTCCTTCAACATTAATACTATTTTCCATAATTATTTGATTTTAAAAAACTTCCCTACGAATTTACCAAAAAAATCTTTACCAAAAATCGTTTTGCGATAGATAAAAACTATACTACTACCTAGAATTTTACATTCAAAAATCGAATAAAATTGTTTTATATTCAGCAAAGTGTTCACATAAAAAAACTCCCAAGTTGTCTTGAGAGTATCATAAAATATAATTAAAAAGTGTCTAAACTTTTGGGGTTAGTCTAATAACACCCGATTTACCTGAACCAAATTCTTCTCGTAATACGATTCCTTTGTAGAAGAAATAATAACGCCACCGTGAGTTGCAGAATGAATAAATTTAATTTCATCATCCAATACTTCAACCACCATTCCTACATGGTTGATTCTTCCACTTCCTCTGGTTTTAAAGAAAATTAAATCTCCTTTTTGTGCATTCTCGGCATCCACTCTTGAACCGTAAGAAGCCATTTCGATAGAGGATCTTGGCAACTTAATATCGTAACTGCTAAAAGTGTAACACATCAATCCTGAACAATCAAAACCTGCAGTCGTCGTTCCGCCTGAGCGGTAACGTGTTCCAATATTTTCGGAAGCTTTCGAAATCAATTGATCCACAAATGCTGAATCATAAACTCGGCTAGAAAATTCCCTACTATTTAAATCTTCATTGGTTTTTACAACGCTTGATTCCACAAGAACAGAAGTTTCCATCAATTTAGTAGTACTGATTTTAAGCACCGAACCTACCAATAATTTTTTTGAAATCTTCGGATTTTGTTTTTCTAATTCCGCCACCGTAAGTCCATATTGTTTAGCAATTCCAAACTTGGTTTCCTTAGGCAAAACTTCGTGAGTCATTTCGATTACAGGCTTCTGGTCTTCCAATTTAAGTTTAGGCTCAACCGCAACTTCTTTTTCAGGTTTTACTTTTACATTTTCAGCAACAAGAATCGGATTAGCATCCTCCTTCGCAGGAACCGTAATTTTTTGTCCTACTCTTAATGATTTATTTCCCAATTCGGAATTGGCTTTTTTCAAGTCAGAAAGTGTAATCCCGTATTGTTTGGCAATAGAATACAACGATTCTTTTGGCAAAACTTCGTGCGTGATTTCGTTTGTTGCTTTTTTACTGTCGTCTGTAGTTTTCGACACCACTGGAATTGTTTTTTCAACTTCTAATTTCTTTTTTTCAACCGTTGGCTGTTGCAAAACTGGAGTTTGTTTACTTTCCTCTTTTTGATATTTATCTGAACTCGGGGCTTTTTCTGCAACCAAAGTCGTATTTGCCTCCGCCTTTACTGGAACCCTAATTTTTTGACCCACTTTTATGGATTTATTGGCTAATTCGGGATTGGCTTTTTGCAAATCGGCTAGCTTGATTCCGTATTTTTTGGCAATGGAATATAAGGATTCTTTGGACAAGACTTCGTACTCAATTCCCTCGATAGTTATTTCCGTTTTTTCGTCAGCTTTTGGAGCAACTACTATTTCTTCTGTTGTAATAATCTTTTTAGAAACGTTTGGCTTTTTAACTTCAATTGTTTTTTCAGTTTCTTTCGCTACTGCCAAATCGGCTAAAGTCGTTTGGGGAATCTTGATGTTTTGTCCAATTTTTAGTCCTTCTTTTTCCAAATTAGGATTGATTTTGTACAAATCTTCAATGGTTATATTGTGTTTTTTTGCAATTCCGTAAAGGGTTTCCTTGGGAAGGACTTCATGTGTTATTTCAGGAAGATTGCTGGGAATTGTAGAAGTGGAAACAGTAGTATTCTTTTTATTCTTGGATGGAATTAGTAAAACCGATTTTAATTTAATTCCGTTTATGACATCGGGATTTAACTCATAAATTGCCGAGGGTTTCACATTGTATTTCTGTGCAATTTCACTGATGGTTTCCCCCTTAGAAACAGTATGTTGTCTAAATTTCTCTTGTGAAAAAAGATTCATACTAGTAAAGAAAACAATCAAAAAAAGGCAACTATAATACTTCATAAACGTTATTTAAATTTCAAATCTTTCTTGTGTTGTTTCCGGCATTCTAAACAGGAAACAGCCATCCCAATTATTCTAAAATTGAATAATTATTTTACTTTAACGGCAAAACTTAATAATTAAGTATAACCTAAAAACAAATTTAATCTTAAAATATGAATTTCGCAATTTTCAGTCGACTCTTTATAGTCAATTTAACAAAATAATAATTAAAAATCAACCTTATAAAACAGCTTCACTTAAAAAAATAATAGTAATTTTAAAACTTCAACATCCATAATAAAATTTCTTTTGAAAAAAATACAATTACTTATATTTCTCATTCCACTATTTTCATTTACACAAAACATAAAAGGAATTGTATTAAATGAGAAGGAAAATCTACCGATTAAAGATGTGAATGTCATTATAAAGCGAATTAATACAAGCACTTTAACTAATGAAAAAGGAGAATTCAAACTAAGAATCCCTAAAGAATTGTTAGAAACCGATTCTGTCTATTTTTCACACATTGGATATACACCAAAAGCAATTAGCTTGACTGAATTACAGAAAAATGAATTTATCATTTCTCTCGATGAAAAAATAGAATCCTTACCCGGAATTCGAATTCAAGGCAACAAACAGTTAAAGTCAAAAATAGCTTTCACAAAATTAGAATCTTCAAAATACGCACTTGCCGCTTTTGGTTCAATTCTAAAAGACAACAAAATTTATGTTGTTGAAGGAGATGCTTCCTTCTCTACAGACGCTTGGAAAAAAGTGCAATATGAAAAAGTTGACCCTACAATGGACGATTTTCTGCGAGAACTTAGTTTCCAATTTTCAGGTCAAGCTTATAAAGGCAACCTTCTTATTTATGATATAAAAACCAATATCTGGGAAACCTCAAAACTAAAATTCAGAAAAAGAGCCTATCATAATCTAAATGAATACAATAATAAAATTTATGTTTTAGGAGGAAAACGGGTTTCTGCAAATGGAGTTTTTGAATATTTAGACGATAAAATTGAAGTTTTTGATCCCGAAAATCAATCTATTATTATAGACAACACTAATCCTCATCAAGCAGCAGATTTTGCCTCTTTTGTATATAATGACAATCTAATAGTCATGGGAGGATCAACAAAAATGAATGAAGATGGAGTTAAAATATACTCTAACAAAGTTCACTCTTACAATATAAATTCGGGCTATTGGTATGAATTAGACAATTTACCCACAGCTAAAGAAACCACCGGAGTCTTAATTAAAAACAAAATATATTTAGTCGGAGGCTTTAATTCTAAGCCTTTGAACACCATAGAAAGTTTTGACTTAATTACCGAAAAATGGACGACTGAAGGAGAATTATTTAAAGCGGTAAGTAGACCAGCAATTACAAATGATGGTAATTTGATTTATTTTTTTGATAATGAAAGAATCTACACTTTAGACACAAACACCCGATTGTTGAAAGAATACCAAATCGATTTGCCTTTACAAGCTTCAAAATTATTTTATTCAGAAGACAAATTGTATGTATTTGGTGGTTATATCGAAAACTACTATTCTAAATATCCTTCGCCAATTTTAATTAGTATTGATGTCAATGAATTTAAAAACACGAAACCAATTAGAACAAAATGGCTATAAAAAAAGCGCCCAATTATAAACAAGGCGCTTTTGAAGAATTAAATTAATTTTAGACTATGCTTGCGCAGCAATCAAATTCAATGCAGAACCAGCCACAAACCAACCAATTTGACTTGCATTATAAGTATGATTTGCCATAACAATATCCTTAGAACCATCGGCGTGAACAAACTCTATTGACAATGGTTTTCCTGGTGCAAAATCAACTAAATCCAAGAAGTTTATCGTATCATCTTCTTGAATTTTATCGTAATCAGCTTCGTTGGCAAAAGTCAATCCTAGCATCCCTTGTTTCTTTAAATTGGTTTCGTGAATACGGGCGAAAGATTTTACCAAAACGGCTTTCACACCCAAGAAACGAGGTTCCATTGCGGCGTGTTCCCGAGAAGAACCTTCTCCATAATTATGATCGCCCACAACAATAGAAGGAATTCCAGCAGCTTTGTATGCACGAGCTACAGCAGGCACTGCATCGTATTGAGCTGTTAATTGATTTTTAACCGAATTTGTTTTTTGATTAAACGCATTCACTGCACCAATCAACATATTGTTAGATATATTATCTAAATGACCTCGAAAACGCAACCAAGGTCCTGCCATAGAAATATGATCGGTAGTGCATTTTCCAAAAGCTTTAATCAATACTTTAGCTCCCGTAATATTTTTTCCATCCCAAGCTTCGAAGGGCGCTAATAACTGTAATCGATCTGAAGTTGGAGAAACCACTACTGCTACTTTGCTTCCATCAGCTGCTGGTGCTTGAAATCCGTTATCATCAACAGCAAAACCCTTTTTGGGCAATTCGTCACCATAAGGTGCTGTCAATTTCACTTCTTCGCCATTGTCATTAATCAAGGTATCTGTTATAGGATTGAAATCCAATCGTCCAGAAATAGCTAAAGCAGCAACCATTTCTGGGGAAGTTACGAAAGCGTGAGTGTTGGGATTCCCATCGGCACGCTTAGAAAAATTACGGTTGAATGAGTGAACAATAGTATTTTTCTCTTCTTTGTTAGCCCCTTCTCTATCCCATTGTCCGATGCAAGGGCCACAAGCATTGGTAAACACTTTAGTTCCCATTTTTTCAAAAGTAGCAATGATTCCATCTCTTTCGATAGTATATCTAATTTGTTCCGAACCCGGATTGATACCAAATTCCGCTTTTGGAGTAATTCCGTGTTCTACTGCTTGGTTCACGATAGAAGCGGCACGAGCCATATCTTCGTATGATGAGTTGGTGCAAGAACCTATTAATCCCCATTCTACTTTTATTGGCCAGCCATTTGCAGCCGCTTCGGCTTTCATTTTAGAAACTGGAGTTCCCCTGTCGGGAGTAAATGGGCCATTAATATGAGGCTCTAATTCAGACAAATTGATTTCGATTAACTGATCAAAATAAGTTTCTGGATTGGCGTAAACTTCTGGATCGGCAGTTAAGTATGAAGCTACTTTATCGGCAGCATCCACCACATCCTGACGACCTGTGGCAGAAAGATACCTTCTCATAGATTCGTCATAACCAAATGTGGAAGTAGTCGCTCCAATTTCGGCTCCCATATTACAAATTGTTCCTTTTCCTGTGCAAGACATTGAAGTAGCTCCTTCACCAAAATATTCAACAACGGCTCCTGTTCCACCTTTCACAGTAAGAATATCGGCTACTTTAAGAATTACATCTTTGGGCGCGGTCCAACCCGATAATTTTCCAGTTAATTTTACCCCTATTAATTTAGGGAATTTCAATTCCCAAGACATTCCTGACATTACATCTACTGCATCAGCTCCACCAACACCAATAGCCAACATTCCCAATCCACCTGCATTTACAGTATGTGAATCGGTACCAATCATCATCCCTCCAGGAAACGCATAGTTCTCTAAAACGATTTGGTGAATAATTCCTGAACCTGGCTTCCAAAAACCAATGCCATATTTATTAGAAACTGATGACAAGAAATCAAAAACTTCCTTAGATTGTTTGTTTGCTGCAGCCAAATCAAATTCGGCTCCATTTTTAGCTAAAATCAAATGATCGCAATGAACCGTTGTTGGAACAGCGACAGTTTTTTTTCCAGCGTGCATAAATTGTAACAAAGCCATTTGAGCCGTAGCATCTTGACAAGCTACTCTATCTGGAGCAAAATCTACATAATCGGCTCCTCTTTTAAAAATAGCAGATGGTCGCCCTTCCCAAAGGTGGCTGTACAAAATCTTTTCTGTCAATGTAAGTGGACGACCAACAATTTCTCGAGCTGCATCAACACGACTAGTCATGTTATCATATACTTTTTTAATCATTTCAATATCAAATGCCATAGGATTTTTATTTACGAATTAATTATTTCATTTTAAACATTACAAGTTACAAAAAAATAAGGCACAAAAAAAAAGCCTGATTCTAAGAATCAAGCTTTTAACTTATGATTAACTAATCTCTTATAATTATTTAACTAATAACTTATGAGATGGAGCAAATTTAGTCAGGTTAATTCCTTGTACCGCAGTTTTGTATTCTTCTATTGTTGGAGTTCGTCCAAGTACAGTAGATAAAACTACAACTGGCGTAGAAGAAAGTAAAGATTCCCCTTTTTTACCTTCGGTATCTTCTACAACTCTACCTTGGAAAAGACGAGTAGAAGTTGCCATTACAGTATCTCCTTTTTCTGCTTTTTCTTGGTTACCCATACAAAGATTACAACCCGGACGCTCTAAATACAACATTTTTTCATAAGATGTACGCGCTGCAGCTTTCGGTGCATTATCGTCAAATTCGAAACCAGAATATTTTTGTAAAACTTCCCAGTCGCCTTCCGCTTTCAACTCATCAACAATGTTATAAGTTGGTGGTGCTACTACAAGTGGCGCTTTAAACTCTACTTTACCATTTTGCTCTTCGATATTTTTAAGCATTTGTGCCAATATTTTCATATCACCTTTGTGAACCATACAAGAACCAATAAATCCAAGGTCTACTTTTTTATCTCCTCCGTAAAAAGAAAGTGGTCTAATCGTATCGTGAGTGTATCGTTTAGAAACATCGGCATTGTTTACATCAGGATCGGCAATCATTGGCTCTGCAATTAGATCCAAATCAATAACCACTTCTGCGTAATACTTCGCATTTGCATCTGGAGTTAAAGCAGGTTTCTCCCCAGATTTAATTTCAGCGATTCTTTTATCTGCTTTAGATACTAATCCTTTCAAGACTTGCTTAGCATTATCCATTCCTTTATCGATCATAATTTGGATTCTGCTTTTTGCAATTTCCAATGATTCAATCAAAGTAGCATCTTCAGAAATACAGATAGACGCTTTTGCTTTCATTTCCGCTGTCCAATCTGTAAATGTAAAGGCTTGATCCGCAGTAAGTGTACCAAGATGAACCTCAATAATTTTACCCTGAAATACATTTTCGCCACCAAATTGTTGCAACATTTGAGATTGAGTAGCGTGAACCACATCACGGAAATCCATATACGATTTCATTTCTCCTTTGAATGTTACTTTCACAGATTCTGGAATTGGCATAGAAGCCTCTCCTGTAGCTAAAGCCAAAGCAACAGTACCTGAATCGGCACCAAAAGCAACTCCCTTTGACATTCTAGTGTGAGAGTCACCACCGATAATGATAGCCCAATCATCAACCGTAATGTCATTCAATACTTTGTGAATTACATCGGTCATAGCGTGGTAAACACCTTTGGGGTCACGAGCTGTTATCAAACCGAAATCGTTCATAAATTTCATCAACCTTGGAATATTCGCTTTCGATTTATTATCCCAAACCGAAGCAGTATGACATCCTGATTGGTAAGCACCATCAACGATTGGCGAAATAACTGTAGCGGCCATAGACTCTAATTCTTGAGAAGTCATCAAACCAGTGGTATCTTGCGAACCTACAATGTTTACGGTTACACGAACGTCAGAACCAGCGTGTAAAATTTTACCCGGAGTTGTTCCAACTGCATTTTTATTAAATATTTTTTCAACAGCTGTAAGACCTTGTCCTTCAATGGAAACCTCTTTTGAAGGAGCAAAAACAGGAACAATATCAATACCTAGCGTTTTTGAAGCAAAAGTTTGTAATTTTTTTCCAAATACAATAGCGTAAGATCCACCTGCTTTTATAAATTCAACTTTTTGAGGAGTAAAAGCTTTAGAAATATCAATTAACTCTTGATCTCCTTTGTATAGTTTTTTGGTTTTAGTATTGATAGTAAGTACTGTTCCTGTTGCAACAGAATATACTTCTTCCAAAATAGGATCACCACTTTCGTCACGAAGAACATTCCCTGCTTCATCCACCTTTTTTACCCAGTTTTTAAGATCCAAACCGATACCACCAGTAACATCAACAGTCGTTAAGAAAATTGGAGAAATTCCGTTAGTACCACCCACAATTGGAGCAATATTTACGAATGGAATGTATGGACTGGCTTGTTTACCACTCCAAAGTGCCACGTTATTTACACCTGACATTCTTGAAGAACCCACTCCCATCGTTCCTTTTTCAGCAATTAACATCACCGATTTGTCTGGATGTTGTGCTTGTAAAGCTTTGATTTCTGCCTGAGCTTCAGGGGTAATCATACATTTTCCGTGCAACTCACGATCAGAACGAGAGTGCGCTTGGTTTCCTGGAGAAAGTAAATCGGTTGAAATATCTCCTTCGCCAGCAATGAAAGTAACTATTTTAATTTCTTCAGCTACCTCAGGAAGTTTAGTAAAAAACTCCGCTTTAGCATAACTTTCTAAAATTTCTTTTGCAATTGTGTTTCCTCCTTTGAATGCCTCACCCAAACGAGCCATATCGGCATCATAAAGATAAACCTGTGTCTTAAGAACTTCAGCCGCTTGTTTTGCAATAGCAACATCACTACCCAAAGCCAAATCAAGCAATACTTCAATAGAAGAACCACCTTTCATATGCGACAATAATTCAAAAGCAAAAGCCACTGTAATTTCTTCTACTACTGATTCTCCAAGAATAATTTCCTTTAAAAATTTAGCTTTCACATTAGCTGCAGGAGTAGTTCCAGGAACAGTATTGTAAATAAAAAATTGAAGCGAATCTGCTCGGTAAGCATTATTCACATCTTTAATTTGAGCAATGATTTCGCTTAATAATTCAGCGCCATCAATAGGTTTAGGATGAAGTCCTTGCCCTTTTCTTTCTTCGATTTCCTTTAGATAATCGTTGTAAATACTCATAATAGAAGTCTTTTCAGTGTTAAAGGCAAATTTCTTTGATGAATTCAAAAACAAATGCCAAAATAGTTTTTGGTTTTTTTTTATTTTTTGTGATGCAAAATTAAGAATTTATGCTGAGATTTAAAAGATATTAGCATAATAAGCCGTTTTCCTACTGATAATTACACATAAAAGAAATTAAATGTCTTTTATTGAAAAATTCTAAAAATCAGATTGAAAATTTAAATAATCGCTAGTTTAAAGCGTATAAAAAAAGCCTTATTAATCACTTTTAGAGCTTTAAAACCCTAAAAGTTATTTTTCAGCTATAAAATGGAATAGTATAAACGAATTAAATCAACTTATCTATAATCATTTCTTCAGTGATTCCTTCAGCATCGGCTTTGTAGTTTTTAATGATTCTATGACGCAGAATTCCTGTAGCGACCGCTTTAACATCTTCAATGTCTGGAGAAAACTTTCCGTTAAAGGCAGCATTGGCTTTGGCAGCCAAAATCAAATTTTGAGAAGCTCTTGGTCCTGCTCCCCAATCTAAATAATTTTTAACAAATTCATTAGACAAAGCATTATCAGGACGTGTTTTGCTAACCAAAGTGACTGCATATTCAATTACATTATCAGCCACTGGAATCCGGCGAATCAAATGTTGGAATTCAATAATTTCTTGTGCCGTAAACAATGGATTTATTATAGCGTTGGAATCGGAAGTAGTTCGTTTTACCACCTGAACTTCTTCTTCAAAAGAAGGATAATCTAGCTTAATAGCAAACATAAAACGGTCCAATTGTGCTTCAGGCAAAGGGTAGGTTCCTTCTTGCTCAATTGGGTTTTGTGTTGCCAAAACAAAATAGGGTAATGCTAATTTATAATTTACACCCGCAATAGTAACCGAACGTTCCTGCATTGCTTCAAGCAAAGCTGCCTGAGTTTTTGGAGGTGTTCTGTTGATTTCATCTGCAAGAATAATATTCGAAAAAATGGGGCCTTTTATGAATTTAAATTGACGATTCTCGTCTAATATTTCACTTCCCAAAATATCCGATGGCATTAAATCTGGGGTAAATTGTATTCTTTTGAAATCCAAACCCAATGCTTGCGCCAACGTGTTAACCATTAAGGTTTTTGCCAATCCAGGAACACCAACCAAAAGTGCGTGACCACCAGAGAAAATGCAAAGCAAAATTTGATCTACAACCGCATCTTGTCCCACAATTATCTTGGCGATTTCGGCTTTTAGCGCATTCCTTTTTTCAACTAAGGTATGTATTGCTGCTACGTCTGACATATTTGAGGTTAGAAATTAGAGGTTAAAAGTAGAATCTGATTACTAAAAACTGAATACTGAACACTATTTTTTTAGCCAATTGTTTGTGAAATCACAATCTCTGTATTCGCCATTAATTTTGATATAGGTATCTTTAATTTTATCGTCAAACCATTTTCCAATGGCTTTGAATTGTTTTTCTTTTAATGCTAATTCTTTAATTTTAATGTAATCCTTCGCATAATCCGCAGTATGAGATTCTATTCTATTGGTAACTGTAATTATTTTGTATTTTTTCTTACCTGATTGATCTTCATCTAATAATGGTAAAGAAATTTCATTATCTTTTAAATTAGAAACCTGAGTATAAAAAGTTGGATCCATTTTGGTCAATTCAAAACGAGTATCTTGAGTTTTCGGATTTATTAAAGCACCTCCATTTGTTCGAGTTTCTTTTTCGTCGGACATTGTTTTTGCAGCTTTATCAAAAGTAATTTCTTTGTCCATAATCCTTTTTCGGATTAAAGTAATTTTATCTTTTGCTTCTTTTAAATCTTCTGGAGTCACGGCAGGAATCAATAAAATATGGCGCAATTCTACATCTTGACCTTTTATTTTTTCCACATAAATAATGTGATAACCAAAGTCCGTTTCAAAAGGCTCCGAAATTTCTCCTTCTTGAAGACTAAATGCTACTTCTTTAAACTCTTTTACAAATTGAGTTTTTTTATTCATTTTGTAATATCCACCAGTAGCTCTCGATCCAGGATCTTGAGAATACAAAACTGCCTTAGTGGCAAAACTTGAACCACCTTCCTGAACTTCTTTTTTGAATTCCTTCAATTTATCAATTACTTTCTGCTTCTCGGCCTCTGAAACTTTTGGCGTTACAACAATTTGAGCTACTTCCATTTCGGCTCCAAAAACAGGCAAATCAGCTGTTGGAATTTTTTTGAAAAAATTACGAACTTCTTCAGGCGTAATTTCTACAGCTTCAACTATCTTTTTTTGCATTTCAGAAGTTAATTTTTGCTCCTTCAAAATATCAAAGAAATAGGTTCTAAATTCTTCTTCAGAATTTTTCTTGTAGTACTTAACCACTTTATCCATAGAACCAATTTGTTCAACCATATAGCTAAGGCGCTCATCCATCATCGATTTCACCTCTCCATCCGTAACTTTGACACTGTCTTGAACGGCTTGATGCGCATACAATTTGTCCTCCATTATTTTTCCTAAAATCTGACACCTAGTAATATCTTTGACAGAACCCCCTTGTGCAGTAATTTCTAATAACGATTTATCAATATCTGAATCCAAAATGATGTAGTCTCCCACTTTTGCAATTATACCGTCAATTTTTAATTTTTTGCTTGAATCGACTTTTTTGATTGTATCAACAGCATTTTCTTTTATAATTTCTTGTGCCACAGTAATTCCGATGGAAAATAGTAAAACAAAAAAAGTAAGAACAATTTTATTACTTCTGGATTTCATTTGTATTGATTTTGAAAGCATTATTTTGAAATTATGATGTGTATTATTTTAAAAAAAATGTGAAAATGTAAATCAATTCTATTGTAATTTAGTCAAAATAATTTGAGTCAAATATACACTTTATGAATCAAGAAATAGAATTGTTTTAACCTAAAACAAAAATAACAATTCAATTATACAATACAAGTTTCCTTAGGAGTATTAACAAAACTTTATAGACATCTTTTGAATTCTTTAGCAATGATTTGAATAGTTTTACAATCAATTAATTCCAGAAAATGAAAATAAAACTACTTATTATTACATTTCTAATTTTTACATTCCAATTTTGCTTTTCACAAACCGAGAAACTCATCCAAGGTAAGGTTTTATGTGACGATTTTCCTGTTCAAGGAATAGAAATAGTCAATTTAGTCACTGAAAAAACTACGATAACGGATACCGATGGTAGATTTAGTATTTTAGTTAAAGTCGAAGATATGCTTGTTTTCGTCTCTGAAAAATACGATTACAAAAGAGTATTTTTAGACAAAGAATTTCTAGATAAAAACAATTTTATAATATTAATGACCCGAAAACCCGAACAATTAGAAGAAGTTGTGGTTACAAAAACTTCTTTCAACTCCAAGGGACTTTTTAGTCAAGAAGCTGCTGATGCAATAAAATTGGAAAAGGGAGTGTACAGGAATCGGCAAGTTTATGACGGAACTATTGAAAACGGAGCTGATTTGATGAGGATTGGCGGAATGATTTTGGATTTATTTATAAAGAAAAAGGAGAAAAATAAAGAAAGCGTTTCAAAAATTGAATTTAAGGAACTGGCGCAAACAAATTATCCAGAAAATTTTTTTATAAATACATTAAAATTAAAACCTGAAGAAGTAGCTCTTTTTCTTGATTTTTGTGATGCTGATCCGAAATCAAAAATCGTTTTAAAAAACTCAAACCCTTTAGATTTAATGGATTTTTTATTAACCAAAAACGAGGAGTTCAAAAAAATACCTGCCTCGGAAAAAAAGTAAACAAAAAAAGCCGCCCAGATGGACAGCTTTCTTTATATGAAATTCAAACTATAAATTTAATTTCTTAGATTTTCCACAAATTGATCAAACAAATAGGAAGAATCGTGTGGTCCTGGACTAGCTTCTGGATGGTATTGCACTGAAAAACAGTTTTTACTTTTCATTCGCATTCCCGCAACAGTTCCATCGTTGAGATGAAGATGTGTGATTTCCATATCAGGATGATTGTCTAACTCTTCTTTATTTACGGCAAAACCGTGATTTTGCGAAGTAATCTCTCCTTTGCCAGTAATTACATTTTTAACGGGATGATTAATTCCTCGGTGCCCATTAAACATTTTATAGGTAGAAATTCCATTGGCCAATCCAATTACTTGATGTCCTAAACAAATTCCAAATAATGGTTTGTCATTAGCCAAAATTTCTTTTGCTACTTCAATAGCATTAGACAATGGTTCAGGATCTCCAGGTCCGTTGGACAAGAAAAAACCATCTGGATTGAATTCATTTAATTCTGAATATTTCGAATCATATGGAAAAACCTTGATGTAACAATCTCTTTTGGCAAGGTTGCGAAGGATATTGGTTTTGATTCCTAAATCCAAGGCAGCAATTTTATACGTTGCATTCTCATCTCCAAAATAATAAGGTTCTTTAGCAGAAACTCTAGAAGCCAATTCCAAACCTTTCATATCTGGAACTTTTGCTAAAGCAGCTTTTAATTCTTCGATTGGAGTATCATCAGTGCAAATTACTGAGTTCATTGCTCCGTGGTCGCGAATGTAACTTACTAATCCACGTGTGTCAACATCAGAAATACATATTAAGTTTTGCTTTTTGAAATAGTCTTCTAAACTTCCCGTTGAATCTTCTCTTGAATAATTGAAACTAAAATTTTTACAAACTAATCCAGCAATTTTAATGCTATCCGATTCAATTTCTTTATCATTAACACCGTAGTTTCCAATGTGAGCATTAGTAGCTACCATAATTTGCCCGTAATAAGACGGATCTGTAAATATCTCTTGATAACCTGTCATTCCAGTATTAAAACAAACTTCACCAAAAGTAGTTCCAGAAATTCCAATAGATTTTCCGTGAAATATGGTTCCGTCACTTAATAATAATATGGCGCTTTTTCGTGTTGTGTATTTCATTAGTAGTTAAATATTTTGCAAATTTAATTTTTTAAAACAGTCAATGCAATTTTTTTTGAATATATAAATTTTGAAGCCTCTACTTTATAACAAAACAGAATTAAAACAATCCCTATTGCAATAAAATTAGTATCGTTATACAACGAATAAATTATTAAAAAATAAGTATTAAGAAATAAAGAACTTTAGATTAATGCTTCAGAAAAAACAAAAAAAAAGGACAAACTAATAAAAGTTTATCCTTGATTTTTATTGAATGATTATCTTCATAATTATTCAGCAGCCTCTGATGGAGTTTCTGGCTCAGCAGCCGGAGCTTCTGTTTCAGCAACAGGTGCTGCAACAGCTTCATCTGCTTTCTTAGCTTTTCCACCACGACGGCTTTTTGCTTTTTTAACTTCTTTTTTACCTCCGTTGTAAAGTTCATTGAAATCTACTAATTCGATCATTGCCATATCAGCATTATCTCCTAAACGATTTCCAACTTTAATGATACGAGTGTATCCACCTGGACGGTCACCTACTTTAGCAGCTACGTCTCTGAACAAGTCAGTTACAGCATATTTGCTACGTAAATATCCAAAAACGATACGACGGTTGTGAGTCGTGTCAGCTTTAGATTTTGTTATTAATGGCTCAACAAATTGTTTAAGCGCTTTTGCCTTAGCAACAGTAGTGTTAATACGTTTGTGCTCGATTAGAGAACAAGCCATATTAGCCAACATAGAACTTCTATGTGCAGTCTGTCTGCTTAAGTGATTGAATTTTTTTCCGTGTCTCATTGCTATAAAATTTAAACCGTTGAAGGTTTAGATTATTCTTTATCTAATTTGTATTTTGCTAAATCCATTCCGAAGTTCAAATTTTTAATTGCTACTAGTTCATCTAGTTCAGTTAAAGATTTTTTACCGAAATTACGGAATTTCATTAGGTCATTTTTATTGAAAGATACTAAATCTCCAAGTGTATCAACTTCAGCCGCTTTTAAACAATTCAAAGCTCTTACAGAAAGATCCATATCAACAAGCTTAGTTTTAAGCAATTGTCTCATATGCAATGACTCTTCGTCATAAGATTCTGTTTGTGCAATTTCGTCAGCCTCAAGAGTAATTCTTTCGTCTGAGAACAACATAAAGTGGTGAATTAAAACTTTGGCAGCTTCAGTAAGTGCATCTTTTGGATTGATTGAACCATCAGTTTTTATTTCGAAAACTAATTTTTCGTAATCTGTTTTTTGCTCTACACGGAAGTTTTCAATAGCATACTTAACATTTTTTACAGGAGTAAAAATAGAGTCAGTAAATATAGTTCCAATTGCAGCATTTTGTTTTTTGTTCTCTTCAGCAGGAA